>OLRK01001461.1_pt1 | contig 19477 bp, 19 predicted proteins | sample 1672911 | NCBI WGS metagenome assembly OLRK01 (sample SAMEA3136736, study PRJEB25190) | human gut metagenome | biome: human gut; feature: human-associated habitat; material: faeces | place: Austria | collected 2013 | reverse complement strand
TTTATACCGTAGAGGGCAACTCAGGCGACGCCTGCAAGCAAAGACAGTACGCAGTCGGAAGCAGCAATATCTATGGATACGGTATTCCGGCATATTAAAAATTCCAGACGGTGTCTGGAAAATTGAAAAGATGGCTGCTCAGTTGAGTAGCCATCGGGTACATTATGAGAAATCGGTTGTTTCTCTGTTATTCAGGAAAATATGGTGTGTGTGATAAGTGAAGCTGAAAAGCATATCGGCATTTTCTTTACTGCCATCTAAAAAGGAAATATCATCGGCAAGGATAAAAAGAATTGCTAACAGCTTCTTGATATATCCAGTGTAGCAGGCATAATCTACATAGATGTTAGCGATATATCCCTCGGCAAATTCTATCAGGTCAGCATCAATTTCAAAGCTATTGGATAGTTCGTAAACGGTCTTTATGAATTTGTCCTTATCAGCAATTCGTTCTTTACTTGGAACACTTCTGCGGTTCTTCTGTATGAATTTCAAAAAATCATCAGCTTCTGTAAAGTCAGGAGTGATTGTGTTGCCAGTTCCCAAATCTGTTTTGTAATCCTCAAATTTCTCTTTTTCAAACCGATTACTGAATATTATCTTTTGTTCGTCCATTCCTTTTTACCCCTAAGTTTATTCTATGGAGATTGTTTAACTTGGCTCTTGGGTTGTGATTTGTCTTTCGCCATTAACAATCGTGAATTACTACTTTTATAGTATAACATAAAAATAGTTGGGAATCATCACTAATAGTTGGTTTGACTTCCTTTGGGTGCGTGTGATTTAAAATCGACTTAACCTATACTATTAGTTATGGAAACACACTAAGGGAGGTGATGTGATGAAGCTCGATACAATCGGCAAGAATATAAGAAAGTTCCGACTTGCGAGGAAATTACGCCAAGAAGATTTGGCTGAGAAAACAGATTTGACAACAAATTATATTGGTATGGTTGAGCGTGGAGAGAAAATTCCGTCACTCGAAACTTTCATAAAGATAGTAAATGCTTTAGGTGTATCATCGGATATGGTTCTTACAGATGTTCTGGAAACGGGATATACAGTCAAGAACTCAATGCTGAATGAGAAGCTTGAAAAACTTGCTCCTGAAGATAGAAACAGAATTTATGAAGTCATAGATACACTTGTGAAGCAGTCAAAGCAAATACTTCCATAAAACACAGAAGTTCGTCCTAATCGACGAGCTTTCTTTTTTTCAGTATAAAAAATTTCTGCTATCGACAAATTTTTCGGGACTTCGACAGAGAGAATATGCTATAACAACAACTGTTAGTGATAGACACATACTAATAGACATAGGAGGAAGTAGAAGTGAACGACATTTTCAGACAAATAGCAAAAGAAAATGGAACAACCGAAAAAGCAGTAAAAGAGGAAATGCAGTTTGCCATTCGGGAAGCAATGAAAAGTGCTGAACCGGAAGCAATCGCTTTTTGGAAAGCAGTTGCACCGGACGGAAAAGAGCCGCCGATAGAAAAGGTCATAGCAATGATTGCGTTGAATGTTAATAATAGAATGTATAATTGAGGTGCTTCGGCATCTCTTTTTTTATTATTCTTTAAAAGAGTCGTATTAGGTGTTTGTAAAAAGTGACACCTTGGTGTCTGAAAGGTTACATTTCTGCCTGAAATCTTGAAATGCCTGAAAATTTAATATATAATGTTAAATGACTAACTGTAACGAAGAAGAATTATAAGATGAAGAGGTGTTACTGATGAAGATATGCTATAACAAACTTCAAAAACTTATGATTGACAATCAAATGAAAAGACAGGATTTAATGCGTGCAGCCGAAATTACATCATACGCTGCAACGAAGATAAATAAGAATGAGCCGGTATCTCTTGAAGTACTGATGAGGATATGTCAGGTGTTTCACTGCGACATCGGAGATATATGCGAAGTTATTTTAGACGAGTAATAAAAAGTTATGTATTATGGTTCGCTTGATTTTATAGGAGGATATGTTAATGGCATCGAGTAATAATGCAAATATCGGATTTGAAAAACAGATTTGGGACGCAGCGTGTGTCCTTTGGGGACATATTCCCGCAGCAGAATACAGAAAAGTTATCGTAGGTCTTATTTTCCTGCGTTACATATCAAGTGCGTTTGAAAAGCGTTATCAAGAGCTTGTTGCAGAAGGCGACGGCTTTGAAGATGACAGAGACGCCTATGTTGAGGACAATATTTTCTTCGTACCGGAGGACGCTCGTTGGAGCAAAATTGCTTCATCTGCTCATACTCCTGAAATCGGTACGGTTATCGATGATGCTATGAGAGCCATTGAAAAAGAAAATACTACCCTTAAAAACGTATTGCCTAAGAATTACGCAAGCCCTGATTTGGACAAGCGTGTTTTGGGTGATGTTGTTGACTTGTTCACTAATATGGATATGGGCGACACCGAGGAAAGCAAAGACTTGCTCGGCAGAACTTATGAGTATTGTATTCAGCAGTTTGCCGCTTACGAAGGTGTTAAGGGCGGTGAGTTCTACACGCCTGCAAGTATTGTTAAAACCATTGTTGCTATCTTAAAGCCATTCAAAAACTGCCGTGTATATGACCCTTGCTGCGGTTCGGGCGGCATGTTCGTACAGAGTGCAAAGTTCATTCAGGCTCACAGCGGTAAGCGTGGCGAAATCGCTGTTTACGGTCAGGAGTCCAACGCTGACACTTGGAAAATGGCAAAAATGAATATGGCTATTCGAGGTATTGACGCCGATTTCGGCCCGTATCAGGCAGATACATTTTTCAATGATTTGCATAAGACTTTGAAAGCAGATTTTATTATGGCAAATCCGCCTTTCAACCTCTCTAACTGGGGACAGGAAAAACTCAAAGACGATGTCCGTTGGAAGTACGGCACACCGCCTGCTGGCAATGCCAACTATGCGTGGATTCAGCATATGATACACCACCTTGCGCCTAACGGAAAAATCGGTCTTGTACTTGCAAACGGAGCTTTATCCTCTCAGTCAAGCGGCGAGGGCGACATCAGAAAGAACATAATTCAAGCCGACCTTGTAGAAGGAATTGTTGCATTGCCGACGCAGCTCTTTTACAGCGTTACTATTCCTGTTACCCTTTGGTTCATCACAAAGAATAAAAAGCAAAAAGGCAAAACTCTGTTTATCGACGCCCGCAAAATGGGTTATATGGTTGACCGTAAGCACAGAGATTTTACCGATGACGATATTCAGAAGTTGGCAGATACCTTTACCGCTTTCCAAGAAGGAACGCTTGAAGATGTGAAAGGCTTCTGCGCTGTTGCCGATTTGCAGGAAATCGAAAAGCAGGACTTTATCCTTACTCCGGGCAGATATGTAGGTATTGAAGAAGTCGAGGACGACGGCGAACCCTTTGAAGAAAAAATGACACGCCTTACATCCGAGCTTTCCGATATGTTCGCAAAGTCTCACGAGTTGGAGGATGAAATCCGTAAGAAATTGGGGGCGATTGGGTATGAAATCTGAATGGACTAAAATGAAGCTTTCTGATATTGCAGATTTCAATCCGAGAGAAACAATAAAAAAAGGTGAAATAGCTAAGAAAATCTCTATGGATGTACTTAGACCATTTTATAGAGATGTTCCGTATTATACCGAAGAATGTTTTTCAGGTGGCACGAAGTTTCGCAATGGCGATACAATTATGGCAAGGATTACGCCTTGTTTGGAAAACGGAAAGACAGCTCAAGTCTCAATCCTAAACGATGGAGAGGTTGGCTTTGGCTCAACGGAATATATTGTGTTCCGAGCAAAAGAAGGAATTGCTGATAAGAATTACCTGTACTACCTTGTTTGTAGCCCGGAAGTAAGAGAACCGTCAATAAAATCTATGGTCGGTTCATCCGGACGACAACGTGTGCAGACTGATGTGGTAAAGAATCTTGAAATTGATGTGCCGCCATTAGTTGAACAAGAAAGAATCGGTTCATTTCTGAGGCTGATTGATGACAAAATTGCACTCAATGATAAGATAAACAATAATTTAGCGGCTTAATGGTCAATGTCAGAGACATCAAGTTCGCCGGACATCAACCTTGGAAGCAGGGTATCACGTAAAGAAGCGAGCTTTGCAGATTGAATAACATTATTTGATATTCCTGCAAAAATGGAATCAAGTGTACAAAACAGAGCGTTTTTATCCTTTTCACTTAATAGCGGAATAGGAATAGCTTGTATGTTTTTAATAGGTAACTTCTGCTGTACAGCACCCACTGTACCTTTAGCAATGGCTTCTCTTCCTAATTGAGATCGCAGGTATAGCAATAGATATTCTGGTGTTATATGCTTTAAGTTGGTTACTTTGACGCAATTTTCGGTCAGATTAGCCTTATCCAAAGTTGAATCTACAATAGCTGTTAAACCGATTGTTCCAACAATCGAAATCAGAACATCTCCCGTAGAAACTATGTAACGGGAAATACTTTTTTGTGTTTCTTTGTCAACATATGCGTAATTAGGAGTAAGAGATGCAAACAGAGCATTATTTAAGTCTCGTACTCTAATATATGGATGAGCATTGGGTATATCTATAAGGTTGACACCTTTAGGTAATCGCTTACCACCTTTCACATCTGCAATTTCGCCAAGATTAACGGTTGTGATAGCGTTGCTAAGGATTGATTGAAAAATTGCTTCTGCTTGCTGCTCTAAATTATTGTTTATAACATATCCCATAACTTCCGTGGGTGGCGGGAGTTAATATCGGGGGACTTCCGCCCCATAGTCGTTCTCTAAGAATAAAAAGGAGAATTGACTGTGAAACAAGATTTTATCAAAGATGTTATTCAGGGAATGTTGCCTTACCTGAACAACGCACAAAATGAAAAATTGCAAGAGGTGTTGAAATACACCCTTGCAAAGTATGAGGTAACGGAAAATCAAAACAAAGAGAAATACTCGGAGCTAAACTTCGTAGAACTGTTCCTATCGGCAAAGCGAATTGAGGGCTGCTCCGAGAAATCTCTTAAATACTACAAGGCAACTATCGAAGCTATGCTCTGTGAACTCAAAAAAGATGTTAAACACATAGTTACAGACGACATCAGAGGATACCTGACGGAATATCAGGAAAAGAAGAAATCAAGCAAGGTAACGATAGACAATATCCGCCGTATTCTATCCAGCTTCTTCTCTTGGTTAGAGGACGAGGATTACATACTGAAAAGCCCAGTAAGACGCATACACAGAGTAAAAACCGGCACGAATATCAAGGAGACATACTCCGATGAAGCGTTAGAGCTTATGAGGGATAACTGCTCAGAGCTTCGAGACTTAGCGATTATTGATATGCTTGCTTCAACGGGTATGCGTGTTGGCGAAATGGTACTGCTTAATCGAAATGATATTGATTTCAACGAAAGAGAATGTATTGTTTTTGGTAAAGGCAGTAAGGAACGAGTGGTCTATTTTGACGCTCGCACAAAGATACATTTGCAGAACTACCTAAACAGCAGAAGCGACGATAACCCGGCGTTGTTTGTATCGCTGAAATTGCCGCACGAAAGGCTGAAAATCGGTGGTGTTGAAGTCCGTCTTAGAGAATTTGGAAAGCAATTAGGACTTAACAAGGTACACCCGCACAAATTCAGGCGTACACTTGCAACTATGGCAATAGATAAGGGAATGCCCATTGAGCAACTTCAACAACTCTTGGGGCATAGAAAGATAGATACGACCTTGCAGTATGCAATGGTCAAGCAGAGCAATGTGAAAATTGCCCATCGAAAATACATCGGATAGAGAGGAAAAAACTATGGCTGAATGGCAGACAGTTCGACTTGGAGAAATAGTTAAGACTAATCAAAGCACATATTCTCCAAAAGAAAATTGGCAGTTTGTAAATTACTTGGATACCGGAAATATCACAATGAATAAAATTGATGAAATTCAGTATATTAACACGGCTAAAGATAAACTGCCAAGCAGAGCAAAAAGAAAGGTTAAAACAAATAGCATTATTTACTCGACTGTAAGACCAAACCAATTACACTATGGAATTATCAAGGAACAGCCTGATAACTTCTTAGTATCGACAGGTTTTACAGTAATTGAGGTTAATTACGACAAGGCTGTGCCTGATTTCATTTATTATGCTTTGACTAAACAAGAGGTCACAGAACAACTTCAAGCTATTGCTGAACAAAGTGTATCAGCGTATCCTTCTCTAAAACCTTCGGATATAGAAAATTTGGAGTTTATGCTTCCTGATAAAAAAACGCAGGAAAGAATTGTTGCTATACTAAGGTCGATAGATGAAAAAATTAAAGAGAATAATGCTATAAACAATAATTTAGAGCAGCAAGCTCAGTTGTTATTTAAGTCGTGGTTCGTTGATTTTGAACCTTTTAACGGAACTATGCCATCAGATTGGGAAGTCGTTCCTTTTGAAAAAATTGTTGACTTCCAAAACGGTTATGCTTTTAAGAGCAAAGAACTTCTTAACGAACCATCTTCTGATTGTTACCAAGTTTTCAAACAAGGACATATTGCCCGTGGTGGTGGGTTTATTCCCGATGGAACAAAAAGCTGGTATCCGAAGAAACTTGCTTCGAAATTGGAAAGATTCGTCTTAAAAAAAGGCGACATTCTTATGGCGATGACTGATATGAAGGACAATGTCGCAATATTGGGAAACACAGCTATTATGCCGATTGATAATGAATACATTGTCAATCAACGAGTTGGACACCTGAGAGTGAACGGATATAAAGGAATTACATATCCTTTTATCTATTTGCTAACAAATAGCACTGATTTTCTTATTGACCTTCGCAGTAGAGCCAATAGTGGTGTTCAAGTTAATCTGTCTTCTGCTGAAATTAAGGCTTCGCAAACTGTTTTGCCATCTGAAAAAGTTAATACAGCTTTTTCTGAGATAACACTTCCGATGTTTGAAGCCATTATAAGTAATCAGCTTGAAAATCAGCGATTGGCTCAACTCCGAGATGCTCTGTTACCTAAGCTTATGTCTGGCGAACTTGATGTCTCAAACATCGACCTTTAAGCCGCTAAATTATTGTTTATAAGGATAGGAGGGTTAGAAATGAATAGGTTTGATGATGAAGATAAGATAATATCTCAATTTCAGGAAGTCAACGACAATGAGGTTATGTTTGCAACTCAGTCTGAGACGATTGAAGCTGTTTATTCCTCAATTCATACAGAAGCCTTATGGAAAAATTGGATAAATAGTTCCGGCAAGTCTGACCCGCCACCTGATTACTATTCGCCAAAAGACGAGCTGATGATGGATGTTATGCGAGTTGACGACCACGCTTTTGTAGATAAAAAGGGGAAAATTCAAAATCCGACAAACGCCGGAGAAAGCAAGCTTTATAAAGAACTTAAAGAAAGTGGCATACAAGAAATATTTCCTAATGCAGAACTTATAGTTAATGCCAAAACACTTTTGCCGTCAGAGCAAGACCATAACTATTTGTTCTACAAGTCAAACTTTGAACGAATAGTTTCCGAACACATAAAGAAGCTTCCTCTTTACCAAAGCAACCACGTCGGTTACAAAACCGTTTTATTCGTTATGGATGAGTCCTCTGCGTATCTTCAATGTGAAAGCAATAAGCCGAATATGGATGAAGTACACGAAGGCGAAATGATAGCAGGAAAACCACACTTGTTCTTTTGGGATGAAAACTTTGTAAATGTCTTTTTACATAGCGGTATTGATTATTTGATTTGGTATGCACCATATAAACTGCTCAGAACTTCACAAGGAATTTTTGAACTTCCTAAGGTTGTGATGTTTGACTGTAAAACCGAAAACTACGATAATTTAATCAAGTATAACGAAGAAAGAATATGCAGCTCCGAGCTGTAAAATAAGGAGAAATGAAAATGCCGGGATTATATACCGAAGCTGATTATGAAAATTCAGTAATCGAGCTTTTCAGAAATGAATTGGGATACGAGTACGCATACGGACCCGATATAGAAAGAGACTTTTACAGTCCGTTATATGAGGAAGTTCTGCTTGACTCTCTGTACCGTTTGAACAGAGGGTTACCTGATGATGCCATTCAGGACGCATTATTCAAACTAAAGAATTTTGAAAACGGAGAACTGGTGCAGAAAAACGCCGTGTTTATGGACTATCTGCAAAACGGTATCCCGGTTAGATATTTTGCTGACGGTGAGGAGCGTTCCTCTATCGTCTATATTGTTGACTATAAAAATCCCGACAACAACTCCTTTATCGTTGCTAATCAATGGACTTTTATTGAGAACAGCAATAAACGCCCTGATGTAATTCTCTTTTTGAACGGCTTGCCGGTTGTATTGGTTGAGTTGAAATCTCCGTCCCGTGAAGAAACGGATGCTTCCGAAGCGTACAGGCAGCTCCGTAACTATATGAAAGAAATCCCATCTATGTTCATTTATAACGCAATTTGCGTAATGAGCGACCAGTTGACCTCTAAAGCGGGTACGATCACCTCCGGTGAAGACCGCTTTATGGAGTGGAAAACAAAAGACGGCGACTATGAAAACACGCAGTATGCACAGTTTGATACTTTCTTTGAGGGTATGTTCCAAAAGGCACGACTGCTTGATATAATCAAAAACTTTATTTGCTTTTCTAACGAGGGTATCAACTCGTTTAAGATACTTGCAGGGTATCATCAATACTTTGCAGTCAGAAAAGCGATTGAATCCACAAAGCACGCTACCGTTACCGACGGTAAGGGCGGTGTGTTTTGGCACACCCAAGGCAGCGGAAAGTCGCTGTCTATGGTGTTCTATGCTCATTTGTTGCAAGAAGCGTTGGACAGCCCGACGATTGTTGTTATCACAGACAGAAACGACCTTGACGACCAGCTTTACGGTCAGTTTGCAAAGTGCAAAGACTTTTTAAGGCAAGAACCAATGCACGCCGAAAGCAGAGAGAATTTGAAATCTCTCCTTGCCGGCAGACAGGCAAACGGTATTATTTTTACCACTATGCAAAAGTTCGAGGAGGCTCACGAAGCGTTATCCGAACGCCACAACATTGTGGTTATGGCAGACGAAGCACACCGTGGACAATACGGACTGACCGAAACCGTGGACGCTAAAACCGGTAAGGTCAAAATCGGTACGGCTCGTGTTATCCGCAACACCCTACCTAACGCTACATATATCGGTTTTACAGGCACACCTATTTCTTCAAAAGACCGTAGCACCCGTGAAGTATTCGGTGACTATATCGACATTTACGATATGACACAGGCGGTTGAGGACGGTGCTACACGCCCGGTTTATTACGAAAGCCGTGTTATCAAGCTCAATCTCGACGAAGCAACGCTGCGGCTGATTGATACCGAGTATGATATTATGTCCGCCAACGCAGACGAAGAAGTTATCGAAAAGAGCAAGCGTGAACTCGGTCAGATGGAAGCAATCCTTGGCAATGATAACACCATCAATTCGCTTGTAAGCGATATACTCGACCACTACGAGAACAACAGAGAAAATCTGCTGACAGGTAAAGCAATGATTGTTGCTTACTCTCGTCCTATCGCTATGAAAATTTACAAGCGTATTTTAGAGTTGCGCCCTGCCTGGACGGAAAAAGTTGCGGTTGTAATGACTTCCGGCAACAACGACCCGGAAGAATGGCGTGAGATAATCGGCAACAAGCACCACAAGGACGAGCTTGCAAAGAAATTCAAAGACAACAACAGTCCGCTTAAAATTGCAATCGTTGTAGATATGTGGCTCACAGGCTTTGATGTGCCGTCCCTTGCCACTATGTATGTTTACAAGCCGATGTCGGGACACAATCTTATGCAGGCTATTGCCCGTGTAAACCGTGTGTTCCGTGACAAAGAAGGCGGTCTTGTTGTTGACTATGTGGGTATTGCAACAGCACTTAAAAAGGCAATGAACGACTACACCGCCCGTGATAAAAAGAATTATGGCGACACCGATGTTGCAAAGGTTGCGTTCCCGAAATTCCAAGAAAAGCTGTCCGTCTGCCGTGATAAGTTCCACGGATTTGATTATTCTAAGTTCCAAACCGGCACAGACCTTGAAAGGTCTAAGACTATTAGTGGCGCTGTCAACTTCATTATGGGCAGAGAAAAAATTGACGATAAGGACTCGTTCGTAAAAGAAGCGCTTATGCTTCATCAGGCTTTGTCACTTTGCTCCTCTATGGTCGATGAGGACGACCGTATCGAAGCAGCGTTCTTTGAGTCTGTGCGTGTACTCGTTTTAAGACTTGCAAACACAGGTGTCGGCAAAAAAATATCCCTGCCCGAAATGAACGCAAGGATTAACGAACTCTTAAAGCAGAGTATCAAAAGCGAAGGTGTTATCAACCTTTTCTCGGATATAAAAGAAGAATTTTCACTCTTTGACCCGAAGTTCCTGCAAGAAGTTGCTAATATGAAAGAAAAGAACCTTGCCGTTGAGCTTTTGAAAAAGTTGATTGCAGAGCAGGTTTCTGTTTACCGCAGGACGAATGTTGTTAAGTCCGAAAAGTTCAGTGAGATTATGCAGCGTTCACTTAATGCGTATTTGAACGGTATGTTGACCAATGAAGAAGTCATTGAAGAAATGCTGAAACTGGCAAAACAGATTGCAGCGGCGCAAAAAGAGGGCGACCAACTCGGACTTACAGCCGATGAGCTTGCTTTCTACGACGCTCTCACGAAGCCACAAGCAATCAAGGACTTCTACGAAAACGACGAACTCATAGCCATTACAAAAGAGCTTGCCGATACTCTCCGTAGAAACAAGACGATTGACTGGCAAAAGCGTGAGTCGGCAAGAGCAAAAATGCGTATGCTCATTAAGAAACTTTTGAAAAAGCATAAGTATCCGCCGGAGGGTATGGACGATGCAGTTCAAACGGTTATGACCCAGTGCGAACTTTGGACAGATAATATGATGGAAGCGTAGGTTGATGGAGAATGAATATGGATAAGAGATTTCAATGGACAGAATTTTATATGGAGTTGGCTTCTGCCCTACTTCATTACAAAAACAATAGAAGTGAACTGATTGCTAAACTCAAAACTATCTTTGCTGATGCCGGAATGAATTTTCCGTTTAAGGAAAGAGGAAAAGAAGTATATGAGGACATCTGCCCATTTACCGTTTTCGGCTCGTTTAATAAGGGCATAACAAATGCCAATCGCATAGCTTTGTTGGAACAATTTGCAAAGCAATTCTCTATTAAGGCTGCCGTACCGACTGAGTTTGACGGCATTCCGGTAGTAATGAATTTAAGTGCGTGGTTCTTTGCGTATAAAGAAAATCGTGGAGAACACGACATAGATAACCTTTGGGATTTGCTTGAAAAAGCAATAGCATATTCCGATGAAGCCTCCACAGATAATAAAAATGCTTTCATTTCGGCTTATGACACAGTTACAAAGCAGAAAATGATTAAGTGGAATATTACGATGGGACTTTATTGGGCAAGACCATATACATTCATCAATTTAGACTCTACCAACAGAGCTTTTATTACAGATGTGGACAATATGCCCCATTATTTCACGACCATATTCTCGGATATAAATAAAGGCTTACCCGACGGAAGAAACTATCTGTTTATGTGCGAGCAGGCAAAGAACGCTCTTAATCAGAAAGAATACGAATATCACAGTTTCCCCGAACTGTCTTATTATGCTTGGAAAAGCAACCAATTGGGCAAAACAGAAGAAACCACGACAACCACAGTTGATTCAAATATAAAAGAAACGAATTATTGGATTTACTCTCCCGGTGACAACGCTTCAATGTGGGACGAGTTCTATAAATCCGGCATAATGGGTATCGGTTGGGACGATGTTACAGACCTTAAAGGATTTTCTTCAAAAGAGGAAATCAAAGATTATATGAAAAAGGTTTACGACCCAAGTTACTCCTACAAAAACAACGCTCATTGCCTTTGGCAGTTTGCAAATGAAATCAAAGTCGGCGATGTGATTTTTGTCAAAAAAGGAATGCATAAAATTATCGGCAAAGGCATTGTAACTTCCGATTATATTTATGATACTGCAAGAAGTACCTACAAGCACATTAGAAAAGTTGACTGGCAAAATAAAGGCGAATGGGAACATCCCGGTCAGGCAGTTATGAAAACGCTCACCAACATATCGGCTTACCCCGATTATGTTCAAAAGCTGCTTGCTTTGTTTGCGGAAGATACTTCTGAGGAAGTATCGGAACAAAAGGAAATCAAGTATCCGTTGTATTCAAAAGATGATTTTCTGAATGAAGTCTATATGGACGAAGATACATATAACACTCTGACGGAATTGCTTGAAGCAAAATACAATGTTATTCTGCAAGGCGCACCCGGTGTCGGAAAGACTTTTGCGGCAAAGAGACTTGCTTACTCTATAATGGGTCATAAAGACACAAGCCGTGTAGCAATGGTACAATTCCATCAAAGCTACTCTTATGAAGATTTCATTCAAGGATACAGACCGTCAAAAGACGGATTTGAGCTTGAAAACGGGACATTCTATAAGTTTTGCAAAGAAGCGGAAGAAGATAATGAACGCCCCTATTTCTTTATCATTGATGAAATCAACCGTGGTAACTTGAGTAAAATTTTCGGTGAACTTATGATGTTAATCGAGAAAGATAAGCGTGGCGAAAAAATCAAACTGCTTTATTCAAACGAATGGTTCACTGTGCCTCAGAATGTCAGAATTATAGGTATGATGAACACCGCTGACAGAAGCCTTGCACTAATGGATTATGCGTTGAGAAGAAGATTTGCTTTCTTTGATTTTGCTCCGGCGTTTTCTTCGGAAGGCTTCAAAAATTACTTGGCAGAAAAGAACTCTCCGAAATTAGAGAGCCTGATAACTGCTGTTGAGTCACTTAATAACACCATTTCTTCTGATGAGTCATTGGGAGATGGTTTTAGAATCGGTCACAGCTATTTCTGTACCGATGGAGAAATTACTGATGAATGGCTCAAATCCGTTGTGGAATATGAAGTAATACCGCTTATCAAAGAATATTGGTTTGACGAGCCGACAAAAGTTAGAGATTGGTCTGCAACTTTAAGGAGTGCAATTAAATGATTCGCATACAGAACATATACTATATGCTTTCCTATGCGTTTCAGGTTCTCAATGAAGATGGCTATAAGCAGGTTGCTACCGAAGAATTTGAAAATGCAGCCGAACTCTGTACTGCCATATTGATAAAAGGTGTTTCTTCTCAGCTAAAACGAGGACTGGGCAAAGAGTATATTGTTCAAACGGAGGAATTATCTTCATTAAGGGGCAAAATTGATATTTCTGCTTCGGTAAAAGAGCAAACTATGCTGAGAAAACGCCTTGTCTGCAACTATGATGAGTTTTCGGTCAATTCATATATGAATAGAATTATCCGAACAACAATGGACACTCTCATAAGAAGCAATATCAGCAAGGACAGAAAAAAACAGCTTCGTAAGCTCCTCATTTATTTTGCAGAAGTCGAACCTTTGAACCGTGAGAGCATAAATTGGAAGCTTCAATTTAATAAGAATAATCAAACCTATCAGATGTTGATTTCAATTTGTTATCTGATACTCAAAGGATTGCTACAAACAACCTCTGATGGAAGTACAAAGTTAATGGATTTCCTTGATGAGCAGCGTATGTGCAGGCTTTATGAAAAGTTTATCCTTGAGTATTTTAAGAAGGAACACCCCGAAGTTAAGGCGTCGGCTTCTCAAATTCCGTGGGATACAGATGATGGATACAGGGAAATGCTCCCTGTTATGCAGAGCGATATTATGCTTAAAAGCGGAGATAAAACTTTGGTAATTGATGCAAAATACTATGCCCATACCACGCAAAGTCAGTACAATACAAATACGCTGCATTCTGGAAATTTGTATCAGATATTTACTTATGTGAAAAATCTTGATACAAGCAACTCCGGTAGTGTTGCTGGAATGTTATTATATGCCAAAACGGATGAGATTGTGTTGCCAAATAATGATTATAAAATGGGTGGAAATCAAATATCAGTAAAAACACTGGATTTGGACTGTGAATTTGCAGAAATAAAGAGGCAGTTAGATGATATAGTACAAAGATATTTTGACTGTTCCTAATTATGGGCAGGATATTCGCAAAATTTACAAGGTCTGTTATGAAACTAAAATAACAGACCAAAAAGAGGTATGAATATGGGCGAGATTGTAAAAATGGATAATGGGAAAGACAATGAGATAATGGCAATGATGAACGATGCATCGTTGTGTCCTTTGTTAGAGGAAACAAAAGTTGGTGTTTCCAATTACACAAAATTACCAGTAACAAGATTGGCAGATATGGGAACAGCGTTTCAACCATTGACAACTGCTGTGCAAACCGCAGTAACCGGAGCTGGTGGAAGTGGATTGTACTATGTTAATACAGCCGGAAAAACAATGTTTCAGATGAAGGAAACGGGCAATTTTATCGGTTCTCTGAAAACCTCAGCAGGTTTGGTTGGCGGAGGACAGGCTCAGATGATGCCGCTTGCTTTTGACCCAACAATGCTATTTATGGCGGCTGCACTTGCGAATATTGATAAAAAACTGGATTCTATAAAAGAAATGCAGCAGGAAATGATGGATTTTCTTGTTCAGAAGGAAAAGGCTGAATTAAAAGGAAATCTTACATTTCTGTATGATGTGTTCAATAATTACAAGTATAACTGGAATAATGAGATGTATAAGAATAGCAATCATACAATGGTGCTTGCCATAAAAAAAGAAGCAGAAGCAAAGATAGTATTTTACCGTGAACAGATAATTGCCAAAGTAAATAAGAAATCTTTGATTCATAGTGACCAGGCGGTAAATAAGCAGTTGCAGGCGGTACAAGACCAATTTAAAGATTACCAGCTCGCATTATATACACTTGCATTCTCCTCATTCCTAGATGTGATGCTTGTGGGAAATTATGACAAAGAGTATTTGTCCGGTATTTCAGAAAAATTGGATGATTATTCGATGAAATACAGAGAACTTTATACGCAATGCTATGAAGAAATATCTGGATATTCTGCTACTTCTATACAATCCTCTTTGCTGAAAGGATTATCAAAGACAACGAAAGCAGTCGGCAAGATTGTAGAGCGGATACCAGTTGTTGGAGATACGCAGGCTGATGAAACGCTCATTGCAGCAGGGGAAAAGCTTGGCGACATGGGAACAGAAAAAATCCGCAAACAGATGCGGCAGTTGATTGAACGACAGAGTAACTTTGTCCGTCCGTTTATTGATAATATTGATACTGTAAATCGACTGAATAATAATCCGGTGCAGTTATTAGTAGACAAGGACAATCTTTATATTGCAACGATAGCATAATTTACTCAAAGGAATTTTAGAAGGGAGCATAGAATGATGGCAAAGCAAAAGACCTATATCGCAATCGACCTAAAATCATTCTACGCTTCTGTGGAATGTAAAGAACGAAATCGTGACCCTTTGACAACAAATCTTGTGGTTGCTGATAAAAGCAGGACAGAAAAAACAATTTGTCTTGCGGTATCTCCGTCCTTGAAAAGTTACGGAATACCCGGCAGACCACGATTGTTTGAAGTTGTCCAAAAGGTCAGGGAAGCAAACAATAAACGCAGATGGAAAGCACCAAACAGAACATTTAACGGTTCTTCCGATGACAAGGCAGAGTTGGACGCAAATCCTGCATTGGAGATAGATTATATCGTTGCTCCGCCCCGTATGGCATATTATATGGAGTATAGCACAAAGATTTATAATGTCTATCTCAAATATGTTGCACCGGAGGATATATTCCCCTATTCCATCGACGAAGTGTTTATGGATGTGACCGATTATCTGCAAACATATCGTATGACTGCAAGAGAACTTGCTATGACGATGATACAGGATGTTCTGAAAACAACAGGCATAACAGCAACCGCAGGAATCGGAACGAATATGTATCTCTGTAAGATTGCTATGGATATTGTGGCAAAGCACATTGAGCCGGACAAGAATGGTGTGCGTATTGCTGAACTTGATGAAATGTCATATCGCCGGAAATTGTGGAGCCATCGCCCGATAACCGATTTCTGGAGAGTCGGAAATGGTTATGCGAAGAAGTTAGAGGAACACGGACTTTATACAATGGGCGATATTGCAAGATGTTCTATCGGAAAGCCCAATGAACTGTATAACGAGGAATTGCTGTACAAGCTGTTCGGTATCAATGCGGAACTGCTCATAGACCACGCTTGGGGATATGAGCCTTGCACAATGGAGCAGGTCAAAGCATATAAGCCGGAAACAAACAGTGTATCTTCCGGTCAGGTATTGCATTGCCCTTATGATTATGACAAGGCAAAGTTGATTGTAAAAGAAATGACCGACCAAATGGTGCTTGATTTGGTGGATAAAGGACTTGTAACTGACCAACTTGTGTTGACAATCGGCTATGATATTGAAAATTTAAGTAATCCGAACCTAAAAAATCAATACAAAAGCGAGATTACGATTGACCGATATGGACGCAAAGTTCCAAAACACGCACACGGAACAGCAAACCTTAAGAAAAAGACGTCCTCTACTCGATTGATTACCAATGCTGTGATGGATTTGTACGACAGGATAGTTGACGAGCATTTGCTTGTACGCAGGATAACAATTACAGCGAATAAACTTGTTGATGAAAAATCCGTCAAACAGGAAAATGAATATCAGCAACTCGACCTCTTTACCGATTACGAGGCACAGAGGAAGAAGCAGGCGGAGGAAGAAGAAAAATTAGAACGAGAAAGGCGTATGCAAGAAGCAATGCTGAGTATCAAAAAGAAGTTTGGCAAGAATGCTGTGTTAAAAGGAATGAACCTTGAAGAAGGCGCAACCGCCAAAGACCGAAACGAGCAAATCGGCGGTCATAAGGCTTAAAGAAATCAAAATTTACGGAAATAGAGAAATGTATTTGAAATTTGTTAGACCTACAAGTGCATATGCTGAGTAAGTCATGCAATATAAGGAAGATATGCTTGCCAAGTGTTTGATGATGTTAGACTGAGCGAGAGTGGCATCATTCAACGATATTGGATAGAACTATAAATAAGAAGTTGTGGAGGTACACAATGATAATAGAAACGGTTACAATTTCGCTGATGGCAGCGTTTTATATCTGTTATTTTGCAAAGATGTTCAGCCAGAAAAAGCAAGGAATAAAGACAGACCAATTAGGAAAAGGAAAAGAGGGATTTGTCAAATTTATAGAAATAACTCTTAAAACAACTACATATTTGCTTCCCGCAATACAGGTTGTCAGCATTGCACTTTATTCCGGGATGGTATGTATTGCGTTGCGATTGACGGGAGTTATAATAACGATGCTCGGCGTACTTGCTTTTATTGTTTCTGTTGCACAGATGAAAGATAATTGGAGAGCAGGTGTGCAAAAAGAAGATAAGACCGATTTGGTAACAACAGGTATCTATTGCATTAGCAGAAATCCTGCGTTTTTAGGCTTTGATTTAATGTATATAGGAATACTGCTTTCATTCTTTAATTGGTTTCTTTGCTTTGCCACGGGCTTTGCATTGGTATTTTTTCATTTGCAGATAGTTTGTGTAGAGGAAAAGTTTTTGATAGAAACATTCGGAAATGAGTATTTGCAATACAAATCGAAAGTATGCAGATATTTTGGAAGAAAAAGATAACTTCCGAGGAAACCATATCAAATTTGTATAATATGCTAAGTTAATCGTGCCATATGGCTTGATTATAGATACAAAGATAAAAACGCAATGTACATTCAGCAATGTACTAGAGCTGGTAGGTAGCCCAGCCGTCCTATGTAAATAGGGTAAGTAACCTGCCCCTCCGGGTTGTCCATTCTTTGTTCAACAATTTTTAGGAGGGATTCTTATGGACAAAGAAAATGGAAAACTGACGGTGTATTTTGAAGAACCGTTCTGGGTAGGCATATTTGAGCGTATTGAGGACGGCAAGTTGTTTGTAGCAAAGGTGACTTTTGGCGCAGAACCAAAAGATTATGAGGTGCTGGAATATGTTCAAAAATATTATGTTAGTTTGAAATTCAGTCCGGCTGTTGATACTGTTGTAAAGGATATAAACAGAAATCTAAAAAGAATGCAGCGTGAAGCGAGAAAGCAAATGCAGAAAACGGGCATTGGAACAAAATCACAGCAGGCATTGAAATTGCAACAGGAACAAAACAAACAGGAACGCAAGATTAGAAGCAAAGAGAAAAAAGAAGCGGAAGAACTGCGAAAGTTTGAAATGAAACAGCAAAAGAAAAGAGAAAAGCACAAGGGGCATTAGCCCCTTGCTTTACTCGCTCAAATCGAAATTTGCGGAGATGATAAGATGGTCAATATAACAGATGTAAAACAGATTCTTCAATTTGCAATAGATGCGGAGATTAAAGTCTTTCTTGATGGCGGCTGGGGTGTAGATGCTCTTCTTGGATATCAGTCAAGAGCCCATAACGATATTGATATTTTTGTAGAAAAGAAAGATTATCAGAACTTTATAGAGATGATGAAAGCTAATGACTTTTATGAGATTAAGATGGAATATACAACATTGAACCATACTGTATGGGAAGATGCGAAAAACAGAATTGTTGATTTGCATTGTTTTGAATATACGGGCGAAGGTGAAATTCTTTATGAGGGGGATTGTTTTCCGATAGAAACTTTTTCGGGCAAAGGAAAAATTGAGGAGATAGAGGTTTCCTGTATTGAACCATATAGTCAAGTAATGTTCCATTTGGGATACGAATTTGATGAGAATGATGTGCATGATGTGAAGTTATTGTGTGAGACATTTCATATCGAAATTCCAAATGAGTATAGATAACTACAAATTCAAGTTTGTCGAGCAAAGGAGGTGCTGTAACAGATGGATGAACATTCCTATGACGATATAATCAATCTGCCGAATCCGACATCGAAGAAGCATCCTCGTATGTCACTTCATGACAGAGCAGCACAGTTTGCTCCTTTTGCGGCACTTACAGGACACGACGCAGCCATTAAAGAAACCGCAAGACTGACGGATGAACGTTTAGAGTTGAGTGATGAGGTCATTATGAGACTGAATGACCAATTAAATATGATTAGAGATAATATCGGCACAGAGCAGGAAGTATCAATAACGTATTTCGTGCCTGATGATAAAAAATCCGGAGGAGCATATCTCACGCATTCCGGCGTAGTAAAAAAGATTGATGAATTTGAACGCAAACTGATTATGCAGGATGAAACAGTTATCCCGATTGAACAAATCAGCGAGATTCAAGGAGAAATTTTCAAAGGACTATATGAGTAATAACTTGGAAAGGACAAACAATGGAAACAAAGCCAAGAATATTATACTTAAAGAAAATATTAGAGGAACGAACGGACGAGGAACATCCGTTTTCGACGACGCAGCTAATCAATATATTGAATGATGAATACGGAATATCTGCACATAGAACGACGGTCAC
>OLRK01001458.1_pt1 | contig 19564 bp, 19 predicted proteins | sample 1672911 | NCBI WGS metagenome assembly OLRK01 (sample SAMEA3136736, study PRJEB25190) | human gut metagenome | biome: human gut; feature: human-associated habitat; material: faeces | place: Austria | collected 2013 | reverse complement strand
GAAACGGTCATTCCAGCAAAACCATGCACACCAGTTATGGAGATATGGATGTGGCGATCCCAAGGGATCGTAACGGTGATTACGAACCACAGCTGATTAAAAAATATCAAAATACCGTAACTCAGGACATGGAAGAAAAAATACTTTCCATGTATGCCAAAGGAATGACCACCGGAGACATTGAATCCCACATGCGTGAATTATACGATATTGATATTTCTGATAGCACAATCAGCCGGATCACAGACAAAATCCTGCCGATTGTAAAAGAATGGCAGGAACGTCCTCTGGAAGAAGTGTATGCTGTAGTATTTATGGATGCGATCCACTATCATGTCCGCAGCGAAGGACGTATCGTAAAACGTGCGGTTTACATTGCTCTTGGTATCGACATGAGCGGAAAAAAAGATGTCCTTGGAATGTATGTTGGAGAGAACGAAAGTGCGAAGTTCTGGCTTTCTATCATGAATGGATTAAAAAACAGAGGCGTTGAGGATATCCTGATCGCATGCGTTGATGGTTTAAATGGATTTCCACAGGCAATCGAGGCTGTTTATCCAAAAACAGAGATTCAGCAGTGTATCATCCATCAGATCCGTAATTCAACAAAGTTTGTTTCATACAAAGACATCAAAAAACTGATGGCTGATCTGAAGCTTGTATATGCAGCTCCAACGGAAGAAACAGCTTTAAATGAGTTAGAATTGTTCAAAGATAAATGGGATTCCAAGTACCCGAAAATCTATAAATCCTGGAATGATAACTGGGCAACCCTGTCCACTTATTTCAAATATCCAGAGGCAGTAAGACGCCTGATTTACACCACAAATGCCATTGAAGGCTTCAACCGTCAGCTCCGGAAAGTGACCAAAAGCAAAACGGTTTTTCCGTCGGATGACAGCCTTTTGAAAATGCTGTATTTGGCAACCATGGATATCACGAAAAAATGGACCGGTCACAGGCAGGACTGGGGACAGATCCATTCCCAGCTTGAAATTTATTTTGAAGAACGTCTGGCAGGACGGAACCTGTAAAACAGTCAATTTTAGGCAGGTTTTATTGACATGCCTAAAAACTACTGTATAATGCAGATATGGGCAGAATCCGGAAAATCGGCTCTGCCCATTTGTAACTATTCACAAATCTTATATCAGTTTTTAACGTTTACACAAAACTTGAGACGGTCTCTATTTGCTAGTGCGACAGCCCCCTTTTTATTATCACGTTATCTTCATGAACACAAACAGGTTAAAATATCATGCTGTTTTTTACTCAGCAATCCACTATATAAATTTAACATCATAACCCTGTCTTTCACAAAGATATTCTATTATTTCAGCATAACTATTTTTTAACACTACTTTCCGCTGTATTTGTTGAAATCGTTGTCTCTTCTTTTCAGTTACCGTAATACCAACAAAATTTACACCTGCAGCGCAAGCACACTGATAATCGGACGGATTGTCTCCAATAAAAAGCATGTCAGCGGAATCAATCCCAAGAATTCTTTTTAACTCGTTCATCATCCACGGAGAAGGCTTCATTCTATCCAAATGGCACACGTCTCTCGCAACAATTGGAATTGTACCTACAATATTTTTCAACCTTAAATACTTTTCTATACATAGTTTTGAATTGTTTGTCGCAATACCAATCGATATGTTGTTCACATCACAATACGAAATGAATTCTTTTATCCCCGCTACATCAATTCCGTTTTCTACCGCCTCACATTCTGCATCTGTAATAATTTTGTCAACTTCCATCAATGCTAATGATCTTTTATCTTCCGTTTTAATACATTCTTCTATAACTTCAAAAACCTCAAAACAATCACTAAGTTTTTTCGTCTTAATTCCATATTTAGATATCACATCTTGAAGTTTTAAAATCAAACCATTTAAATCAGAATTTGCAAACAATCGACATATTGTCCCATCAAAATCTAATATTACCACTTTCATAGCTCACCCCTTAATTATCCATGTAGCCGCTTCCTCAGGATTTTTTAAATTCGAAGCTAAATCCAAAACCCTTGCCTCATTAGCTACTTTTTCTGTTGTGATTACATATGCATTCGGATGATTTCTCAGCAAAGTCGCCGGTATCCCCGCAGTTATAGGCCCATTAAACAAACGATTTATGATACTTGCTTTTTGAAGATCAAAAGCAACTATTAATAATATCTCAGACTGAAGGGCTGTCCCCAAACCAATAGTTAATATAGATTTAGAAGGCTGATTCGGATCAATGTATTTTTTGCTGTGTTCACCAACTTCAACAATCCGTGGAGCATCGTCGATAATTTCGTCTATATCGTTATATGTTCCGACTTCATACGCAAGAATTTCCCCAAGTGGCGAAAGCGAAACAGCATGAACAGCAGGTGGGTATAACCTAATTATTTTTTGTGCATTTCTGATAGGATCTGCATCTGTATACACACCAGACAATAAATGAACCTGATCATCCTGTGGAGCCCTATCTTTCCTTTTTAAAGGTGTCAGCAACATATCTTTTATATGTTTGGATCTGCTGGTTTCATGTTCACTCCATACACCAAATGTTTCAGTATCTGAAATAATATGAGCTTCTCCAAAAGGACATTCATCATATTCATCAGCAATTTTAGTCATTGCGCGAAAAATCATAGTTGCACTTCTACCAGTTGGAAGGATCACTGAAGCATCCGGATGTGTTTGTGACATATCAAAATAAACTCGTGCAACACATTCCGCAGCTTCTCTGTCTGTCTGAAACGCTAATAATCCCTTGACCCATGCTTTTTCTCTTTGAATATTTTTCCACTTCACCGATTCAACTTCGCCACGATCAGCACCATCTGTCGGTATTGAAAAAATATCCCTAACCAGTTGTTCTAAAGTATCGTCACGGTTATCCAACCAATCAAGCCATTGAGTTGCTGTTAAGAAATATCCCAGATTATTGGGTTCGACATTTTCAATTTTAACCCAAAACACTGGGCGTTTATATTTATCTGCTAATGCCAATTCACGCTTAACTTGCTGGCTAGAATCAGCCATAGCACAAAAAAGCAGAACGAATGCCGAACAATTGCTTATAGCATTTTCAATTTCATTAGGCCAATCAGCTCCAGCCGGAATATCTCTTGGTGCATACCATGTATCAATATTATTTTTTTCTAAGTACCTGGATAAATGCTCAACTAATTCTATTGTACTTGAATGGTGACTCAAAAACACTTTTTTTCTATCTGTTTCCATTTGTGCCTCCACGAGAGTTCTCTTTTAACATTTTATACCTTCGTAGTGGTTCTTCATCTGAAACAATTCCTTCTGTCGCTCCAACACATTCAACACAACAAGATGCGGTTGCATTAGCCATTCTCAGACATTCTTCAATGTCTTTTTTATAATATAATCCATATAAAAAACCAGCTGCAAAACAATCTCCTGCTCCTGTTGTATCAACTACATTTTTTGTTTCAAACGTGCTAACTTGATACTCTTTATCTTTAGTATATACGTTACATCCATTACGGCCCATTTTTATGATAACACACTTGACACCCGCCTCCAATAATTCTTCTGCTCGCGCCTTGTCTGTTTGACAATTTGATAGTAATTTTATTTCCTCATGATTCGGAAGAATATAGTCCACATACTTTAACAGCGGTTTTAAATCCTCAATCTTTTCACCATTTTTAGCCTTTGTCATGTCAACAACCAATGTTCTTCCTGGTTTTTCTTTTATTCTTGCGAATAATCTGGTCATTGCTTCTATATCTAAAAGTGGGGAAATAAACATACATGTAAAACAAACAATATCAGAACATGTATCCAACGCACTCACAATATCATCTTCTGAAAGGCATCGTTGACTTCCTTTAGGATTTGTTAAAAAACTACGTTCTCCATTTTCATCAAACAAAACAATATTAATACTTGTAGCCAATTCATCTTGGCAAATAACATGTTCTGTATCAATGCCTATTTCAGTCATTTTATTTAATATTCTGTGCCCAGCCTCATCATTACCAATTTTGGTTATTAAATCCACTGGGACTCCTAAGTGAAATAGAGTTGTAGCCTCATTATATGCGTTTCCACCAAATGATAATTTTATATTATCCATAGGCATTGTTCCTGCTTTAAATAAACTCTCATTTATCGATCCAGCCAAAACATCTATTATCGCTGGTCCAATCACTGTTATTTTTTCATTCATTTTATACACCTTCACATCTTTCATACTATATTTCCAAATACCAGTAAATCTTTTTAGTTATCCTTTTCTTAATCGTTCCATTGTTCTTCTAATGTAGTAAAGCCAACATCATGAATATCGCAAAAATTCTTGAGTTTTTTCATTGCGTTCATATTGGGTTTACTTTTTCCGCCTTTCCAACGCTTTATTGATGAAAAGGACCCCCCATTTCTCTCCCAAAAGCTTCTTGAGACAGAAAACATTTTTACGTATTTTCTTTAATTCTTCTGAATAACTCATTCTTTATCTCCTAATGCTTCTGTGTCAATGATATAGCATTATTATAGCAAAAAATAATTTTATTTTCTACCTTAAGCAAATTTATGCGTAAAAAGCATAAAAAGATGCAGGGACTGACTCCCTACACCCTTCATTAGATTATAATGTTACACTTATCTGCAAGCGTTATTTCCTTATAATGTACTTTCTCAATTACTCCATTCCGTATTTGTCCATCATCCTCCGATAGACTTCCGGCTCCATCAACCTTGCGATATACTCTGTGTCCCCATTCTCTGACATTTTGGCAACCAGCTTCAGCGTACTTTCTTTCGCCTTTTGCATTCCACGCAGTTCGCCCTCTTTTATTCCAACACTTTTTCCCTCTTCTCTCAGTTCCTCTGCCCATTCTTCCATCGCTTTGCACATATCAATACTCTCCTTTCCGTTTTCCAGATATTTTTCTTTCTTGTCCTGTAGTTCTTTCAGATTTAACATCACGCAGATCATATCGTAAGTCGCTACGTCCATTCTGCTGATCCGATCTGCATGTTTTCTGCAGTATTCCTGAATTTTTGTCTTGCTGCTGCGCCGTTTCATCAATCCAATCAGCTCCCGCAGATTTGTCTGGAAATATTTTTCCTGCTTTTTCACTTAATCCCTTTTCAGAATGAATATTGCTTTTTTCAGAGAATCATAAGCTGCATCATTCTTCCGCCAGCTTTTTGTTACAGGTTTCCTTTTGCACCTTATATTCTTACGCTTTCATCCCGTACTTTGCCGCCATTTGCTCAAATACTTCCGGCTCCATCAACCTTGCGATATACTCTGTGTCCCCATTCTGCGACATTTTGGCAACCAGCTTCAGCGTATTTTCCCGTTCCTGTTTCATTCCTTTTTGAATTCCCATTTTCATTCCACGAGCTTCACCACGCTCTTCTCCCTGTTCCGTAGCATAATTCATCGCGTTGATCCAGTCCCTCTCTGCCTTCTCCTGCCTCATACACTCAATTCTGACTCTTTCGTCCTCTGTCAATGTAATCATCGTCTCCACTGCCTCCTTTATTTTTTCATTTTTCTCTGACAATTCCTGTAGTTCTTCCCAGGTTTCTGCAGTCAGCGTTTTTGCCCAGTCGTACAAGCCCGACTGTCGCTCTCTTTCTTCCGCTTTTTCTGCCTGCCGTAAAGACAGTACACAAAGCTTCATTTTATTTGTAAAAACACGGTCATGCTCCGTGTCCCACAGCTCGTATACCTGATAAAACGGATTCTTTCCGGATTTCCACAAATCGAAATCAAGAATTCCAATCTGTACCGTTGTTTTCAGGTTTTTATAATCTTCTCCCTTTTTCAGATCCAACAGATTCTCTGCCAGATAATACACTCCACGCTCATTCCAATTTCCCTCATCCAAAACCTGCATCTCCAGATTTACACGGATATTTCCGTTCAAAAGAACCAGAATATCCATAATACAGCTTTTGTGGTCAATATCCTGCCCCGGCAGGATTGGATTCAGGATTTCCAGCGACACGATCTCTTTCAGCTCAATCCGAAGCAGTGCCGCTATCAAATCTTTCAATGCTTCCTGATTTTTCTGAAACACAGTTGCAAACAGATACGTATTCATAAAACGATATCTGATTTTTCCATGCTTCTCCATCAGCTTTTCCGACAATTTTATTTTCTTCTGCAAGCGTTATTTCCTTATAATGTACTTTCTCAATTACTCCATTCCGTATTTGTCCATCATCCTCCGATAGACTTCCGGCTCCATCAACCTTGCGATATACTCTGTGTCCCCATTCTCTGACATTTTGGCAACCAGCTTCAGCGTACTTTCTTTCGCCTTTTGCATTCCACGCAGTTCGCCCTCTTTTATTCCAACACTTTTTCCCTCTTCTCTCAGTTCCTCTGCCCATTCTTCCATCGCTTTGCACATATCAATACTCTCCTTTCCGTTTTCCAGATATTTTTCTTTCTTGTCCTGTAGTTCTTTCAGATTTAACATCACGCAGATCATATCGTAAGTCGCCACGTCCATTCTGCTGATCCGATCTGCATGTTTCCTGCAGTATTCCTGAATTTCTGTCTTGCTGCTGCGCCGTTTCATCAAACCAATCAGTTCGCGCAGATTTGTCTGGAAATATTCCTCCTGCAACTCTTCCAACGAAAACACATAAATCTGGTATTCCTGCACCATCTGTTTTAAAATCGGGTCAATTTCTTCCAACTCCATCATTTCACTGAGCTTCTTTGGAGCATCCCACGGTTCCGTGCCATGATACAACACGATCGTAACGATCGGTGTCAGATGATCGTTTCTGCCCATCTTGCTTAAATACTCTACATCGGTTTTTAATTTCCCCTCACTTTTCAGCCGGATATAGCGAAGCTGTCTGGCATATTCTGCCAGATCATATTCCATGCAGCGAAACGGCATCGTCAAATGCGGCTGATTCTGCGCTTCTGCTGCCAGTAAAACATAACTTTTCTCGTTCCAAAATGCCCGAATCGCATCTCTCTCCCGCCTTCTGGCAGTTGGTCTTTTCACGCGCTCTGACAATCGTTGTTGATAAAACTGCTGTACCTCGCACAGGTTGCCTGCCTGCACAACCTCCTCTCCCTGATACAGGCAACCATTGTACAGATCCGCCAATACCTCGGCACGACCCAAATACGCCGTAAAAGCATCGTTTTGTTTCCCCATTCACGCCTCCTGCTTTTTCACTTTAATCTCCATTCCGCAGGCGCTTTGCGCCGAAGGAATCGCGAGACGAACGTCCAGTTCGGCTCTGCGATCATAGCTACTTTGTGACGCCTGCGGCACAAATAGCTGTGTGAAAAATAAGCGATCACGCTTATTTTTCACACTAAGACTCATCTGAAAACATAACCCCCCGGCAGAAGCCTGATGAAAAGTTTCTGTCGGGGTTTTTGCGCGAAAAAGGTGTAGCTGCCCAACATGCTGCAACATGCTGCAACGACAGTGATAATCGCAGGGAAAACGGGGGATTCCTGCGGTTTTGAATGTCAAAGCGTTTTGGAAGAAATACGGAATGGAGGAGAGAATGAAAGAGAAAAAAGGGAGCTTCAGCGGCTCAATCGGATTTGTGCTCGCTGCGGCGGGGAGTGCGGTAGGCGTCGGAAATATTTGGCGTTTTCCTTATTTATGTGCAAAGGACGGCGGCGGACTGTTTCTGATTATTTATCTGGTGCTGGTGCTGACATTTGGTTTTGTTCTTTTGACAACGGATGTGGCGATCGGGAGGAAAACAAAGAAAAATGCACTGAATGCATTTGCTGCGATTTGTCCGAAGTGGAAATTTCTGGGATATCTGACGTTTCTGGTTCCGGTGCTGATTATGACTTATTATTCGGTCATCGGCGGCTGGATTACGAAATATTTTGTGGAATATCTGGCATCTGGGGACAACGTGCCTGCACAGGACGGATATTTCACTTCGTTTATCACGTCAAAGGCAGCCCCGATCGTGTTTATGCTTCTGTTTCTGGTGCTGACAGCAGCGGTCGTTTACGGCGGTGTGGAAAAGGGAATCGAAAAGGTTTCGAGCTTTATTATGCCTGTGCTGGTTGTTCTGATTGTGGCGATTGCGGTTTTTTCCCTGACGCTGTCGGCAGAAGGGGAGGATGGTGCGGTTCGGACGGGAATGCAGGGACTGGCGATTTATCTGCCGCCGGATTTTCATGGACTGACGGTGAAACGGTTTCTGGAGATTTTGCTGGATGCGATGAGCCAGCTGTTTTTCTCCCTGAGTGTTTCGATGGGCATCATGGTGACTTATGGTTCCTATGTAAAAGATGACGTGGACTTAAATAAAACGACGAACCAGATCGAAATTTTTGATACAGGAGTTGCATTCCTCGCTGGAATGATGATTCTGCCTGCGGTTTATGTGTTCCTTGGAAAAGAGGGCATGGCGTCCGGTCCCAGCCTGATTTTCATTTCGCTGCCGAAGGTTTTTTCGGCGATGAGAGGCGCAGGAAGAATCGTGGCAATCGCCTTTTTCCTGATGATGGGCTTTGCGGCGCTGACATCGTGTGTATCCGTTATGGAAACGTTGGTTGCAAACTGTATGGAAGTATTTCATCGGACACGCAAAAAGATGTGTGGACTGATCGGTGTTTATTCGCTGGTAACGGCGGTGCTGATCTGCCTTGGCTACAACGTGCTTTACTTTGAACTGCCGCTGCCAAACGGTTCCACCGGACAGCTGCTCGATGTGATGGACTATATCAGCAACAGCTTTTTGATGCCGTTTATTTCATTGCTGACGAGCATTCTGATCGGCTGGGTGATTGGCCCGGACTGGATCGTTGGTGAGGTGGAGAAAAACGGTGAGCGCTTTACAAGGGCGAAGCTATATCGTTTTATGATTAAATACGTCGTGCCGGTTGTGATGCTGATTCTGTTTTTGACCTCAACGGGACTGTTGAATAGGATTGCGTAAGAATTTTGTGCTGTAATAGGGGTCCAGGGAGCGCTGCCACTGTTTGTTGGCTGCAGGCAAGCTGCTTGCAGGAAGAAAGGCACTTTTGGTCACAGGGGCAAGGCAGATAGGAAAGACATGGCTTATTAGAAATGAGAACGAGGCTATCCCATCAGTTTATGACTGCAGGATAGCCTCGTTTTTTAGTTGTCAGCCTCCGTTGTAACGAGAACTTCTTCAGCCGGAGGCGCGTTCGTTTCAAATCTCAGTATTCGTTTACAGCTGTTTATTCTGCCGCCGGAGCATCGGATTCGGAAGCGGTTTCCTCAGTCTTTACATCGCCGGAGGTTTCCTCAGCTTTTGGAGCATCGGTCGCCGGAGCAGCGGAAGCTTCCTTTGCAGCCTCTTCCTCTGCAATTGCCTCTGCAGCCTCCTTTGCTTCTGCAGCAGCTTCGGCTACAGTGGTGTGAACCTTGTCTGCTACGTAGCGGGCAGCGTCTTTGGCCAGATCAGCGGCAGCACTTCCGGCCTGCTTTGCAGCGCCGGCAGCAGTGTGAGCGGCTTCCTCGACAGCCTGTACATCTTCGTTGCTGCGAACCTTGTCGACCGTTTCGTTGATTTTGCCGGTTACGGTTTCGTATTCGCTGCTGTTTTTGATTCTGGAAACGGTGTCGCCGACTTTATTGAAAACAGTGTCGCGCAGCTGGACAGCCTTATCCTGAGCAGCCTTTAAGTCCAGGGTCACATAGGTATGCCCGTCCTCTTTCGTTTCGGAAGAAAAGACGGGAGTGTCTTCTTTTGCTTCTTCTTTGGCTTCCTCCGGATGCTCGCTTTCATCAACGAAATCATCGTCCGTGAAATCGGTGTCGTCAAAGTCATCCTCTGGATCTTTTTCGAAATCATCCTCTTCTTCCGGAGCTTCCTGCACTGCGGCTTTTTTATTCTGGAGATAATAATAAGCAGCGGCAGCAGCGGTGCCGGCGGTAACTGCGAGAGTGAAAAGTTTTCCTAATTTTTTAGCCATAATAATGCCCTCCATACATATACCAGAATATGGTTACTTATTTCTCTCATTTTAATACTATTTTATGAAAATGAAAAGGTCAGTATGTATGAAAAATCTATAAACTTAACATTGAAGTGACCCTGCAGGTATGATAGAATGAAACGACTCAGAAAGTCAATGACGCGGGGACAGACACATGAATGATAAATTTTTTGATTTGAAACAGGAAAAGCAGGACCGGATGATCAACGCATCTCTGAAGATTTTTTCCAGGGGCGGCTATCGACACGCCAGCACGGATGAGATCGTAAAGGAGGCGGGGATCAGTAAGGGACTGCTTTTTCATTATTTTGGAAGTAAACTGGGGCTGTACGGATTTCTGTTTGACTACAGCGCGCGCTTTATGTTGTTGGAGCTTTCCAGAGAGGTAAAACGTTCCGAAACGGATTATTTTGCCCTGACAAAGCAGATGGAACAGGCGCGGATGCAGGTGATGAAGCTTTATCCGTATATGCAGCGGTTTCTGGATGTTGCGGTAAAAGAAGAGCATACGGAAGCGGTGGAGCGGATCGCGGAAAAGAAGCTGGATTACGAGGATCGGCTGCGGGCATACAGCATGCAGGCAGATTACAGCATTTTTGCACCATACGGGGATTCTGTGCGTGTGACAAAAATGGTGCGCTATACGATCGACGGGCTGACCGATGAAATGTCGGAGCGCTACGATTTTTCCCCGGAGAAGCTTTTTGCAGAGATCTGCGCTTATCTGGACACGCTGCGGCGGATGACCATAAAAGAGACTTAAAGGCGCAAGCAGCTGCGGAATGGAGGAAGAATAGTGAAAGAAAAGCTTTATACGATACCGCTGAATGATGCGGTAAATGCGGGCGATGAGTGCCCTTTTTGTTATATCGAGCGGAATGTAGAGCAGGATCTGATGGATTTTGTGCTTGGCTCCTGCGCTTCGTACATGGAGAGCGATGTCCGTGAGGATACAGACCGGGAAGGATTTTGCCGCACGCACATGAAAAAAATGTTCGATTACGGCAACACCCTTGGCAATGGCTGGATTTTAAAAACCTACTATAAAAAGCTGCTGTCCGAAATGGATGGCGAATTCAGGCATTTCAGGCCGCAGAAGCAGTCGATGGGGGACAAGCTGCGCAAAATTGCACCGAAGAACTCCGTGGCAGACTGGGTGCAGAAAAAGGAAAGCACCTGCTATATCTGCGACCGTTTCCAAAAAGAATACGAGCGCTATCTGGACACTTTTTTCTATTTATATGAAAAAGACCCGGATTTCAAAGCACGGATTGCAAAGAGTAAGGGCTTTTGCCTGCATCATTTTGGGGAGCTTTGCAGCAGCGCGGATACCAGACTGTCGGAGAAGGAAAAAGAGACCTTTTTCCCGGAAATTTTCGAGATCATGCAGAAAAATATGGAGCGTATGAGCGCAGATGTGGACTGGCTGATTGAAAAATTCGATTACCAGAACAAGGACGCGGATTGGAAAAATTCCAAAGATGCCATACAGCGCGGAATGCAGAATATCCGGGGCGGTTACCCGGCCGATCCGGTTTATAAAATGAATAAATAGACAGGAGAAATGAGAGAAAAGACATGAGTAATGCAAAAGAAACCAAAGTAGAAGACCACGATTATTCCCTGCAGCCGGTGCCTCAGTTTGCACGGCGCAGGCTGCTGACAATGTTTATGATCATGCTTGGCTTTACGTTTTTTTCAGCCAGCATGTGGACGGGACAGACGCTGGGTGACAGCCTTGATCTGTCCGGCTTTATCGGTTCCCTGATTCTGGGAGGTATCATTCTTGCAATTTATACCGGCTCTCTGGCTTATGTCGGTGCCAAAACCGGACTTTCCCTGGATCTGCTGGCACAGCATTCCTTCGGTGCAAAGGGCTCCTATTTGCCGTCTGTGCTGACCAGCTTTACCCAGATCGGATGGTTTGGCGTAGGCGTTGCGATGTTTGCAATTCCGGTTGCAAAACTGATCGCTCCGGAAAATCCCTGGCTGCCTTATTTGCTCGTTGCTATTGCCGGCATTTGCATGACCGGTTCCGCGTTTTTCGGAATTAAGGCGATGACCATCGTCAGCTATATTTCCGTTCCGCTGATCGCAATTCTCGGCATTACGGCGATGGTAATGGCGGTCAAAACCGGTGACGTTCCGCTGGCTGAAAAATTTGCAGAAAGCCAGGGTATGAGCGTCATTGCAGGCGCCGGACTGGTCATCGGTTCGTTTGTCAGCGGCGGTACGGCAACTCCGAACTTTGCAAGATTTTCCAAAACGGCACTGCAGTCCGTTATCGTCACAGTAGTCGCATTCTTTATCGGCAACAGTCTGATGTTCTGCTTCGGCGCGTTCAGCGGCGTTTATGTAGGCGGAAACGATATTTTTGAAGTTATGGTTGCGCTGAACCTGACGGTATTTGCGATTATCGTCCTGGGCTTAAATATCTGGACAACCAATGATAACGCGCTTTATACCGCAGGTCTTGGACTGTCCAATATCACAAAAGTGCGTAAACGTCCGATGGTTGTAATTTCCGGTATTCTGGGAACCGTAACTGCGGTATGGCTGTACAACAATTTTGTCGGCTGGCTGAATATCTTAAACTGCACACTGCCTCCGGTTGGCATGATTGTTGTACTCGGCTATTTCTGCCATAAAGAAGAATACGAAAAATGGGATGTGATTCCCAGACAGGTCAACTGGTTCGCAATCGCAGGCGTCCTCATCGGCGCGGCTGTTGCAAATCTGGTTCCGTGGGGCATCGCTTCTGTCAACGGTATGGTTATTGCAGCAGTATGCTACCTCGTTGGCGAACTGATAGAACGGAAGAAGAAATAAATTCGAAGAAAATCGAAAAAGAGAAGCGTCAAATTCTGCAAAACAGAGTGGAATTTGGCGCTTATTAACTTTGCTGACTTCTGCAAGCTCCTGATGGAAAGCGGAATCCTTCCGAGAGTATATAAAAGAACAGTTTATTTGTAGAATCAGTGAATGGAAGTATGATATAATGAGCGCAAGTGAGCGGGAACAGGCGAAGCCTGCTCATCGCGAACGGCGAAATTATTGAGTGAGCTATGCTCACGATATAATGAGCACGAAAGAAAAACAAGCGACGCCGAAGGCGGCATTTGTTTTTCTCGTGCCATTAGCGAACGAGCAGCCTGCGTAGCAGGCGATAAAGCGCGTCAGCGCGGGCTCGTGAGCGAGCGAGAGCGCAAGTGAGTCAGCGTTCTTGCATGACTGACAGTCGAAAGTAAGGCGCACGGGAAAAAGAGTGTAAAAAGCGTGCGCGGAAATGAGAGAAAACATGACATTACGAGAATTACCAATTGGAAAAACAGCTACAATTAAATCGGTCGGAGGAGAGGGTGCGCTTCGGCAGCACTTTCTGGATATGGGACTGATTCCGCAGGGCGACGTGACGATGGTGAAATATGCGCCCATGGGCGATCCGATGGAGCTGCGGATTCACAGCTATGAACTGACGCTGCGTCTGGCAGATGCGGAGAAAATTGAAATAGAGAATGTGCGGGACGTCTGTCCTGAGACTTCCCGGCAGATGGGGAAGCCGATTCCGCATCCGGGTCTGGGAGAAGAGGGAAAATATCACGATAAGGAAAAGGAAGATCCGCTGCCGGATCAGGAGGTACTGACGTTTGCCCTTGCCGGCAACCAGAACTGCGGAAAAACGACACTTTTTAATCAGCTGACCGGCTCAAATCAGCATGTCGGAAACTTTCCGGGTGTTACGGTAGACCGAAAGGACGGGCAGATCCGTGGACAGGAAAATACGCTGGTAACGGATCTGCCGGGCATTTATTCGATGTCCCCCTATTCCAGCGAAGAGGTTGTGACGAGAAACTTTCTGCTGGAGGAGCACCCAAAAGGAATTATCAATATCGTGGATGCGACAAATATCGAACGGAACCTTTATTTGACGATGCAGCTGATGGAGCTGGATATCCCGATGGTGCTGGCGCTTAATATGATGGATGAGGTGCGGGAAAACGGCGGTTCCATTCTGGTTAATCAGATGGAGGCGCTTCTGGGCATTCCGGTTGTCCCGATTTCCGCAGCCAAAAACGAAGGCATTGAAGAGCTGATTTCCCATGCGGTTCATGTGGCAAAGTATCAGGAGCGCCCCGGACGGGTGGATTTCTGCGACAGTGAGGAAGACGGCGGTGCCGTGCATCGGTGTCTGCATGCGATCATGCATTTTATTGAAGATCATGCAAAAGAAGCGGAGATTCCAGTGCGGTTTGCAGCTTCCAAGCTTGCAGAGGGAGATGTCCTGATCCGGGACAGCCTGAAGCTGGATGAAAATGAAAAGGAAACCCTGGAACATATCATCTGCCAGATGGAAGCAGAGCGGGGGCTGGACCGTGCCGCTGCGATTGCGCACATGCGGTTTGATTTTATCGAAAAGGTGTGCGACGAAACGGTGATTCGCCCCAAAGAGAGTAAAGAACATATCCGCAGCCAGAAAATCGACCGGATTTTAACGGGAAAATATACGGCGCTTCCATGCTTTGCAGGCATTATGGCACTGGTGTTTTTCCTGACCTTCAGCGTAATCGGATCAGGCCTGTCAGATCTGCTCGATGCAGGGATTACGGCGCTTGGAAGCTGGGTAGATGCGCACATGACAGCGTGGAACGTAAACGATGTGATTCATTCCCTTGTGATGGACGGTATTTTTAATGGCGTCGGAAGCGTGCTGAGCTTTCTGCCCATCATTGTGACGCTGTTTTTCTTTTTGTCGCTGTTGGAGGACAGTGGATATATGGCGCGGGTTGCGTTTGTGATGGACAAGCTGCTGCGCAAAATCGGTCTTTCTGGCAGAAGCATTGTGCCGATGCTGGTTGGGTTTGGATGTACCGTGCCGGGCGTTATGGCGAGTCGGACACTGCCCTCTGCCCGGGACCGGAAAATGACGATTTTGCTGACGCCTTTTATGAGCTGTTCTGCAAAGCTGCCGATTTATGCGTTTTTCACAGCGGCGTTTTTCCCGAAACACGGGGCACTTGTGATGATTGCACTGTATTTTGGCGGAATTGTGATCGGGATTTTGATGGCACTTTTCATGCGTGGGACGCTGTTTCAGGGAGAAGCGGTTCCCTTTGTCATGGAGCTGCCAAACTATCGGATGCCGGGAGCCAAAAATGTTGGACATTTGCTCTGGGACAAGGCAAAGGATTTTCTGCAGCGGGCCTTTACCGTTATTTTCATGGCAACGCTGGTGATCTGGTTTTTGCAGACCTTTGACCTGCATCTGAACATTGCAGCGGATTCGAAAGACAGCATACTTGCGCTGGCTGCCGGAAGCCTTGCATTTTTGTTTGCACCCATGGGCTTTGGAGACTGGCGGATCTCCACGGCGCTGATCACCGGATTTATGGCAAAGGAAAGCGTGGTTTCGACGCTTTCCGTGTTGTTTGGTTCCACCGGGGCGCTGCAGACGGTTCTGACGCCGCTTTCTGCTGCCAGCCTTCTGGTGTTCTGCCTGTTGTATACGCCCTGTGTGGCGGCGATCGCTTCGATTCGTCGGGAGCTTGGCGGAAAATGGGCGGTATTTGTCGTGGTCGGACAGTGTGTGCTCGCCTGGATAGCGGCATTTGTGGTCTATCAGGTTGGCCATTTGTTTATTTGATAACATAACGCCGGGGCTGCGGCGACTAAAATAGGAAATCAGGAGAGGTACATTATGAAAAACCAAAGCATAACCGAAGCGATGCTTCAATTTATCGAGGAGAGCCCGACGGCATTCCATGCGGCGGCAAACGTAGAAGCGCTGTTTTTGGAAAACGGCTTTGAAAAGCTGGAAAATCTGGCGGAGGGAGCTCTCGTGCCGGGCGGAAGCTATTATACGATGCAGAACGGTTCTGCGGTGCTGGCGGTGAAAATTCCCGAAAATCCTGCTAAGGGTTTCCGGATTGCAGCAAGCCACAGCGATTCTCCGTGCTTTAAAATCAAGGAAGTGCCGGAGATGAAGGTGGAAAACACCTATGTGAAGCTGAATGTGGAAAAATACGGCGGCATGATTTTAAGCCCGTGGCTGGATCGCCCGCTTTCCGTTGCCGGTCGTGTGTTTGTGGCCGGAAAAGGTGGAAAGCTGGAAGCAAAGCTCGTCAATCTGAAAAAAGACCTGTTGATAATTCCCAATGTAGCGATTCATTTTAACCGGGAAATCAACAATGGCTTTGCATACAATCCGCAGACAGACATGGCACCGCTGATGGGGCTGGATCAGGAGCTTTCGATCAAAAAGCTGTGCGCAGAAGCGGCAGGCGTGGCGGAAGAGGAGATTCTTGGCAGCGATCTGTATGTGTATAACCGGGATAAAGGGCGCATCATGGGAGCGGACGATTCCCTGATCGGTTCTCCGCGTCTGGACGATCTGCAATGCGCTTATGCGACGCTGCACGGATTTCTGGCATCGAAGCCGGAAGAATTTATCAGTGTGTATGCGCTGTTTGATAATGAAGAAGTTGGAAGCGGAACGAAGCAGGGCGCAGATTCCACGTTTTTGGAGGAGTTTCTGGAAATTGTTCTGGAAAATGTCTATCCGGATAAAAACAGGCTCTGGAAGCGCAGCTTTTATCAGAACAGCTTTCTTTTGTCCGCGGACAACGGACATGCGGTGCATCCGAACCATCCGGAGAAGACCGATCCGACCAACCGTCCGTACTTAAACGGTGGTGTTGTGCTCAAATATAACGGCAGTCAGAAATATACGACAGACGGTTATTCTGCAGCAATTGTCCGACAGATCTGCAATACCTGGGAGATCCCGCTGCAGACCTTTGCAAACCGTTCGGATATCGCAGGCGGCTCCACGCTCGGAAACATTTCTACTGCCCATGTCTCCATTCCCTCTGCGGATGTGGGACTGGCACAGCTGGCCATGCATTCTGCATTCGAGACAGCGGGGGTGAAGGATACCGAAGCACTGGCACAGCTGGCAGAGCATTTATTTGTGTGAGTTTCCTTTGACACGAAAGGACGAAATCGGAGTGTTGGTACCTGACCCCAGGAAAAATTCGCTTCAAACAAAAGGCAGCGTTTGGAAGCTATGCACCTGCAGAATTTTTGTGTGGGTATTTCTGGATAAAGGGTATGACAAAGACACAAAATCCATTCATTGCAGCGGAATGGATCCGGCGTGCAGTCAATCAGGATTATATCGAAGACAATCTGGTGGAGTACGACTGGATCCTGGCACAGGATGAGGCGCTGGCAGCCCGCATTTTAGAACTGGGCAAGCAGCGTGGCAGTGCATTTGCATTGTATCGTCAGGGAGCGGACGCCATGCAGAAAGGAAATACAGAAGAAGCGATTGCTGCATATCAAAAAGCAGCGGATGTAGGAAATGCGGAAGCCTGCTATCGGCTTGCAATATGGACAGCGCAGCAGGCAAACGGCAACCTGTCCGAGGAAGAATTCAAACAGGTATTGAGCTGGCTGAAACAGGCAGCTCAGCAGGAGCATCCGGAAGCCTGCTATTGTATGGGAGCGCTGATGGAAAAGAACCATCCGGAGGTTGCCTGCAAATATTATGAAATTGCGGCAAATCGGCAATATATTCCTGCAATGCTAAAACTGGCATTATTGTATGATAAAGAGGATACGCTGTTTGAGCAGCTGTTCTGGATGGATCGGCTGGTATGGAATGGAGAACACAGTCCGCTGAAGGATTTGCCTCGGATCCATATGCTGTATGCAGAAAAGCTGAAAAAAGAAGCGATCAGTGATCTTCAATCGGAACAGCAGCCGGAAACGTATAAATCCCGCATCGAGGCATGCAGAGAGGCTATTTTGGAAACGGGAAAGGCAATTTTCTGGCAAAAATGTATTTCCAGACAGCCGGAGAAAAATGATAAAGAAGTAAATCAGATGTATGAAGTGCAGAAGGAGCTCTATGTATATCTGGATTCCCTGGAGGATCTGAAACATTACGCGGAAAAGAAAAAGCGGATTGACGCGGAAATAGAAAAGGCAGAAGAAGAGCACGCAAGGGAAGCTGCTTTGTACGCGCAGCAAAAGAAGGAAGACGCTCTGCGGAATGCAGAGATGATGGGAGTCATTTTTGGAGCAGAGATGGAGGCATATTTGCTGGCAAGAGACTTTGCAGAAGAAATCAAAGAGGATCCCTGGCTGTATTGTGCCCTTACAGATGTCGATCCGTGGCTTGTGAATATACTGTAGGACTGCAAATCTGCGCCAGGCTGCACCGGACTTTACAGGAGAAGGAGGAATGTCAATGCCCTACGATTTTCGGGATAATCGAACGAATTACGAAAAAGAAAAAGAAGTACGGGAAAAGCGTCTGTCCGCTTATTCGGAAGACATTCAGAAAAGGACGTTGGAGCAGTCCTGTGAGCTGATCCGGCATCTGGTGGAAGAGAGACGGCAGCAGGGGATGACCCAGCAGGATGTGGCGGACATCACAGGAATTTTGCCTTCGAATCTGGCGCGGCTGGAGAGTGGAAAAAGAGTTCCGACGCTGGTTGTTTTGCAGAAATATGCCTCCGCATTGGGAAAACATATCGAGTTAAAGCTTTGCGACGGGGCGGAGGAATAAAATGGGGGAAAAGACTCAACCAATCGCCGGATTGCATAGGGATATTGAGGAACTTCCGCACGCGGAGCTATTGACTGTCCTTCACGAAAACCACGACGAGCAGCATCTCTGGGACTGCATTGTTGCATTTGAGGGATATCCGTTTCAGACGATTTCCGGACTGCCGTTTTCCTATCAACTGAAAACCGGACGAAACGGCGAGCTGACGAAGGAGCTCTGGATTGACCGGCGCGAAAACAGCAAAAGCCTGGCGTGGAGCTCGGTGCGGCTGGCATTTGAAAAGACGGAAGGAAAGCCGGTTGTGACACGGCCGAAAGCACTGGGAGATATCCGCGGCATATCTTATATTTACGGGATTTTTCTGAAATTTGGGCTGATCGAGGCAGCGCAGAAAGATACGAAAAAAGAAGAGACCTGAAAGTCGATTACTGTTCACTCGCGCCATTCGCAAACGGTACGAGTGAACTGCAATGGAAATTTTTTAAAATCCGCAAAAAGTCTTGCATTGCGCACACTCCTATGGTATTATGAATAAGCTGTCCGTAGAATATTACAGGCAGTGGCCGAAAGGCCTCGCGGATGAGAACAAGTACAGATAACCAATCAATATAAGACGAGGTGAAAGGAAATGAAAGCAGGAATCCATCCTAATTACTACCAGGCAACTGTAACCTGTAACTGTGGCAACACATTCGTAACCGGCTCTACCAAGCCCGAACTTCACGTTGAAGTTTGCTCTAAGTGCCATTCTTTCTACACTGGCCAGCAGAAGGCAGCACAGGCTCGCGGACGTATCGATAAGTTCAACCGCAAGTATGGTGTGGCAAGCAAATAAGAAATTGGGTAAGGTTGAGGTTTTTATAAATCTCAACCTTAATTTAATTGTGACAATAGAATGCGCGCTTTGCGAGCATTCTATTCCTTTTTATCGTATAGGAAACTTCGTTTCTATACGATAAAAACGCTCCGCAAGGATCGCACTGCGGCGGAATGGTAGAATGTCGCTTACGCGACCCGCCGCAGGCG
>OLRK01001455.1_pt1 | contig 19588 bp, 17 predicted proteins | sample 1672911 | NCBI WGS metagenome assembly OLRK01 (sample SAMEA3136736, study PRJEB25190) | human gut metagenome | biome: human gut; feature: human-associated habitat; material: faeces | place: Austria | collected 2013 | reverse complement strand
TCCATGGACAAAACCATAATTAAAGCGGCTTACATCCTCCGTATAGCCAAAAATCAGGCGATACCTCTCACCCTGCTCCACCTCCCGGTTAAAAAGCTCCCGCATCCGTTTTGCATTGGCGCTGCTCTTTTCCATATCCACCTGAGGCCCCTTAAATAATTTTCCAAAAAATCCCATATACATTCTTCCTCCTGAAAATTTAACTCAACGAAACACGCTCTGCGTTTTTCGATGGCTGTCCGCATCTTAACAGAAATCGGATTGCTTTAACTGCTCCAGCGCATCCACAATGGCATTGATCTGAAATTCAATGGTTCTCTCCGCCGCTTCCGGAACAAGCAGCGGAAGGGTATCGGGAATTGCCCGGCAGATCACCATTGCCGTCAGGCTCAAATTAATGAACAGCTCCACATTCTCCTTCTCCGCCCTGATTCCAAAGCTCTCCAGAATTGCACCAAACAGGCGGGCCTGTTTTTCACGGAAGCAGTCATAGCTTTCTTTTGTAAGCCGTTTAAAAATAAGCTGCTGCTCTTCCACTGTCAGCACAGCAATCCCGTTTTTCTCGCCATAGCAGCAGGAGTGAAGGAACTGCCACACCCCTTCCCTCCAGCTTAAAGAAGGGGCTGCCATCAGCTTTTTCGCATATTCAACAATTTTCGGCTGCTGCAGATACAGGGTTTCAACGATCAGATCCTCTTTGGTGGGAAAAAAGGAATAGAAAAATGTCCTGGAAATCCCCACTCTTTTATAAATCTGCTCCACCGTTGTATGCTGTATGCCCTGTTTTGCCATCAGCTCAAGTCCCACTTCCACCAGTTCTTTTTTAATCTGTTCCCTCTCCTGGTCAGAATAAGCCACTCTAGGCATGCTGCCGCCTCCCATCCAGACCAGAGTTTCCGGCTCTGGCCTCTTAAAAATAAAAACATTTTTAAAAATATGTCTTTATTTTACCATAAAAAAAGATTCCCTGCAAGAAGAAATCTTAACACAACCCTGGCGTACCTTTTATTGTTACTAAGAGCAAGCGGCCATCCAGACTGATGTCCTGGACAGCCGCCTGCAGACAGTCTAATTTATTCTTTTCATTTTCCCTGCCTCTTATCGCTCAATATACTGAATGGCTACACACCTGGGCCCACCCTGCGCTACGAACACAGGACTCAGCTCCATCACATGGGTCTCCAGTTCGGGAAAGGCCGCTTCCAGCATACTGCGGATATTCTCTGCTTCTTCCTGAGCCGCAGCATGGACAATATAGAAAATATGACGGGAATCAATTCCCTTGTCTTTCAGATAATCTATGATTCCATGAACTGCTGCCGACATAGTTCTCTTTACAAAAAAACGGTCAATTCTGGTGCCGTCATCTGTCAGCCTCATCACCGGCTTTAATTTCAAAACTGATCCCAGGGCAGCTGCCATCGGTGTCAGCCTTCCACCTCTTTTCAAAAAGGAAAAATCCTGCGGTATCAGAAACGATTCTGTCTTTTGAGCCGCCTGCTCCAGCCACTCTAAAATTTCCGCAGCACTTTTTCCCGCCTCCTTCATCTTTTGTGCCACCTCTACCATATAGCGATGAGGTCCGCACAGAGTCCTGCTGTTGAACACGGTGATCCTGTCCCGGTTTTCTACCATTACTCTGGCACTGCAGGCTCCGTCATAGGTCCCTGACAGGCCGTCTGCTATGGAAATATTAATAATTTCTGCATCCTGATACTTTTCATACAGATCCACGACTTCTCCAATCGGCGGCTGAGAAGACATAGGTATCTGCCCTGCCTCGATCCGATGGTAGAACTCCTTCATATCAACCTGCAAATCTCTTCCTTCCAAATCTCCCACATGGACGCAGAGAGGAACTGCCTCAAATCCTGCTGCCCTCGCCTCCTCCTCTGTGTATAGCACAGAAGAATCTGTAATAATCTGTACCAATGCAACATCCTCCACCCTATAATATCGTTTTAAAAACCACTTATTATAGTGTGTAATACTTGTCGCATTTTGTCAATATGGAAGGCATTAAATTTTTCTAAATTTCTTAACGCAGCCTTAGCGCCCCCTTCTATTGCCATTAAAATCAATCCCATGTTACTCTTAATTATAAACCTGTTGCCGGGAGGAAATACGAAACCACGTTCTCCCGGTCTGTCTGATTGGAGGATTGGATTTGAATCAAAAGCTGAAAGAAAAAATTATGGAATCACTGTCATCAGTCATTCCAGTCACTGCCATTGTACTCATCCTTGGCATAACCCTTACGCCCATGCCCCTTGATTCCCTGATGCTTTTTCTTACAGGAGCCGCATTTTTGATCGTTGGAATGGGATTTTTCACCCTGGGAGCCGAGCTGGCAATGATACCCATCGGAGAAAAAACAGGGCTGCAGCTTGCAGCATCAAGACACCCATTTTTTGCGGCTGCCGGCTGCTTCTTCATTGGTTTTATCATCACCATGGCAGAACCGGATCTGCAGGTACTGGCGGGACAGACACCTGCTGTGCCGGACAGCGCATTGATCTTTACTGTCTCTGCAGGAGTGGGGCTTTTTCTGTCTCTTGCCTACTTAAAAATACGCTTTGAATGGAAGCTCTCCCCCATCCTTCTCCTATGCTACGGCATCCTTTTCCTGGCAGCCTTCTGGGTACCAAAAGAATTTCTGGCTGTAGCCTTTGATTCAGGAGGCGTTACGACCGGCCCGATCACCGTCCCCTTCATTATGGCCCTGGGAATCGGCTTTTCCTCTCTGTCAGCAGGGGAGCGAAAGGACAGCGACAGCTTCGGCATTGTGGCACTCTGCTCCATAGGCCCTGTATTTGCAGTGATGCTTCTGGGCTTTCTCTGTGAATCATCTTCAGGAAGCTATGAACCGGTTTCTATTCCGGCAATCCATAACTCGCAGGATCTGTGGCTGGCCTTCAGCCATCAGTTCCCCCATTACGGAAAAGAAGTCATCCTGGCCCTTTTCCCTGTCCTTCTCTTTTTTATCCTGTTTCAATTTTTCTTTTTTAAGCTCCGCCGCCGCAATGTTGTCCGAATCCTCATAGGCATCCTTTACTCCTGCCTTGGCCTGACTCTTTTTTTGACCGGCGTCAATGTAGGCTTTATGCCTGCCGGAAATTATCTGGGACAGCAGCTGGCTGTGCTCCCTTACCAGTGGGTACTGATCCCCATTGCCATGTTTATCGGTTACTACATTGTAAAAGCAGAGCCCGCTGTCCAGGTTTTAAACCGACAGGTTGAAGAAATCAGCGGCGGAAGCATTTCGCAGAAAGCCATGATGAACGGCCTTTCCCTTGGAATGGCAGTCTCTCTGGGATTGTCCATGCTCCGGATCCTCACTGGCCTTCCTCTTATCTGCCTTTTGCTCCCCGGATATGTCCTGGCCCTGGGCCTTTCCTTCCTTGTGCCTCCAATCTTTACCTCCATTGCCTTTGATTCCGGCGGCGTTGCTTCCGGCCCTATGACAGCCACCTTTCTCCTACCTTTTGCCATGGGAGCCTGTGAAGCCCTGGGAGGCGACATCCTTTTGGACGCCTTTGGCATTGTGGCAATGGTTGCTATGACGCCTTTGATCATCATCCAGCTGATGGGGCTTCTCTCCGTCATGGAAGCAAAGCAGAAACAGCACGCCCCCTGCCTTTCCCCTTCTGACTGGGAGGACGAATTTATAGATTTAGAATGGGAGGATCATCATGAATCAAATTAACTGGATCATCGCCATTGTTGAGCACAGCCGCGGAAACCATGCGGCTTCCCTGTTTGAAAAAAGCGCCTGCTCTGTCCTTGCCATCACCCAGGGACGGGGGACTGCCAGCTCTGCCATTATGGACTGTCTGGGCCTGGACCAGCCTGAAAAAGAGCTGGTAATAGGAATTGGCACCCGGCAGTCATCCCGCCTTCTCTTAAAAAAGCTTGGCGGGGAAATGGAATTTAAAAAGCCGGGAAAAGGCATCGCCTTCCTGATTCCCCTTTCCGGGATCAGCAAAACTGCAGCTGGATATTTGCCATCCGTCACTTTCAGTGATACAATTTCCCATACAGACAACAAGGAGGATCCTTCCATGAACACTTTTCCTGATTACGAATTAATTGCTTCCCTGATCGATGAAGAGATTTCCAGCCTGGTGGTAGATGCAGCAAAAGCCGCTGGCTGCCAGGGAGGAACCCTGATCAAGGCCCGGGATTTTGATCAGTCCTCCCGGAAATTTTTAGGAATTTCCCTTGCCAGAGAAAAAGAAATCCTGTTGATCCTTATTCCAAAAAAGAAACGGAAGGCAGTGCTGAATTCTATCTGTGAAACAGTCATGAAGGAAACTGGGGAACAGGCTTCTCTGTTTGCCATCCCCATAGAAGCCGCAGAAGGAATCACCATGGAACTATAAAAAGAAAGCAGGTCCATCCCATGTATATTGCAGATTTACACATCCACTCCCGCTATTCCATGGCTACCAGCAAACAGCTGGTGCCGGAGCAGCTGGATCTTTGGGCACGAAAAAAAGGAATTGACCTTTTAGGGACAGGAGATTTTACCCATCCGGCCTGGAGGGCCAGTTTAAAAGAAATGCTGGAGCCGGCTCAGCCCGGGCTTTACCGTTTAAAAGAGCGATACAGGCTTGAGGGGCCAGACTGCCACTCCTGTCAGCCCCTGTTTGTCATCAGCGGAGAAATCAGCTCCATCTATAAGAAAAACGGCCGTGTACGGAAGGTACACAGCCTGATTTTGCTGCCAAGCCTTGAGGCAGCAGATAAGCTGTCCGCAAAACTGGAAGCGGTCGGAAACATTCATTCAGACGGGCGCCCTATCCTTGGCCTTGACTGCCATGACCTTCTTGCAATGACTCTGGATGTGTGCCCGGAGGCCATCTATATTCCAGCCCATATCTGGACGCCCCACTTTTCCCTATTTGGAGCCTTCTCTGGTTTTGATTCCATTGAGGAATGCTTTGAAGAGCTGACGCCTCAGATCCATGCCCTGGAAACAGGGCTTTCCTCTGACCCGGATATGAACCGCCGCCTGTCTGCTCTGGACAGTTTTTCCCTGATCTCAAACTCAGATGCCCATTCTCCGGGAAAGCTTGGCAGAGAGGCCACCCTCTTTGATATCCCTTTATGCTATCAGGGTTTATACAATGCCATCCAGCATGGCACAGGGCTTCTTGGCACCCTTGAATTTTTCCCGGAAGAAGGGAAATATCATTATGACGGCCACCGCAAATGCCAGCTCTGCTTAAGCCCCTCCCAGGCTGAGCGCCTTAAAGGGATCTGCCCTGTCTGCGGCAAAAAGCTTACCACCGGTGTCCTCCACCGCATTGAGCAGCTGACTGACCGCCCTGAGGCTGCTGACTGCATTTCCAGCCGTCCCTTTAAAACCCTGGTGCCCTTAACAGAGCTCATTGCCGCCGCCATGCAGGTCTCCCCCGCCAGCGTGCGCGCTGCAAGGGTTTATGAGCATCTCCTTAAGGAGCTTGGAAATGAATTCTACCTGCTTTTGGACGCCCCTCTTTCAGACCAGGAGACGGCAGCAGGAAGCCCCATTGCCCAGGCCATCAGCCGCCTGCGGGCCGGGAAAATAAGCTGGAAGCCCGGCTTTGACGGCGAATATGGGACAATGGAGCTTTTCTCTTAAAGCCTTTTTATGATCTGGTCACAATACTCCAGGGTAGTAGCATTTCCTCCCAGATCCGGCGTCAGAGTCCTTCCCTCTGCCAGGACTGCATCGACTGCCCTGCGGATCCTTGCCGCTGTTTCCAGATTTCCCATATGCTCTAACATCATGCAGGCGGACCATAAAAACGCCGTTGGGTTGGCAATCCCCTTTCCTGCAATGTCCGGAGCACTGCCATGGACTGCCTCAAACATAGCATAGCCGTTTCCGAGATTGCTGGAGGGAAGAAGGCCCAGGCCGCCGATCAAGCCGCTGGTCAGATCCGAAAGGATATCGCCGTACAGGTTTTCTGTTACTACCACATCAAACTGCTGGGGGCGCATCACCATCTGCATGGCCACATTATCTACGATCTTATCCTCCGCCTCGATCTGAGGAAATTCCCTGCTGACCTCATAAAATACATCCCTGAACAGCCCGTCAGACAGCTTCATGATGTTGGCCTTATGGACACAGGTCACCTTTTTCCTGCCCTGCTTTACAGCATACTGGAAGGCATCCCGGATGATCCTCTCACTGCATCTGCGGGTAATGATCTTAATGGAATGGGCCGTATCCTTATCAACCATTTCCTCCACCCCTGCATATAAATCCTCCGTATTCTCACGGAACATCACAATGTCCACTCCCTCAAAAGGCGTCTTCACTGCCGTATTTGACTTTGCAGGGCGGATGTTGGCATACAGATCATATTTTTTGCGCATCATAACATTTAAAGAGCGGAAGCCCTTTCCCACCGGTGTTGTAATGGGGGATTTCAGAAGGATCCTTGTTTTCTCAAAGGAAGCAAATGCTTCCTCCGGAATCAGGGCTCCATGGGCCTCATATTCAGCCTCACCTACATGAAAGATCTCATACTCAAGCCCTGCGCCTGCTGCATCCAGGACTTTAAGAACTGCATCTGTGATCTCCGGCCCAATGCCGTCACCTTTAAATACTGTAATCGTCTGACTCATCGCCTATCTCTCCTCCATTGCAATGTATTCCTTGTTTTCTCCCACGTATTTTGTAGCAGGACGCATGATCCGTCCGTCATAAAGCTTATTCTCCACATTATGGGCCACCCAGCCTACTACACGGCTGATCACAAACAGCGGGGTATACAGATCCCTTGGGATTCCCAGCATCTCATAGGCAAAACCGCTGTAATAATCCACATTCGTGGGGAGTGCCCTGCCCTTGCGCTCAACCATAACCTCCTGGGCAATACGCTCAAAACGGGTACGGAAATCAAATTCTGTAGTAAACCGCTTTTCCTTTGCAACCTCCAGGCAGCAGGCACGAAGAATTTCTGCACGCGGGTCAGAAACCGTGTAAACTGCATGGCCAAAGCCATATACCAGACCGGAACGGTCATAAAGCTCACCGTCCATCAGCTTGTTTACTGCCCTGCGGATATCTGCATCCTTTGCAGTATAGCCCCCTGCTTCCTCAAGCACTGCGTCCATCATCTCAGCCACCTTAATATTGGCGCCGCCATGACGGGGGCCCTTCATGGAACCGATACTTCCGGAAACCGTTGAATAAATATCCGTTCCTGTAGAGGAAATCACAACATTGGTAAAGGTAGAGTTATTACCGCCGCCATGGTCCGCATGAAGCATCAGTATGGTGTCAAGGAGGCTCGCCTCCTTATCTGTAAATTTCTGGTCTCTTCTCAGAAGGCTTAAAATATTTTCTGCAATGGAATACTCCGGATTTGCATAATGGATAAACAGGCTGTCCCGGTTGTAATAGTGCACCTTACTCTGGTATGCGTAGCAGGCAATGGACGGGATCTTTGCCATAAGGTTGATCCCCTTTACCAGGGTATCGTAAACCTCCGTATTGTCAGGGTCATCATCATAATTATACAGAGTCAGAACTGCATTCTGCAGCTTATTCATCAGGTTTTTTCCCGGCATGCGAAGCAGGTTCATCTCCACAAATTCATCCGGTATTTCATAGCAGTCCCTCAGGATGCCGCAGAATTTTTCCAGCTCCTGCTTTTTGGGAAGATAGCCAAACAGCAGAAGGAAACAGACCTCCTCGTAGCCAAAATGGCTCTTCATATTTCCCTTTACCATTTCCTCCACATCATAACCGCGGTAGTACAGCTTTCCGGGGATTGCCTTAATGCCTTCCTCCGTCTCGCTGTAGCCCACAACATCCGCAACTCTGGTAAGGCCCACTCTGACGCCGGTTCCATCCTCATTTCTCAGGCCTTTTTTTACATTGTACTCTTTATACCATTTATTAGGGATCTCCGTATAATTCTGGGATTTCCCATAAAACTGTGCAAGATAGCTTTCTTTCACCATGCTGCCGCTCCTTTCTGTCTATTCTGATACTAACCCCTGTTCCGGTTATAATTGATCAGGCAGCCGGCCTTTACGATAGCCCGTTCCTCTGCCGTCATGTCTGCAATATAAAGAGAGATTTCCTTTATCTCATTCTTCTGAAGCCCATCGCCTAACACATAGGCCGGAATCGCACTTAAATCCCCCTCAAGGGCTGCTTTGATCCCGGGCACATAAATGTAATCGCCCACCTCAAATTCCGGATCCTCTTTTAACTGGAAGGGAACCATACCCCAGTTCATTACATTGGAGCGGTAACGCTTGGTAGCATATTCCTTACAGATATTCGCAAGGCCGCCGATCACTCTCTGACAGCTTGCCGCCTGCTCCCTTGCGGAGCCATCTCCCGGCTTTACTGCATAAACCAGGCTTCCGATCTCTGTTTCCCCGGCCTTAACCTGCTCATTTCCTGGAATCCTGCGGATCTGCTCAAAAATCATTTCAAGAGCCGGTTCCATGGAAAGCTCTGCGTCCTGTCCCTCTTTGACCCTCGCCTTTTCCAGCTTATCAACCGCCTTGGCTCTTGCTACATATTCAGGGTCCCTTCTGGAAAGGGTAAATTCTGCCAGCCCCAGAGGGTTCGAGCGATAAGAAGAGGTCTCTCCCGAAGGGATCAGCTCATCCGTTGTAGTAACAGGGTCCATGATCTTAGAGCATACCTTTAAAAGGATATTATCTGCCAGAGGGCTCATTTCCGGCCAGTCCTTAATATTTGGGCCATATACAAGCTCTTTGCCTGCATCACCCTTTCCATAGCCCATATATACACGATTCTTATAAGAGGTATCATCAAATTCATATTCCGGAACCTGATCCCAGCAGTCAAGCCCCCAGGCGGAGGTAAGCTTTCCTTTGTTTGCCGCAGTAGCCGCAATAGAGCGGGCATCCATCAGAGCCACCGCTGCCATCTGGCCGTTTCCTGGCTTGGAGCCTTCCCTATTTGGGAAGTTCCTGGTGGTGTGGCGGATGCTTAAGCCGTTGTTGCACGGAGTATCGCCTGCGCCGAAGCATGGGCCGCAGAAGGCAGTGCGGATAATAGCTCCCGCATCCATCAGGCTGGATACTGCCCCCTTCTTCACCAGATCTGCAAACACAGGCTGGGAGGACGGATATACTGCCAGGGAGAATTCATCACAGCCGCAGTTTCTGCCCTTAAGGGCATTGGCTGCCTCAATTACATTGGAGTAGGTACCTCCTGCACAGCCTGCGATCACAGCCTGCTGCACCATCAGCTCCCCGTTTACTATTTTATCAGTCAGTGTAAATCCTGCTTTTCCTCCTGATACCTTCTCTGCCTCTTTTTCCACCTGGCGCAGAATATCTCCAAGATTTGATCTCAGCTCGTCAATTTCGTAAGTATTGCTTGGATGGAAGGGAAGGGCTATCATTGGCTTTACTGTAGATAAATCCACATAAACGCAGCCATCATAGTAAGCCACCTGTGCCGGATCTAACTCCTTATAATCCTGCCCTCTATGATGCTTATCCAGATATCCTCTTGTATCCTCATCTGTCCTCCAGATAGAGGTAAGGCAGGTAGTTTCTGTTGTCATTACATCCACGCCGTTTCTGTAATCCGTTGTCATGGAGGAAACACCTGGGCCTACAAACTCCATTACCTTATTTTTTACATACCCGTTTTTAAATACAGCCCCGATAATAGCCAGTGCAATATCCTGGGGGCCGGTTCCAGGCTGAGGCTTTCCGTCCAGATACACTGCAATGACGCCAGGATAAGCCACGTCATAAGTGTCGCGAAGAAGCTGCTTTACAAGCTCTCCGCCGCCCTCTCCTACTGCCATGGTACCCAGGGCGCCATAGCGGGTATGGCTGTCAGAGCCTAAGATCATGCGGCCGCAGCCTGCCATCATCTCCCGCATATACTGATGGATCACTGCAATATGAGGAGGAACATAGATCCCACCGTATTTCTTTGCTGCAGAAAGGCCGAACATATGGTCATCCTCGTTGATCGTGCCGCCTACTGCGCACAGGGTGTTATGACAGTTTGTAAGCACATAGGGAATAGGGAACTGTTCCATACCGGAGGCCTTGGCTGTCTGCACAATGCCTACAAAGGTGATATCATGGGAAGCCATGCTGTCAAAGCGCAGTTTTAAATGCTCCATGTTCCCGGAAGTATTGTGTGCCTCCAGGATCGAATAGGCAATGGTGCCTTTTTTTGCTGTTTCCTTCTCTGCCTCTATACCGGTCAGTGCTTTTACCTTCGCACCTTCCGCCTCCGGAATGATCTCCGTCCCGTTTACCAGATACACGCCGCCGTCATACAGTGATACCATGCTCTCTTCCTCCTAATCTGCAAAAGGGGCAGGATACAGGCCGGAATCTTCCGGTTAACTGCATCTTTGCCCCCCTTTCTGTTCGTTGTTTCTTACTATAAAGCAAAAATTTTCATTTGTCCAGCCTTATTGCTGTGATTTCCACAGCTTTTTAGTTGTAACGCTTATCTCTTTTCCCATATTTCTTACTGTTGTTTGCTATTACATTAATGTCGCAGAGTGCTTTTCTAACTATTCCATAAGAATAAGCCTATGCTTAAAAACACATAAAGAAGGATCCCTCCATTAAGCACTGCTGTGCGCAGCCTGCGCCCTTTTTTTAGAGGCCATCTTCCCGGCTCAAAGCAGATCCGTTTGCGGAATACAAACAGAAGTATGGGTACTGCCCCAAAACAGACAAGCACTGCCAGCCCATAGGCAATCATCATACAGGCCCCAAAGGACATCCCGAGCGCAGAGACCACACCTTCAAGGAGCCCTGGTTCTGTCTCCAGAAAAAGGCCAATGAATTTTACAAGCCAGTGATTCCCCAAACCTCCCTCCATCAGCTTTGTCAGCTCCAAAACTACTATGCCGCCAAAGAAATTAAATATCATATGAAAGGCAATGGTATAGCCTATGCGTCCTGTTTTCGCATAAACATAGCCCCATAAAAGCCCCAGTGCAAAGGCATAGAAAAACTGGCTGAAATTTCCATGGGCCAGCGCAAACAGAAAGGCCGACAAAAGGATGGCTGTAAACTGCCCAAAGCCCAGCAGGCGGTCCATGATCAGCTTCCTGAAAAAAAGCTCCTCTATAAAAGGGCCTGCCACAACTGTCAGAGACACATTCATCCACAGGCTTGTCTCCATCATCATCCGGGTCATTTCCTCAGCATTGGCGCTGTCTGCTCCAAAACCAGCCATAAGCTGCCCTAAAAGACTTCCTCCAAAACCCAGACCGGCCCCCAGCACCAGGCATAAAAGAAATCTTCCCAGCCCCCAGATCTCCCTTTCAGGAGCACCGCATTTCGGTATGCGCTCCATAAGGGCCGCAGACAGGGGAAAGGCAATCAGGTACATGGTAACAGCGGACAAAAAAAGGAGAAGATCCGGCCCAAGATCCAGCCTCTCCATTCCCGTAAGCCGCAGGAGCGATCCAACCCCCAAGGCTGCCAGCATCTGGAGCATAATAGGAAGGGCCAAAAAAGCGCTGGCTGCCAGTCCCACGTTCGAAAACTGACGCCTCTGCCGCCGTTCCAGTCCTTCCGTCTGTTTTTCTTCTGCTTGTCCATTGTGTATTATCATTGATTTCTCCTATGTCTTTTGTTGCAGATGCAACACTAATGTGGTATACTTGATATATCGGCTGTGCTGTACGGACTATTTCTGCCTGCGGCAGCTGCTGGTTTTGTGGTTATCATATCAAATTTAACATCTGTGTACAATGGGAGAAAAGGAACATGACTGAATATTTTGAGAAAAATCTATTTGAACATATTTCTATGGAGGAATATAAAAAACTGCTGCCCTGCCTCAATGCCAGAAACCGCAGCTTCCTTCCGGGAGAAACCCTGTGCCGCTACGATTCCACCCTCCATCAGCTTGGAATCATGGGAACTGGTACTGCCTCTGTCGTGCGCTATGAATACAATGGCGCCAGAACGATTTTAGAGCGCCTGGGCCCCCAGGATCTGTTCGGACAGCTTATTGGCTACGGCTCCTGTGTCCAGACCGGTGTCAGCGTTGTCTGCGAGACCCCATGCGAAGCACTGTTTTTGGAGTACAGCAAGATCAGTGCCCCCTGCACCAAGGCCTGCGCCTACCACCATCAGCTGACCCAGAACCTTTTAACGCTTGTTTCCAGCCATGCCTTAAGCTTAAGCCGCCGGGTAGAGGTGCTGTCACAGCGCACTATCCGAGAAAAGCTGCTGTGCTACTTTAACCAGATGGCCTGTCAGGCCAAGAGCCCCAGCTTCCAGCTTCCCTTTACCATGGTAGATCTGGCGGACTACCTCTCCATTGACCGCAGCGCCATGACCCGGGAATTAAAACGCATGCGGGAGGATCATCTCATTGCCCTTGATAAGCGCCAGGTGCAGCTGCTGGAGTAATAAAGCCTGCCGCTGTTTCGGACAGAGAGTTTCCCGTTCCCCGCCCCTTCAGGCAGCTCCCCAGAATCAAAAAGGAGCCGACTTCTCCATGTAAAGCCTGCTCCTCTCATAATCTTATACTTTTTAAGTACCCTTTCGGCTTTGGCTCATTAGTCCTCTGCCGGAACAAACATATCCTTTCCAACTCCGCACAGCGGGCATACCCAATCCTCTGGAATATCCTCGAATGCAGTTCCTGGTGCGATTCCGCTGTCCGGATCGCCAACCTCCGGGTCATAAATATAGCCACATGGCTCGCAAACATACTTTTTCATGTTAAAATCCTCCTTTTTGTTTCTATCTTGTATCTCATCGAGTTAATTTCTCTTTGATGTCTATACTATATCATGATTTTCTTCTTTTTAATGTGATATATGCACCATAACGAAAATTTAATAAGATACTTTTTTCGAGGACTCTTTTTATTTTAACTATAATCAGCCTGACTAAAATTAAACTCTTGCAAAAATGACAATTAAATACCTGCTCCTCCATACACTAAATTAGGAAGAAATAGTACTAAATCAGGAAGGAATATGCAAATCAACAGCGTTGAGATAATTGCTACATAATACGGAATCGAATACTTAGTCGTTTCTTCCACCGAACAGCCCATTATATTTGAACACGTATATAAGGCTACCCCAACAGGAGGTGTAGAACATCCCATCGTCACAATTGTCATCATAATAATTCCGAAATGAACTGGGTCAATACCATACTGTTGAATCAATGGAACTAAAATAGGTGTGCAGATTAATGTAATGACTGTTGTTTCCATAAACATTCCAAAAATTACTAACATTATAATAATTAAAAATAATAATAAATACTTATTGCTGGTAATTGTAATTAAAATATTAGTTAATGTTGCAGGAAGCTGGTCAAACACAACCCCATAACTAAAAATTCCAGAAAACGCCAATATCATTGTCGTAACAGAGATATCTTTTACACTGCTAACCAAACACTCTTTAAATTTCTTTAAATCCAATTCTTTATAAATAAAAATACCTACAAATAAAGCATAGAATACAGCAAAAGCACCAGACTCGGAAGGAGTCATAACACCAAAACGAATAAATACAATTAGCAGAATTGGAAACATTAATGCCCAAATACTTTCAATGCATGCTTTTCCAATTTCTTTGGCTGATGAAGGTTTTTCATGGTCTGGCTGATATCCATAATGACGCGCTGACCAGGACGTTGCCATCATCATAAAAACACACATAATAATCCCCGGCACAAATCCTGCCACAAACAACCGTCCAATTGATACCTCACCAACTGTTCCATAAAGAATCAATCCCATAGATGGAGGAATCGTTGCTACAATCAATCCCGATAAACAGTTTACTGCCGCTGCCCAACCAGGTGCATATCCCCTCTTTGTCATCTCCGGTCCCAAAATACGACATTCCATCGCTGCATCTGCAACCGCTGAGCCTGAAACACCACCCATTAACGTAGAAAGAACTACTGATACCTGACCAATCGAACCATACATATGTCCAGTTAGTACATTTGCTAATTTCACTAACCTTGACGTAATACCAGTATTATTCATCAAATTTCCTGCGAATATAAACAGAGGAATTGCCAGCATAGTGAAAGACTGCGTTGTAGAAAGAGAACGCTGTACTAAAATTGTCCATGGTATCTCTGGCCTGGTAAGAAAAAACGCGAAACCTGAAATTGCAATAGCAAATGCTACTGGCATACCCAGAAATAAAATAATCAGAAAAAAACCGATAGCACTTAGCATTCATTCTCCCCCCAATCGCCTACAGATGTTTTTATATCCTTTATGAACTTTCCGCCCATCGTAAAAATAAGTAATAAAGAACCTACTGGAACCGCCAAAGTACACCAGGCATAACTCATCTTTAAAGTTTGAAAACTTCTATACCAACTTTGCGATACCAAAATAAATCCATACACAATAAGGATTAGCAAAAACAACACCATTGCTATGTCAAAAATCACCATAAGTGTCTTTCTTATTACCTTTGGTAAATGTTTTTCCAGCATATCAATGCGAATCAGATTCCCTGTTTTTGCTACAATGTCTGCTCCAACAAATGTCAACCATGCAAATGCCAGCAGCGAAATATCTTGGGCCCAGTTAATCGGCATCCCAATTGTTCTTGCAATCGCTGACAGGAATACTAAAACCGATATCGTAATCAACAATATTCCGGCAACTACTTCTTCCACTCGCAAAACACATTCTGAAACACGTTTCATACAGTTCCATACCCTTTCTTCCATCTGGGAGCTACCTTATCAAAGCAGCTCCCAGAAATCCATTCTGCACCAGAATTTTTATTCTGTTTTTCCAATTTCCTTATAAATTTGTTCTCTTAACTCTTTAAAACCAAGTTTCTCATAAACTGGTTCAACTGCATCCTTAAATAACTGTACATCTGGTTCAACTACAGTCAGACCTGCTTCCTTCATCTGTGCTTCTGCTTCATCTGCCTCAGCAACTACCGTTGTAGCTGTTTCCTTTCCAATATCCTGTGCAGTTTCAACCAACAATGTCTGAAGATCCTCAGGAAGACTATCAAACCAACTCTTTCCGCAGATCAATCCCTGCATTAACTGAAAGTGTCCCGTTTTAGACTGTGTATTGCATACTTCATAAATCTTTGACGGAAATGTAGATGTATTCTGTGCTTCACATCCTTCTAATGCCTTAGACTGAATTCCATTATATACTTCTCCCCAAGACATGGAAATTGGAGTTGCCCCCATCGCTGCCAAAGACTCTGTACACACTTCCTGCCCAATGGTTCGAATTCTCATTCCCTTCAAATCTTCCGGTGTATTAACAGCCTTATTTGTCATGAAATGTCTTGGACCATCATAAAATGTAAAAGAAAGGATTTTAATGCCATGCTTTTCCTCTAATTCTTTTTCCCAATTTTTAAATGTTTCTGTCTGAGTCACCGCATATCCTTCATCATAATCATCCACAAAATATGCCATCATAAAAATGGAAAAATCTTTTACATATTGTCCGAGACGAGCAGCATCCGTATTTACTGCTACGTTGACGCCCTGAATAGCTTGTTCAATTACATCCTCATCTGCTCCCAACTGACCTGCTGGGAAAACCTGAAGTTTTAATCTTCCATCTGATTTTTCATTTACTGCATCCGCCAATTTTTGATAATTACGTGTAATTAACGCCTGCTCTGTCTGTGAGGTGTGAATTTTTAATTCGTATACCTTATCATCTGTTTTCTCTGCACCTGCATTCTCATTCCCCGATGCTGGTGCGGTATTACCCATTCCTGGCATACTGCTGCATCCTGTTATTGTCAGTAATGTTGCTGCCAATAATGCTGTTAATACTCTCTTTTTCATATCTTCTTCTCCTTTATCTTTCCGCATTGTTTATGCGTTTTTTACAATAATCGGCTTTTCAAATTCTGCCCTTTTTTTGGGGTAATCTCGTCTCTGATGAGAACCTCTGCTTTCCTTACGATATCTGGCACTCTCCGCTATCAATTTTGTTGCCTCTAATGTATGATATACATTTACATTTTCTGGATTTGCATCACCACTTGATGATAATTCCATATGTTTTTTTAATTTTTTAACTAATTCAATATACTCTGTAAGCCCAGCTTCATCTCGATCAACCAAAAGATATTTTTGTGCTGCCTCTTTCATTGATGATTTAATAGCTTCCAAATCAATCTGTTTGTATAAAATATGTTTTTCCATACCTTCGAATACAATATCATCAGTTACCATGCCCGAAGTTTGAAGTGCGTATTCTGCCGCCTTTGTCCCAGCAATTTCTCCATAGATCTGACAAGTTACCATCATATTACCGCCAAGACGATCAGCACCATGAGGGCCTCCTGCACATTCACCTGCCGCAAATAATCCAGATACTGTTGACATAGCATTTTCGTCAATCCGTATCCCCCCATTAACTGCATGTGCATATAAAGCAATTTCCGTCAAATCATTTTGCACATCTATACCTTTTTCCATCATATATTCTCTGACAATCGGCCACATATGATGAATACCGCAATCGTCTTCCAATGAATTAATATATTCGTCTGTCATATGACGCAAATCGATTGGGATTCCTCCATGCTCTGTTCCTCTTCCTTCTGCAATAGCTCTTTGCACTGCAATTTCAAGATATTGAGAACAATCACTGCTCGAAAAAGGAAAATGTTTTCTATGTTCATGCATCACATCATCCACACTAACCTCTTTTGGAAGAACACCTTCAAATATATCTTTTCCTTCCCTGTCTGACAGACGCGGTTTTCCCTCCCATATGTAACCATTAAAAATATTTACTATAGGCCAAGAAAATCCTATCCCAATCTGCATAAACTCCATATTAATCAGTTCTGCGCCTATATCGTATGCCATGGCATATCCGTCTCCTGTAATATCAATCGGATTCATATTTCTTCTGAATCCCTGCCCACACCCCCCTGTTGCCATAATTACTGCACCCGACCGGATTTTCACTAAATTTCCATTTCTATATCCCACTGCTCCGCAAATACAATCTTTTTGTTTTACCAATTTAAGAATGTTAACATCATCCCAAACCTGAATACTGCCTTTTCTTTTTTCTATCTGCTTTTTTAGCGCTCTAATAATTGGTTCTCCGTGTCCTTTGATTACATGTGTGCGTGGTTTATTCGAAAAACAGCTTTTAAAAATATAATAATTATTCTCCACATGTTCAAATTGGACACCCCATTTTTCTAACTTTTCAATCGTTGCCGGTGCATTAGCTGCTGTAATTGCTGCCAATTTTGGATCTGCCATTCCCTGCGCTGCTTTCATGATATCTTGATAATGTGTTTCTGTATCTCCTGGTATATGAATATCTCCAGCGTTATAACCAGCCATCTCAGCCACAGGATATGCAGTAGCGCCGGCAATTCCAATTTTGCGCTTACTAACCAAAAGAACCTGTACACCACAGTCTGCTGCAGCAATTGCTGCCCTCAAACCTGCACCTCCGCCTCCGATGACTAAAACATCTGTGTTTATTGTCTGTTCCATATATTTTACCTTCTAATCTCGTTTCTTCCCAAATTCAGGCTTCCTCTTATGAATAAAAGCATCTACACCCTCCGCACAATCTGCCGTCTGGAATACTGTCCGACTCAACTCTAAATTGTGTCTGAAATTCTCCGCTGTTGTTTTCTGCCATAATTCCCGGACACCTTTTCGTATTAATTTAATTGCCTCAAACGGTTTTGATGCGATAATCTCTGCCAATTCAATCGCCGCTTCTTGTGTCGTTCCTTCTGGCACAAGACGATTTACAAGCCCAGACTTCAAAGCTTCTTCTGCGTCCATAATTCTTCCAGTATAAAGTAGCTCATATGCCTTTGATATTCCTACATACCGAGCTAACCGAAATAATCCACCACTTCCTGGGAATACACCTAAATTAATTTCCGGTAATCCGATATGTCCATTTTCACTCATAATGCGAATATCTGCTGCCATAGCAATTTCACATCCACCACCCAACACATTTCCCTCAAGAGCTGCAATTACCGGTTTATCCAGCAATTCAATAGCGTCAATCGCAAGATTTTCATTCATAAGTTTTTTACCAATCACGTCATCCCACACCTGAGGAAATTCTTTAATATCTGCACCTACACAAAATGCTTTCTGTCCATATCCTCTCAAGACAATTACCCTGACATCTTCATCTTCCTCCAGCTTATGTAATGTATCTCTCATCTCTGCACTCATATCTAATGTGAGAATATTCAATGGCGGATTATTTAAAGTAACCAGTGCAACATAATTTTTTATTTCTACAAGCAATAATTTATTTTTGTATTCTTGCATTTGTTTCTCCTTTTATTCTTCCCAATTCACAATTCCTTGTTCCTTATATTGCTGAATTTGTTCTTCTGAGTAACCAAGCTTCCTCAAAATCACTTTTGTACTTTCTCCTAATTTAGGCGGAAGTTTCCTAATTTCAATATTCTTTCCATCATATCGATTCGCATGACCAACTACCTTTACATCTCCTGCTTTAGGATGGTGCATCGTCAAGATATTATTGTTATACTTCACCTGTGAATCTTCCAATACCGAACTATAATCATTAACTGGCGCATACCAGATTCCATGCATATCAAACAGATAAATCCATTCCTCATTCTTTTTCTTTTTCATTTCTTCTGAAACAACTTTATCAAACGATACTCTATCTGACATTTGATCTTCTTCTGTATATTGCTTCAAGCATCCCGGAGTGAATATCATCTTCAGTTTTTCAATCGGTGTAGCTCCCAATGTTAAATATCCATCCGCTGTTTTATATACCCCATAGGGTGATTGATGAAATCTGGTACTTAAACCTGTATCAGGCCTTTTTGTAAACTGTCCACCATTCATATAATACCCTAAAGCCTCCTGTTGCAGATCCAACGCTGAACCCAAAAGGCTGGCTTCAATTTTATGTCCTCTTCCCGTTCTTTCCCGATCTAACAATGAGGCTGTAATGCCTAATGCCGCCAGAACTGCGCCATGCTGATCTACAACTGGTGTTCCTACTGGAGATGGTATTTCCGGATTAGAACCGGTTAAAGAAACAAGGCCACTCATGCTTTGAACTAATAAGTCCTGTCCCGGTTTATTGACATACGGACCAGAAGAACCATAACCAGAACAAGAACAGTAAATAATACGTGGATTTATCTTTCTCAGCTCCTCATATCCAAGTCCCAGTTTTTCCATTACTCCGGCCCTAAAATTTTCAATTACTACATCATATTCTTCTATTAACTGGTAAATAATTTTCCTACCTTCTTCACTCTTCAAATTAATAGAAATAGCTGTTTGATTTCTGTTTGCCAGAAGGAAAAACATACTTACTCCTCCCGGATATGTATCACATCCTGACCAAGAACGTTCAAATGCCCCCTTAGGTGCTTCTACTTTTACTACATTGGCTCCTAAATCAGCTAATATCTGCGCTGCTGATGGACCTTGCATATAATGTGTGAAACTTAATACTTTTGTTCCTTCCAGCATAATTTCCTCCTGTTCCATAGTTCTCTTATTTCCTATCTTTGAGAGTAAATATATAAACGTTTATATGTTTTATAAAATTTATTATAAACGTTTA
>OLRK01001441.1_pt1 | contig 19846 bp, 19 predicted proteins | sample 1672911 | NCBI WGS metagenome assembly OLRK01 (sample SAMEA3136736, study PRJEB25190) | human gut metagenome | biome: human gut; feature: human-associated habitat; material: faeces | place: Austria | collected 2013 | reverse complement strand
CTCAGGGCTCTGCCCTGAGAACCTGCAAGCCTTTCGAGAAAGGCTTGAGCGAAAGCTTCATTTCGCACACTCGTTTCATTCGCGCACAGCGCGAGAATAAGGATAGTGGCCTACGGGCTGCGGGCGGGATGAGAGCGCCGTGTAGTGTCAATCCTTCTCAAAGATATAATGTTCACACATATCGGCAAACGCGCCCTCGTGTGCCGGACAGCACACGTAATCAGCGTGCGCTTTGGCGGTATCCGTACCGTCTGCCGGACAAGCCGACGTACCTGACGCATCCAGCAGCTGAATATCGTTTTCATTATCTCCGATGGCCAGCGTCCGCGCAGGGTCAATCCCGAGCGTCTCACACAGCGCGGTCAATGCCGTGCCCTTACTGATACCCCGTGCGTAGCAGTCGATATAATTATCATGGCTGCGATGCCACTGATAGCGCGGATCGGTGTCCGCGGTCAGGATAGGCAGTGCACGGTCGATGTCCTCAAGCGGTGCATTGAGCACGATCTTATTCATGGGTTTATAGATGATAGTTTTGAGGTCGGGAACTTCAACGAGTGGATAGCACAGCAGACGCGCTTCGTTTTCCAGCAGAGATGTGCGGCGCGAGACGTATAGTTTGCCGTCCATCGGCAGGACGAAGGACAGGCCAAGATCTACATAACGGTCGAAAATCTCGCACAGGGTCTCAATGGATAACATGCCGGTCATCTTGTTTTCGCGGGTGGCAATCGTGTATACACCGGCACCGCCTGAGTGAATAATATGGGTGAAGTCATCCCAGAGATTCAGACGGTCGAGCGCCGGGACAACGGCGTCCAGTTCACGGCCGGTTGCAATGGCACAGCGGACGCCCTGAGCTTTCAGACGGTGCAGCGCATCGCGGTCACGGTCACAGATATTTTCTCGATCGTAGAACAGCGTACCGTCCAGATCGGTCACGACAAAATCAAAGCAAGACATGATGGCAGAGTCCTCCGAGTATAGCGTATTTGCATCTGTTCCCATCATACAGGTTACAGAGAGCAAAGTCAACCGGGGAACAAATGATAGAATTCAGAGAGTTTTTACAAAATTGCGTTGCATTTCATCCGGCGTTCTGATACCATCTAAAATAGATGATATGTTTGGATAAAGAGAGGGTTTGAAGTTTGGAAAGTTTATTCACATGGCTGGGCGCGGCGGGAAAAGAGACCGCCTTGTTCCTTGTGTCCATGTTGCCGCTCATCGAGCTGCGCGGTGCGGTGCCGATCGGCATTGCCGCCGGTATGCCTTGGACCGAGGTGCTGCCCATCTGTTACCTGGGCAATCTCCTGCCCATTCCGTTTTTGCTGCTCTTTGCCGAGCGTCTGCTCGATTGGCTGGCCAGACAGCCGCTATTCAAAAAACCGGCAACCTGGTACACCAATAAGCTCAACAGCAAGAAGGGACAGATTACAAAGTACGCAAAATGGGGTCTGTTTCTGTTTGTCGCCATCCCACTGCCGGGCACCGGTGCCTGGTCGGGCGCAGCCATCGCAGCGCTGCTCAAAATGCCGCCCATCCGTGCGTTTTTCTCCATCGCTGCCGGTGTCGTCGCGGCCGGTCTGATTATGGCGGTTGCATCTTCGGGTGTATTTTCGCTCTTCACCTGACACGCGCCAAAAACTCAAACTACATGAAAAAAGCGCCGTCTCGCAGACGGCGCAATTTTTTTGACCGGTTTACACTTTTCGCAGCACGAGCCGCAGACCATGACGCCAGACCATAGGCGTAATGCGTCCCATGAGGAACTCGGCGGTTACATCGCCGTCGGTCACGATCTCCAGCATCGGGCGACCGGACAGGTAATCCAGCCGCAGACGACCCAGACCGTGGGACAGATACCACAGACAGCCGCCGTACGGCATCGCCGCGAGCTTTTCCATCAGGAAACGCTGCGGAACGTAGCAGATGACATGGAAGGCGCTGTCGGGGTCAAAGAGCATGGCGGCGAGCAGATCGAGCGGGAGCTGCGAGCCGGGATGGAGCAGGAACGAGGGGCTGGCGCTGTCGCGCACGACCTGACCGAAGGCCTCGGCACAATCGACGAGCATGGGCGCGTCGGGATGATCGGGGCGGACACAGTGGAAGTGAATCAGTACGGGCAGATGACCCGTCATCATGTGCAGCACGTCCAGAATCATCGGCACAGCATCGCGCTGTGCTTCGGGTGCAAAGAACTGCTCGTAAAGATAGGGGCGCAGCGTGAACATGTGCGCATTTTTATGTGACTGATCCGCCAGCAGAGCCCAGCAGGTACGAAAACGCTCGCGCTGCTTGTCGGTCAAATTTTCATCGATACAGTCGTTGTGCATATACGTCCCTCCTGAATTGGACACAATCGGTTTGGTACACTTATTATATGGTTCCCAGCGTGGAAAAGCAAGGCAGAGGCGGGCAAAATCGGCAGATTTTTTTGTGCCGCACAGGCCGGAGAAAATGGGATGCATCCCCCTTGACAATTGGATATGGGAGAGTATAATTAAAAATTATCAGGAGCCTTTTTTATTGTCAGGAGCCTTTTTTCGGCATAAATTGAACGGAAATATTGTATATTATGGGCCTGTAGCTCAGTTGGGAGAGCGTTCGGTTCGCATCCGAGAGGTCAAGGGTTCGAATCCCTCCAGGTCCACCAAAAATCGACAAGTTTCGCAAGGAGCTTGTCGTTTTTTTGCTTATTCGCGATGTTCGATTCGCTTTTCCGTGAAAACGGAGAAGTCGATTTTTGGAAGTAAGAAGTAATAGTGAATCGGTAATAAGTCAGGAAGTCCTCAAAATTCACTTATTCCCTCTTCTCTATTCCCTTTTCCATAGAAAGGCCGTATAATTGAGAAAAAGAACGACTAACGGAGGAAAAATATGGTGACCGAAGTAGTAGCAGCCCTGATTTGGCGGGGCAAAGAGTTTATGATCTGTCAGCGACCGGCGCACAAGGCGCGGGGGCTTTTGTGGGAGTTTGTCGGCGGAAAGGTAGAGCCGGGAGAGACCGGGGAACAAGCGCTGGTGCGTGAGTGCCGGGAAGAGCTTGGGGTCACGGTATCGGTCGGCGAGTCGTTTATGGAAGTCACGCACACCTATCCGGACATTACCGTCCATCTGGTTCTCTTTCACGCCTCCATCGTGGAGGGTGAGCCGCAGATGCTCGAGCACAATGACATTCGCTGGATTACGGCAGATGAAATTGGACAGTATGCCTTCTGTCCGGCAGACGAGGAAATTTTAGAACGGTTGAGGAGGGAATATACATGACAGAATTGGAAAAAATGCAGCGTGCTAAGATGTATCTGGATAAGTTGGCGAATGGAATTGACCCGATTTCTGATCGGGAAATGCCAGATGATACGGTGTTAAACCAAGTCCGGTTGTCAAGATGTCTGTTTTATGTGTCCGATATCCTGCGGCAGGTGATTGAGAATGGAGGACAGATTGGGCGTGGCGAGCGGGTACATAAACAACCTTTTTCTGTGACTGAGGAAATGCGGCAAAATATGTATTACTCAGAGTCGCCGGTTGCAATTAGTCAGTTGCTGGGGGTCATCAACAGCTTGATTGATGTACAGGTAACGCGCAAGCTTGCAGCTACGACAGTAACCGGATGGTTAGTCGAGCAGGGACTATTGCGTGTGGAGGCTATATCAGATGGAAGGACACATAAATTGCCCACAGAACGAGGCATGCAGCTGGGGATGACAAGTGAACAACGGTCTGGGCAGTATGGCGAGTATGATATCGTGTTGTACAATGAGCAGGCGCAGCGGTTTATAGTTGATAATTTAGAGCCAATTGTGAAGTATGGTCAGGATAAAAGAGAGCATCATTGAAGTTTATTGATATAATAAAACCGCCTGAGAAGGCGGTTTTTGTGATATAGACGCTGTTACACGTGGGTAAAGTTCAGCACAATCAGCATCACCATGTCAAACAGCAGGACAAGCCAGAGTGCTGGGTGGACCAGAATGGCACGCGGCTGGTTGGAGAAGGACACCGACTGCGGAAGCTGGAATGATTTGCGCCGGATGACGATGATAGAGCCGATCAGCACAAAAACGCTGGCGATGAAGAAGAGCAGAAGCGTGGCCAAAGCGCCCAGTTCACCGCCCTTTTCGAGCAGCGGAAGCACGGTTGAAACGGTATTTTTTGCGATGTGCAGGCAGATGGACGCGGCGAGCGAGTAGCGCAGGGCGACAAAGCCATAGACCAGACCACCCAGTACAGCGGACAGACCCTGATAGAAATTGTGGTGCATCAGTGCGAAGCACACCGCCGGCAGCACAATTGCCAGGTGCGTGCCGTAGGGAAGCAGCTTGCGCAGGATAACACCGCGGTAAATCAGTTCCTCGACGATTGGGGCAACGATACAGACGTACAGGGTCAGCGACAGGGAAGAGGCTGTATTGATGGTGACCTCACGCAGGCCGATGCCGACTAGACGCAGCGCGTGTTCTATGGCAGGCGTGCACAGAGAGATCAGCAGATTGAGAATCAGAATGATGCTGAACAGATAGAGAAGGACGCGCACCGGGGGACGCTGTGTACCGGTCACTGGATAGAGCCGCCAGACGCCGATACGGCTGCCGTAGCAGAGAATTGGAGAGGCGGCCAAGCAGGAACACAGCATGAACATGACGCCTTGGGGCGGATGGAGCGGGGGCAGGATGAAGGCTTGCAGCAGGGCGAACAAGCCGCTGAACAGGAATAGACACAGCCAGACGGCGGTAAATGAGCGGGAGTCAGATTTTTCTTGTATGAGGGACGGCCTCCAGTCGACACGCGGCAGAGCGCACGGTATTTTGTTCATTGTAACATGCGCTGTGAGGGATTGAAAGAACAAAATGAGAATTTTTGCCATTTTTCAGATAAAAATGCAGGAAAAATGTGACGAAAAACCGATAATATAGGACAAAATGCGGGAAATATAATTTGCAAAAATTTCATAAAGTAGATAAAAACCTATGATATACTATTTCATATTTACAGGAATATTTTGCAGATATAACATAAAAATAACTTTTTAAGCGTACAAGGAGGCCACGCCATGTCGTCTGAATTTGTCTTTCGAATCAGTCCGATGGATACCGCAGCTCTGATGCCGCAGGTCAGCTGTGCGCTGGAAGCCTATAATGAGCAGGAGTCCAGACGCAAGTACCCGGGGACTTGGCGTTTGGTCGATCGGTTGCGCCGAGTGCCCAAAGCACCCGCCGAGGTGCGCAGAAAACGCCGCAGACGGCGTACGGTGTTGGGACTGATCGACTGGTTGCTGGGTATGTACATATTCGTTCCGATAGTGAGTGCACCTGATCAATTAGGACATTTGCTTCCATATCGAGACCGAGGACTTGATGCTGCCCATTTATGCGGAGTCGGTGACCGTTCTGCAAAAGCGCGACCTGATTACCGGCACGCTGCCCGAACTGCGCGAATTTCTGGCAGACCGTCTGGTGCGGACCAGTCTGTGAGTGTATTTCCTTAAGACAAAAGAAAAACCGCCTGCAAGGGCGGTTTTTTGTCTGTAAATGGGGATTCAATTGCCCAAAAGGGAAAATTCAATGCGCGACGCAGCCGTGCCCAGTCCATCGAAGCCGACGCAGCGGCTCGGACGGGCGTTGACGGCGGCATCGAGCAAGGGCTGCACCTGCGTGGCGGTGTCCACGGCCATGTTGAGCGCGAGCACGTCATCCCATGCACGGTTGAGGAAGGCGACTTCCCGGCGGCCATGCGTGCGCGTCAGAGACAGCGCACCCGCGCGGGACAAATAGCCGTCAATGACCGGCTGGGCGAACCCGGCAGCGGCCAGACTGTCGCGCAGTCCGGTTTCAAAGAGCGCGGGCAAATCGCGCCACGCGAGCGGAGGCACGTCGAAGCACACAAAGGTATATCGGCTGTGACAGTGGACGGCGAGCAGGCTTTTGCGTCCGTGCAGATCGATGACGTGCGCGTCCCAGCAATATCGGCGGTCGGGTTGGGTGCCGTAGTCGGTTTTTTGTTTGAGAAAACGCTGTAAGGGGAAGGTCAGACCGAGTTCCATGGGATACCTCGCATAAAAAGGATAATGACGAAAGTTGCCTGCGCCCGTTACGGGACGATTTTGCGAATTCGGGTCAGGTCACCGCTGCACAGGGCTTCCAGATTGCGGAAAATCTTGTCCGCATCCCAGTCCCACCACCGCAGCGCGAGCAGGTAGTCGGTCAGTTCCGGGTCAAAGCGGGGACGAATCACACGGCAGGGATTGCCGGCTGCGATCGTGTAGGGCGGAATATCGCTGGCAACGACCGCATTTGTGCCGATGATCGCACCGTCACCGATGTGCACACCGGGCATGACGGTGACATTCTGTCCAATCCACACGTCGTTTCCTACCACCGTATCGCCCTTGAAGGGAAGCTCGTCCAGTGTCGGCGTGCATTTCTCCCATCCGTGTGCGAAGATGTTAAAGGGATAGGTTGTGACCGAGGCCATGCGGTGGTTTGCACCGTTCATCACAAATTCTACGCCCTTGCCGATGGCGCAGAACTTGCCGATAATGAGTTTGTCTCCGATAAATTCATAGTGATGGGTGACGTGGGACTCGAAATCCACGCCGCCGGTCGCGGCATCGTCATAGTAGGTGTATGCACCAATCTCAATGTTGGGACGAGTGATGACATTTTTGATATAGCAAAGACTGGGAATGGCTTCATTTGGGTGAATGGCGTCGGGGTTTGGTCCAAACATAAGATGGCCTCCTCTCATCGTTGTGCTGCCATCAGTATACCAGATTTTGAAATCGCCTGAAAGAAATATATTTTTCTCTTGACTTTGACGTTCCGTCAACTGTTACACTGTCGGTAAGGAGGGATAGACATGGAATATTCCATTCAGCAGCTGTCGCGCCTGTCCGGGGTGACCACCCGCACCCTGCGCTGGTACGACGAGATCGGTCTGCTCAAGCCCAGCCGGGTGGCGGAGCGCGGTTACCGCTATTACAGCGGGGCAGAGGTCGACCGATTGCAGGACATTCTCTATTATCGTGCGCTTGGGGTGGAGCTGGCACAGATCAAAGAATGCCTGGACAATCCTTCCTTTGACCGTCTGGCCGCTCTGCGCAGTCATCTGACCGCTTTGGAGACCGAGCAGAAGCGGCTGCAAGCACTGATCAGATCGGTGAGAGACACCATCAGAGCACAGGAAAGGAATGAGATCATGAGCGACGCACAGAAGTTTGAAGCATTCAAAGAGAGAGTCGTAGCGCACAACGAACAGACCTACGGGGCGGAAATTCGTGCCAAATATGGCGACGAGCAGGTGGACGCAGCACACGCTGCGGTCATGGGCTTGACGCAGGCACAGTATGAGGAATGGAGCCGCCTGGGTCAGGAAATCCAGAACCGACTGGAAGATGCCGTGCAGGTTGGATTGTCCCCGCAGAGCGAGGAAGGGCAGGCGATTACCAACTTGCACTGCCGCTGGCTGACCATCACCGACAACCGGTATGACCCGGCGAAGCATCGCGGAATCGCAGAGCTTTATGTAGCAGACGAGCGATTCACCGCCTACTATGACCGTCAGGTTCCGGGCTGTGCCCGCTTCCTGCGTGATGCCGTTCAATACTGGGCAAAGTAAAAAAGCAGGCCGTCTGTGCATCAGCGCAGACGGCCTTTGTCTTTAGTCTGTTTGCAGTTTCCAGCCAAAATCGTTGTGATAGATCATCTGACGGGTCATGCCGCCGTCAATGCAGATATTTTCGCCGGTGATAAAGCCTGCCTTGTCCGAGCACAGGAAGAGCACCATGTTGGCGATATCCAGCGGATTGCCCACCCGGCCAGCAGGATGCTGGACAGCGTCCGCACCGTCATATACGGTGAAATCGGTGTCAATCCAGCCGGGAGAGACGGAGTTGACCCGGACTTTGCCCGCAAGACTGACCGCAAGCGCGTGGGTCAGCGCGGAGATACCGCCCTTGGCCGCGGTGTAGCTCTCGGTCTGGGGCTGACTCATGCGGTCGCGGGAGGAAGAAATGTTGATGACAGATGCACCGGGCGCAAAATAGGGCGCAAAGCGCTTGGTCAGATAGAACGGTGCGGTGACACCGACGCGCAGCGCGTAGTTAAACTGTTCGTAGGTGCATTCGTCAATGCCTTTCATGAGCGGCAGAGCGTTGTTCACGAGCACATCCACCCGGCCATAGTCTGCGATGACCTTGTCGGCAAAGGCATCGAGCACGGTCTGATCGGCCAGATCGCCGACAAAATAGTCGTTTTCCAGCAGGTCGATCACGCATACATGCGCACCGGCCTTGCGGAATTCATCCGCGATGGTCTTGCCGATGCCCTTGGCCCCGCCGGTCACGACGACAACACGGTTTTGGAACATGGTCAAGCCTCCTTTTAGATGATAATGCCATCACAGTGGTCGATTTCGTGCTGGATGATCTGTGCCGTCCAGCCGGCGAAGGTCTTGAAGCGCTCTTGGAATTTTTCATTCTGATAGCGCACTTTGATGGACTGCCAGCGTTTTGTCGGACGAACACCGGTCAGTGACAGACAGCCCTCTTCGGTCTGGTAGGGCTGGGATTTCTTGACGATTTCCGGGTTGAACATGACCATATACGTGCCCTCGTTGTCAAACGCGATGATGCGCTTGTTGACACCGATCATGTTGGCCGCCATGCCGACACAGCCGTCCTTGTGGTGCTCTAGGGTTTCCAGCAGATCGGCGGCGCTGGACAGATCGTCCGGGGTCGCAGGCTCGGCCTTTTGGGCTAAGAACGTTTCGTCTTTACAGATTTCTCGAATCATGGTGTTTCTCCTGAAAGAAGGAATGGGTTTTCTTTCATTATACATTCGAATGCAGCGTGCGGCAAGTCGGGTTCGAGCCATACGAGGTCGAGGTGACAGGACTCGAAGCACGCACCCTTTGGGTGCGGCTTCGGCTCGCGGCGCGATTAAAAGCAGGTTCGAGTCCTGACGAAAGATTGTGCAGGCAATAAAAAAACGGCATGCAGATTAACTGCATACCGTTGAATTTGGTCGAGGTGACAGGACTCGAACCTGCGGCATCCTGCTCCCAAAGCAGGCGCGCTACCAGCTGCGCTACACCTCGAGGGGTAAATATTTGCCTATATAGTTTACCATGCAATCGGGCGATGCGTCAAGTACCAAAACCTGCGGTCGGTTTCTTAGGTGAAATTTGTGCAAAATTTCCCGGGTTTTTCCGCGCTTTTCCTTGACTTTACCGGGTAAACTGGTAGACTAACTGTATATACTCTTAAATCTATGTGTGTATACGCCATATACGCCGAAAGGAGAACAACAAAAAATGAAGAACAGCGAAAAGACCATGGAAAAAATCGTTGCCCTGTGCAAGGGTCGCGGTTTTGTGTACGCCGGCTCGGAGATTTACGGCGGCCTTGCGAACACCTGGGATTATGGCCCGCTTGGTGTTGAGTTCAAGAACAACGTCAAGGCAGCATGGCGCAAGAAGTTTGTGCAGGAGTCCCCGTACAACGTCGGTCTGGATTCTGCCATCCTGATGAACCCGACGACCTGGGTTGCATCCGGTCATGTCGGCGGTTTTTCCGACCCGCTGATGGACTGCAAGGACTGCAAGACTCGTCACCGTGCTGACCAGCTGATCGAAGAGACCACCGGCGAGAATCCGGCAGGCTGGTCGAACGAGCAGATGATGGCATATATCAACGAGCATCAGATCGCATGCCCGAACTGCGGTGGTCACAACTTCACCGATATCCGTCAGTTCAACCTGATGTTTAAGACCTTCCAGGGCGTTACCGAGAACGCAAAGAACGAGATCTTCCTGCGTCCCGAGACTGCGCAGGGTATTTTCGTTAACTTCCAGAACATCCAGCGTACCACCCGTAAGAAGATCCCCTTCGGTGTTGGTCAGGTTGGTAAGTCGTTCCGCAACGAGATCACCCCGGGTAACTTCACCTTCCGTACCCGTGAATTTGAGCAGATGGAGCTCGAGTTCTTCTGCAAGCCGGGCACCGATCTGGAGTGGTTCAAGTACTGGAAGGACGCATGCCACAACTGGCTGCTGTCGCTGGGCATGAAGGACGAGAATCTGCGTCTGCGTGACCACGATCCGGAGGAGCTGTCGCACTACTCCAATGCAACCACCGACATCGAGTTCCTGTTCCCGTTTGGCTGGGGCGAGCTGTGGGGCATTGCAGACCGTACCGATTTCGACCTGACCCAGCATCAGAAGACTTCGGGCGTATCGATGGAATACTTCGATCAGGAAGCAAACGAGAAGTACATTCCGTACGTTATCGAGCCGTCTCTAGGTGCTGACCGTGTTGCACTGGCATTCCTGTGCGACGCATACGACGAGGAAGTAGTTGGTCAGGATAAGAACGGTAAGGACGACGTGCGCACCGTGCTGCGTCTGCATCCGGCTCTGGCACCGTTCAAGGCTGCTGTACTGCCGCTGTCCAAGAAGCTGACCGAGCAGGCAATGCCGGTATGGGAGAAGCTGTCCAAGAAGTTCAATGTAGACTTTGACGATGCTGGTTCCATCGGTAAGCGTTACCGCCGTGAGGACGAGATCGGTACCCCGTACTGCATCACAGTTGACTTTGAGACCGAGCAGGATGGCTGCGTCACCGTTCGTGACCGTGATACCATGGAGCAGGAGCGCGTGAAGATCGACGATCTGGTGCACTACCTGGCAAAGAAGATCGCATTCTAAGATCAGCACCGCACCAATTATTGAAGTTTGGATCAAACCTTTTCAAAGGTTTGCGGGTTCTCAGGGCAGGGCCCTGAGCCGTGTCCCGCAGCCCGTAGGCCACTATCCTCATTCCCGCGCTGTGCGCGGAGTAAATGAGTGTGACACGGAACTCCCCTATTTGATTTTCGCGCTTGCGAAAATCAACAAAAAGGAAAAAATAAAGCGCACTCCGCAGAGTGCGCAATCTCTAAAAAGACCGTCCGAGAGGACGGTCTTTTTCTTGTGTTTGTTTTGGTTGATTCCCGGGGCGGACACCGGGAATCAAAGGGGATTCCGCGCTCTGCGGAGCGCGGCCAGCCTGCGCGGCTGGATCGCGCCGGGTCGCAGACCCGGACCCGCTTATCGCCTGCGGGCGGGAATTAAGCTTACTCGTCGACCACAGGAGCCAGAGGTGCATGTTCATCCAGATGCTTATCCCACAGATAATGCTTGGTTTCCTTGACGATGACACCGGACAGCAGCAGGATAGACACCAGATTGGGGAATGCCATCAGGCCATTCATGAGGTCGGAGAACGTCCAGATAATACCAAGATCGGCAATCGCACCGTAGAACAAGACAACGAGGAAAACGATACGATAAATCATAACCCGCTTTGCGCCGAACAGATAGGTGACGCAGCGCTCACCGTAGTACGACCAGCCCAGAATGGTGGTGAATGCAAAGATGGACAGCGCAATCGCCAGAACGTAGCTGCCAACGTAGGGAAGCTGAGAGAATGCGATCTGCGTCAGCGCATCATCCTTGACATTCACATACAGCTCAGGCAGACGCAGCTGCGTGGATACGATAACGATACCAGTGATGGCACATACGATAACCGTATCCCAGAACGTACCGGTCATAGAGACCAGCGCCTGACGGACGGGGTTTTTGGTCTGTGCAGAAGCGGCAGCGATGGGAGCCGTACCCAGACCGGATTCGTTGGAGAACAGACCGCGTGCGACACCGTACTTGCAGGCAATCATCATAGCCGAGCCCAGGAAACCACCGGTGATGGACTTGAGCGAGAACGCCGAAGTGACGATGGTGCCGAGTGCGGGCAGCAGGAAAGCACGGTTTAAGAACAGGATGACCGCGCAGCCGATGATGTAGAACAGTGCCATGAAGGGCACGAGCTTTTCGCATACGCGGGAAATCTGCTTGACGCCGCCCAGAATAACGACAGCGGTCAGGATGGTGACGACGATACCCGAGATCGCCGGGTTGACACCGAACGAAGTGCGGATCACATCGGTGATTGCGTGAGACTGTACGGTGCAGCCAGCGCCGAAGGTTGCCAGAACGGCAAAGACGGCAAACAGGACAGCCAGCCACTTGATGCCCAGACCGCGTTCGATGGTGTACATCGGGCCGCCGGCCATCGAGCCATCCTTGAGGCGGACGCGGTACTTGACCGACAGGAGCGATTCGGCGTACTTGGTGGAGATACCGAACACGCCGGTCATCCAGCACCAGAACACCGCGCCGGGGCCGCCGAGTGCGATTGCGGTCGAGACACCGATGATGTTGCCCGTGCCGATGGTCGCCGCGAGCGCGGTTGCCAGTGCACCGAACTGCGAGATATCGCCGTGCGCGCCGTCATCGGACTGGGTGGATAATTTGACGGCACGGAATGTGTGCCGTTGGATGAACTTGAGACGGAACGTCAAAAACAGATGCGTTCCGAAGAGCAGCACGATCATCGGGACACCCCAGATGAAGTCGCGCAGCCAGGAGATCGCGTTTTCTAACATGACTGAAATTACCCTTCCTTTTGTTTAAGCGGCACCGCCGCTCTTTTTTTCTTACACACAACGCTTATTATTATAGCACAAAGGGCTGTGTTTTGGAGAAAACAGCGGAAAATAAGCAAAAAATACGGGTTTTCGGTTGCGAGGAGAGCTGAAAACGGAAGGTGTGCCGTAAAAAATTCTGATTATGAGCAAGAAAACAGAAAAAATTTCTGTATGAGCAAAAAGAATTTAGAGCAGAGACAAAAATTTTTGGAAGGTCAGAGAGAAAACCGAAAAGAATACGGAGAAGACAGAAAAAGACCCGAATCCACTTGGACTCGGGTCTGAACAAACAACGGGGATTACTGCTCGCCGCCCATGAGCTTGACCATAACAGCCTTCTGTGCGTGCAGTCTGTTTTCTGCCTCTTCGAACAGCTCGTCTGCGTGTGCCTCGAAGACCTCGTCGGTGATCTCCTGACCGCGGTAAGCGGGCAGACAGTGCTGAACCATAGCGCCCTCGTGTGCGGCAGCCATGAGGGTATCGTTGACCTGATAGCCCTGGAAAGCCTTGGCGCGAGCTTCCTTCTCAGCCTCCTGACCCATGGAAGCCCAGGTGTCGGTGTAGACGACGTCGGCGTTTGCAGCAGCCTCCATCGGGTCGGTGGTGAGCATGAAGTTGGGGTTGCCCTTGGCGAACTCGAGCACGGTCGGGTCGGGCTGATAGCCCTCGGGGCAAGCGATGTGAACCTTCATGCCGGTCTTGAGGCCGCCGACGATGAGCGAGTTTGCCATGTTGTTGCCGTCACCGATGTAGGTCAGCTGGATGCCGTCGAGCGAAGCGTACTTCTCGCGGATGGTCATGAGGTCAGCCAGAACCTGGCAGGGATGACAGAAGTCGGTCAGACCGTTGATGATCGGGATGGAGCCGTACTCTGCGAGGTCCTCGACTTCCTTCTGTGCGAAGGTACGGATCATGATGCCGTCGAGGTAGCGGGACAGAACGCGAGCGGTGTCCTGAACGGGTTCGCCGCGGCCGATCTGCAGGTCACGGGAGGACAGGAACAGCGCCTGACCGCCGAGCTGATACATACCGGTCTCAAAGGAAACACGGGTACGGGTGGAGGACTTCTGGAAGATCATGCCCAGAGACTTGCCCTCGAGCAGGCGGTGCGGGATGTTGTTCTTCTTCTCGTATTTGAGCTGGTCTGCCAGGTCGAGGATGGAAACGATCTCCTCAGAGGACAGATCGAGCAGCTTGAGCAGGTGTTTCATGGTGCAATATCCTTTCTATCAGTCACAAAATACGGTTTTCATGATGGCGATGGCCTCGTCGAGCTCCTCATAGGTGATGGTGAGCGGCGGCAGCAGGCGGACAGCGTTTTTGCCTGCCGTGATGACGAGTACGCCGTGCTCGATGAGCTTGTTTGCGAAGAGGCTGTGCTGACCCTCATCGACGATGATGCCGAGCATCAGACCCTTGCCGCGCACACCGTGGATGGCGGGAGAGCCCAGCGACAGGATGGCGTTTTTGAGGTATTCGCCCTTTTCGCGGACTTCCGCGAGGAATTTCTCGTCGTTTACGATGGAGAGTACAGCATTTGCAGCCGCACAGACGGTCGGGGTACCGCCGAAGGTGGTTGCGTGGGTGCCCGGGGTCAGGACATCGCAGCAGTTCTTCGCCGCCATGACTGCGCCGATCGGCACGCCGCCGCCCAGACCCTTGGCCATGGTCACGACGTCGGGCAGGATGCCGTACTGCTGGAAGCAGAACAGCGAGCCGGTACGGCCGATGCCGGTCTGCACTTCGTCCACGATGAGCAGCAGGTCCTTCTCGGTGCACAGTTCACGGACAGCCTGTACAAAGGCCGGGTCCTGCGGAAGCACACCGCCCTCACCCTGAATGAGCTCGAACATGACAGCGCAGGTCGAGTCGTCGATCTTGGATTTGAGGTCGTCCAGATCGCCTGCGGTTGCGTAGTCAAAGCCCTCGGTGAAGGGGAAGAAGTAGTCGTGGAAGCGGGTCTGACCGGTCGCCTTCAGCGTGGTCACCGTGCGGCCATGGAAGGAGTTCCAAAGGGTGATGATCTTGCTGCGGCCCTTGCCGTACTTGTCATAGCTGTATTTACGTGCGAGCTTGATGGCGCCCTCGTTGGCCTCTGCGCCCGAGTTTGCGAAGAAGACCTTGCCCATACCGGTTGCCTCGACCAGTGTTTTTGCGGTCTGCACCATGGGTGCGGTGGTGAACAGGTTGGACACGTGCATGAGCTTGTGAATCTGTTCCTCGATGGCGTGGGTGAGGACGGGGTGATTATAGCCTAAGCAGTTTACGCCGATGCCCGATGCCAGGTCGATATAGCGCTTGCCCTCGACGTCCCAGAGCTGCGCGCCCTGACCGTGGTCAAGTGCGATGGGGAAGCGGCCATAGGTCTGCATGACGTATTGCTGTTCTTCTGATTTGAGTTCCTGATAAGTCATAGATGATCCCTTCTATTGTGAGAGATGGGTGAGGTCGTTCTGGGGATGATTGGGAAGAGAACGACAATTTAGTTGATTTTTTCTCGTGGAAGATCGAAAAAATCAAGAAGGAGTTTCGCCGTCTGCGGACGGCGACCAGGCTGCGCGCCTGGACTGCGCCGGGTCGCAGACCCGGACCCGCTTGTCGCCTGCGGGCGGGAATCTGTTTAGATAAACATGGTGCCGACGCCGTCGTCACTGAGCAATTCGATCAAGATGGAGTGTTTGACGCGGCCATCCTGAATGTTTGCGCGTTCTACGCCCTTACGGATGGCCTCGACGCAGCAATCGACCTTGGGAATCATGCCGCCCGAGATCACGCCGTCGCGGATGAGAGCCGGGACTTCGGAGACCTTCAGGCGGGTCAGCAGGGTGCTTTCGTCCTCGGGGTCACGCAGCAAGCCGCGCACGTCGGTCAGCAGAATGAGCTTCTTTGCGCCCAGAGCGATGGCGAGCTTTGCTGCCGCGGTATCGGCGTTGATGTTGTAGTTGGTGTCGTCGTCGATGCCCTGTGCAACGGTGGACACAACCGGGATGTAGCCGCGTGCCAGCACGTCGATGACCGGCTGGGGATTGACCTCAACGATGTCGCCGACATAGCCGTAATCGGTGCCTTCCTCATCGGTCATGCGCTTGGCGCGGAACATACCGCCGTCCATGCCGCCCAGACCGATGCCCTGACCGCCTGCGTGCTCGAGCAGGGTGACGAGGTCTTTGTTGACCTTGCCGCACAGGATCATCTGAACGATGTCCATGGTTTCGCGGTCGGTGTAGCGCAGACCGTTGACAAAGCGGGATTCCTTGCCGATTTTTTTGAGCATTTCCGAGATCTCGGGGCCGCCGCCGTGAACGACGACCACGCGCACGCCGACGAGCGAGAGCAGAACGATGTCGTGGATGACAGCGTCCTTGAGTTCTTCGTTAATCATGGCGTTGCCGCCGTACTTGACGACAACCGTCTGACCGTAATATTCCTGAATGTAGGGAAGGGCTTCGACCAGCACGTTTGCGCTGGTAGCCGGATCAAGATGATTCATCGCTATATTCTCCTTAGGTACGGTAATCGCCGTTAATTTTGACGTAATCGTAGGTCAGATCGCAGCCCCAGGCGGTGACCGAAGCGTCACCGGCGTGCAGGGTAACGTCGATCAAGACCTCGTCCTCGAGCAGAACCTTCTTTGCAATCTCCTCGTCAAAGTCGAGCGCACGGCCAGCCTTGCACACAGCGACCGCACCAGCCTTGGAAGAGAAGGATACGTCAACGGTTTCGGGGTCGAATTCCTCACCCGAATAGCCCATCGCGCACAGGATACGGCCCCAGTTTGCGTCAGCACCGAACATAGCAGCCTTGACGAGCGAGGACTTACACACAGCCTTGGCAAGGCCTTCCGCGGTGTCCTCGTCGGGAGCGCCTGAGACCGTGCAGGTAATCAGGCGGGAAGCGCCCTCACCGTCCGACGCGATCTTGCGTGCGAGCGTGATGCAGACCGCCTCGAGTGCCTCGTAGAATGCCTGACCGTCTGCGCTGGAAGCGTCCATGATCTTGTCGTTTCCGGCCATACCGTTGGCCAGAATGCAGCAGGTGTCGTTTGTGGAGGTGTCGCCGTCGACCGAGACACGGTTAAAGGACTTCTGAACGGCCTTGAGCAGCATGGCTTGCAGCAGATCACCGTCAACTGCGCAGTCGGTGGTGAGAAAGCACAGCATGGTACCCATATTGGGGTGAATCATACCCGAACCCTTGCAGATACCGCCCAGATGGCAGGTCTTGCCGCCGGCGGTGAACGATACCGCGATGGTTTTGGGGCAGGTGTCGGTGGTCATGATGGCGTTTGCCGCCGCGTCCGAGCCGTCCGGGGTCAGCGTGATGGTGTGCAGGTTTTCCTCGATGCACTCGATGTTGATGCGCTGACCGATGACGCCGGTCGAGCAGACGATGACGTCATTTTCCGGGATGTTCAGCAGCTTTGCACAGGCAGCGGCTTCGCGCTGGGCGTTTTCCATGCCGTCGGGCGCGCAGGCGTTGGCGTTGCCCGAGTTTACGATGACCGCCTGTGCGACCTGATTTGCCAGATGGTCACGGGTGACCTGAATGGGCGAAGCCTTGACGCGGTTTTTGGTATAGACAGCGGCGGCGGTGCAGGGGATTTCCGAGAAGATAATCGCGGTGTCGTCCTTCTGGGACGAAGCCTTGATGCCGCAGCGCGTCGCGCCGGCAGAAAATCCCTGTGCAGCGGTTACGCCGCCCGAGATGATTTCATACATGAGGGAAAAGCCTCCTTACAGGGTAAGCCCGGTGGTCTCGTCCAGACCGAGCATGAGATTCATATTTTGAACGGCCGCACCCGACGCGCCCTTGCCGAGGTTGTCGAACAGTGCGGTGACGATGGTCTGCGAGCGGTGACCGTGCACGTACAGGGTCAGGCTGTCGCGGCCTGCGAAGGTGTTGGCCGAGATCATAGGCGCACCCTCGCCGAGCGGCGCGACCTTGACCAGCTTCTGACCGGCATAGTGTGCGCTGAGCGCCTGCCATACAATATGTACATTGTGGTCGGGCAGCATGATCGTGGTGGCCATGCCCTTGTAGTAGTCGTCGACCACCGGACAGAAGACCGGAGGCGCTGCCAGACCGCACACCTTCTGCATTTCGGGCAGGTGCTTGTGCTGGAGGTTGAGACCGTACACGCGGGGTGCGTACAGGTCGTTTGTCTTGTCCTCAGCCTCGTAGGATGCGATCATTTTCTTGCCGCCGCCCGAGTAGCCGGTGAGCGAGAAGCAGGTAAGCGCGTCGGCTGCGGACAGCACGCCGTGCGCAACCAGCGGATAAACCGAGGCGATAAAGCCGGTGGCATGACAGCCGGGGTTTGCCACACGGGTCGAAGTCTGGATGGCTGCACGGTGATCGCCCGACAGCTCGGGGAAACCGTACGCCCAGCCGTCTGCTGTGCGGTGTGCGGTGGATGCGTCAATGACGCGGGTGTGATCGTTTTCGATCAGGGAGACGGCCTCTCGTGCCGCCGCGTCGGGCAGGCACAGGAACACGATGTCGGCTGCATTCAAGAACCTGCGGCGTTCTTCGGTATCTTTGCGCTTATCTTCGTCGATCAGCAGCAGCTCGAGGTCGTCACGCGCGCCCAGACGCTCATAGATTTGCAGGCCGGTGGTGCCTTCCTTGCCGTCAATGTAAATTTTGGGACGCATCAGCTTTCGCCTCCCTGAGACGCGAGAAAGTCCTCGATGACCTTGAGCTGACGTGCGACCTCATCGGGTGCCGGGCCGCCGAGCGAGCGGCGCTCGCGCACGCAGGTAGACAGGTCGATTGCATGGTATACGTCGTCCTCGAACATGGGGGTCACTGCCTTGTACTCGTCGAGAGACAGGGTGTCGAGGGTCTTGTTATGCTCGATGCAGTAGTGCACCAGCGTACCGGTTGCCTTGTAGGCATCGCGGAAGGGCATGCCCTTCTTGGTCAGGTAGTCGGCGCAGTCGGTCGCGTTGATAAAGCCGCGCTTTGCTGCGTTTTTCATGTTTTCGGTCAGCACGGTCATGGTGCGGAACATGGGCGCGATGACGCGCAGGCAGTTCTTGACCGTGTCGATGGCATCAAAGGTGGCTTCCTTGTCTTCCTGCATATCCTTGTTGTATGCGAGCGGGATGGCCTTCATGAAGGTCAGCAGGGTGGTCAGCGCACCGTAGACCCGACCGGTCTTGCCGCGGATGAGCTCACAGATGTCCGGGTTTTTCTTCTGGGGCATGATGGACGAGCCGGTGGAGTATGCGTCGTCGAGCTCGATGAACTTAAACTCCCACGAGCACCACGCGATGACCTCCTCGGACAGACGGGACAGGTGCATCATCAGGATGGACAGGTCGGCGCACAGCTCGATGCAGTAGTCACGGTCGGACACGCCGTCGAGCGAGTTATCCATGACGGCCGAGAAGCCCAGCTGTTCGGCGACAAACGCGCGGTCGATGGGATAGGTCGTGCCAGCCAGTGCACCCGAGCCGAGCGGGAGCGCGTCCATGCCGGACAGGCAGTCGTCCAGACGGCGCACGTCGCGCTTTAACATATTGGCGTAAGCCATGAGGTGATGGGCGAAGGTGATGGGCTGCGCACGCTGGAGATGGGTGTAGCCGGGCATAACGGTCTCGGTATGCTTGGAAGCGACTTCGCACAGCGCGTGCATGAAGTCGAGCACCAGTGCGCGGATTTCCTTAATCTCACGGCGGACATACAGACGCATGTCGAGCGCGACCTGATCGTTTCTCGAGCGTGCCGTGTGCAGGCGCTTGCCCGCGTCACCGATGCGCTCGGTCAGGAGCTGTTCGTTTGCCATGTGGATATCTTCGTAGAGTTCGGGCGAAAAATGGATTTTGCCCGCTTCAATATCGGCAAGGATGCCCTGAAGGCCCTCGATGATCTTCTGTACATCATCCTTAGGGATAATGCCCTGACGGCCGAGCATGGTCGCGTGCGCGATCGAGCCCTGAATATCCTCGGCATACATCCGGCAGTCGAACATAACGGAGGAGTTAAAGTCGTTGACGACGGCGTCGGTTTCCTTCTGGAACCGGCCGGCCCACATTTTAGCCATATCTGTAAAGTCCTCGTTTCGTGATAGAGTGATAAAGTGGTAGGACGGAAGAACGGGGCGAGTTGCCTCGCCCCATCCGTTTCTTTGTCAAATTTATTCCACAGAGGGGAAGCCAGCGCCGGTCTTTTCCTGAAGAGCCAGGTCGTTCATCGCACGAACCTTGAGCGGCAGACCGAAGAGGTTGATGAAGCCTGCGGAATCGGCCTGATTGTAGGAATGATCCTCGCCGAAGGTTGCGATGTCCTCGGAGTACAGCGAGTACGGAGAGGTG
>OLRK01001439.1_pt1 | contig 19860 bp, 13 predicted proteins | sample 1672911 | NCBI WGS metagenome assembly OLRK01 (sample SAMEA3136736, study PRJEB25190) | human gut metagenome | biome: human gut; feature: human-associated habitat; material: faeces | place: Austria | collected 2013 | reverse complement strand
AAATTTGCCCGCCATGGCTTCCATTGCCTGCGTCCTCCTCCTTAGGATCTGCGTCCTCCTCTGAATTAGAGCCGCCTGGGAAGCGGTAACGGTCATTGTCGCCGGGGATGGGCGGGTGCTCGGGAAGATGCTCCTCCTTCTCTCCTGCAGTTTCTGTCTCTGTACTGCTATCGGAAGCTTCCGGAAATTCAAAGGCCTCACCTTCTTGTGCCTCTGTCCCCGGGCGTTCTCCTTCGTGCCTCCCTGCAAGGCCTAAATCCTCAGCCAGGGTTTCCATCTGCTGTGGATCAGAAAGGTCTCCATCCCCCTCCTGATCCGGCTTCCCTGTACCTGCTGGAATGCCCTGATATGCCTCCTCTGTGACAATGGCAGAGTCCTCCCCTAAAAGAAGCGCTAAAAGCTCATCGTAGGAAATAGAAAGGCTTCCGATTGTTACCTGTGCCTGAAGCACATCCTTATACTGCTCATAATGATAGATTCCCTGCCAAAACTCGTACCATGAAACGGAATCCTTGGTCAGATACATCAGGCTGTTGGCAGGAATCCGCTTCTTTTGTGCATGGGAGCGGATCTCCATATCCTGCACATTCAGAAACAGGCCTTCGGGGTTTCTCATAAAAATGAATTCTTCCCCGTCTGCCTGCTGTCTGTCCCTGTTATAGGTATGTCCCTGTGCCACATACAGGCCGTCATAGGTTTCAAGCTCTGTAAAGTCCGTTGCGATCAATGTAAGCTCATTGGAAAAATTATAAAGAAAGCTTCCCTCATTGACATAAACCGGATAGGAGGCGCTCAAGGGCTCATAGGTTTTGCCCACAAAATAGCTGTCCCCTCTTGTATATAGGGGAGCGGAGGCCTCATATTCCTTCAGCTTTAAATCCGGCGACTCCTGCTGAGTTTTTACGCCGTTTTTTAAGTTTTTGGCCGCCCGGGTCTCGTCGATCAGGTAAATGGCATCCTGGGTATAGCCCACAAGCTTATAATTATACAACTGCATAAACAACAGCAAAACTGCGATCACTGCTGCAAAGATACCGGCTTTCTTCATTGGTTCCTCCTGCCTGTCACTGTTACAATTTATCGCAACAGTTCAGAGGGCGGGAAAATTGATGCAAAAATCAACGTCAAGCTTGCTTGTAAGGGGATTTTTGCATCAATTTTCACATCGGATGGACATCCGATGCTTCTTAGTGCGGCTGTGCCGCACTAAGAAGATGCCCCATAGCTGAACTGTTATAAACTTATCATTTCAGCAATTCAAACATATCGGGATTTGGCGGAAGAAGCATGGACTTTCCGCTGTCCAGATCCACCAGGGCATCGCTCATATTCAGCACATAGCGGCCATCTTCTGCCGCTCCGTAGACGGTGCTGTCCTTATCTGATACATAGCCGGAAGCTCCGTCCTCATAGGAATAATAGTAAAAGCCCTGCTGGTTATAGACGGTAATGGCGGAGAGAGGGCTTAAGGAAATACGTTCCTCCCCCCAGCTTACAGTCACCGGCTCCAAAAACAGATAGGTATTTTTCCCGTCAAAGAGGTAGCCGTCCTTTAGCTGCCGACCTGACCCCTTTCCTGTATAGATGGATGCCATGTCATCCTTATAGGAAATTTTTGCAAAATGGTTTACCCGCCCAAAAAGCCCGGTGCGGTAGTTAGAGTAAGCCATTTTGCGGCTCAGCACAAGGCTGCCGCTCTCTGTGCAGTACACAGGTGCGCCGGAGAGAAGAAGGCTCCGGTTCTCATTTTTCAGCGTGACCTCCCCCGTCTTATCGTCATAGAAGAGGGTGGTCTTTCCTGTGTAGGCCTGCTGCTCCCCCAGAAGGGACACCATCACAGGCTCCCTTAAAACAAGGCTGTCTTTATTCATAATGTAAAGCACAAGGGCAGAGGCCGCCACAATAAACGCTGCCACCACCCAGCCTGTGATCAGGCCCGAGCGAAGCTTCAGCCCGGATCGTCTCGCTTCTTTTTCCATTTTTTCTCTCTTCCCTTCGAGATGTTTTTTATATCGCGCAAAATGAAATACAGGGCGTACTGAAGGATAAAAAGCCCTGCCAGAATGTAGATCATAAGGATGCCTGTTTCATAACGGATTTCCCGCATATAAGCAAGCAGTATTCCCTCTGCGTAAAGCCCCCCTATAAACAGCAGGGTATTTCCCGCTTCCTCAAAAATCCCCCGGATGCTTCCCTTGGCGATCACAAGCAGGACTGCCATGCAGATAAGCATCGCCGGGTAAATGCCGCCCCCCTGTCTCATGGAGAGCAGGCTGTAGATCAAAAGCATAAACCGCAGGTACAGACCGCACAGAAGAAGGTTATCCCAGATCGTCAGATCCGTAAAAAGGCCATGGATGCGCAAAAGCTGCCTGTTCCAGCCAAAAAGCTTAAGGCTTACAAGATACATGAGGCCAAGCGCAAGGCCGCAGCCTGCCGACAGTGCCATATAGTCGCGCAGCGCCCAGATTGTCTCTATGATTCTTCCAAACATTGAAAATCCTCACTTATCATCAGGGAAAACAGGTTCTTCTGATGGCTGAAAAAGCCCCGGATCTCTCCGCTTTTATACTCTTCCTCCTCCGTCACAATGGTGACGCTTCCGTCAATCTCCCCGATTACCGGCATGTAGTCCTCCATGATCAGAAGGTTGTACTCCCGGCTTTTTACGCGGATCAGCTTTACCTGAAAAAATTCCCTTAAGCCTTCCTCCATGCTGATGATCCGGGCTGTCATCTTCCCTCTTTTTTCTTCCCCGTCCATTTTGTTACCTCCGGTATGCGCCAATCATAAAGAACTGCTGCTCGTCCACATCATCATACTCGCCCTGCAAAATGGCCTCCACATCATTTAACACATCCTCAATGGCAACGTACTCTCCCGGGATTCCGGTGAAGTTTTCCGCCACTGTCATAGGCTGTGTAAAATAGTTGCGAAGCTTTCTGGAGCGGTAGAAGATCTGCTTGTCCTCCAGCGAGAGCTCCTCGATCCCCAACACTGCAATGATCTCCTCCAGCTCCTCATAGCGGGCCAGGGCGTGAAGCACCCGCTCCACAAGGCGGTAATGGCGCTCCCCGACCTTTTCAATGTCGATCATGCTGCTGTGGGTGTGGAATACATCCACTGCCGGATAAAGCCCCTTCTCTGCCACCCTCCTGCTTAAGGCAACCTGGCCGTCAAGATGCTGTGATATAACCTGCACTGCCTCGTCTGTCATATCGTCCGCCGGAATGTAGATTGCCTGGAAGGAAGTGATGGAGCCCTCCGGCGTGGAGTTGATGCGCTCCTCGATCTCGCTCACCAGGGTTTCCAGATCAGAGGGATAGCCGTTTTCAATGGGCATCCGGTTCATGTCTGCGCTGATTTCCGAGGCAGCCTGCACAAAGCGGTAGATGTTGTCCATAAAAAGAAGCACATCCTGATGCTTTTCATCCCTTAAATACTCCGCAACGGTCAGGCCGGAGTAAACTGCCTTGCTTCTTGCCATGGAATTTTCGCCCATCTGGCCGAACACCATGGAGATCTTATCAAGAAGGCCTCCCTCCTCCATCTCGTCATAAAGCTCCTTTCCCTCTCTGGAGCGCTCGCCGATACCGATAAAAACGGAGTTGGACTGAAAGCCCTTGTATACATTGTTGATAAGCTCCTTGATAAGCACTGTCTTTCCGACGCCTGCACCCCCTAAAAGCCCCATTTTAAAGCCCTTCTGCATGGGCGCAAAAAAGTCAAGCACTTTGATCCCCGTCCAGAGGATCTCTCCCCCTGTCTGAACCTGTGCCATGGAGAGAGGGGCTGCATAGACGCTTTTCCTCTGAAGGCTTTCTGCACTGCTTCCGTCAATGAGATTTCCGTAGGAATCAAACATATGTCCCAGAGCAGCCTCAGAGTATTCCGCCATAAGGCCCTTCTCCTCCTTAAAAAGCTCCATCCCCTTTTTTAAGCCGAACACGCTGTCAAAGGGAACGGCAACTGCAACCTGGCCGGAAATTTCCGCGATCTCAAAACGGCGCTTTTCCCCCTCAGGGCCCATAATATATAAAATATCCCGCTTCTTCACCGGAGTATCCTTTAAGAGTACCTCCACGCTGAGCTCCGAAACGGAGATTAGTTTTCCTGCGATCATTGCTGCTCCTTTCCCTGCTTTGCCTGATTTCTGCCGCGCATCCTCACAAAGTTGTCAATGACCTTGGCAAATTCCTTTTCTCTTGCTGACCGGATTTCCACTTTTTTCTGTTCCTCTTCCATCTCGTCAATGCGCTTTAGGGATTCATTGGTGGCATTCTGACGCATCAGGTTTTCCCCCGCCTTGCTGAATACATCCGCCAGCATGATCTCATAGTTGACATAGGAGATGATCAGATTTTTAAGCAGGCGGCTTAAATCCCCCTCCACCACAAAATCCGCTGTGCGCCTGCCGGAGCGCGCTGTTACAACGGGATAGAGCTGCTTTCTTTGAAGCTGTACCGTTGTGGTGTTGATGTAGTGATTGTATACAATATAGATGCGGGAATACTCCAGACGGTTGATGCCCCTTACCACCAGCTTCTGCAGGCTGCTCATATCTGACCGGAATTCCTCGCTGTTCTGACGGAAGATCACATGCTCCCCGCAAACGGCGTTAAGCTTCCTTCCGATCAAAACCTGAAGCCCCTCTGTGTCCTTTTGTATCTCCTCGTTGACCCGGGAGTTAAAGCTGGAGCAGAAGCCGAAGTCGCTTCCAAGATAGATTGACAGCACCGGGGCATCCTCATTTACCTTCAGCGCCTTTTTATCCAGCATCAGGTTGCGGTTGTTGACAATGCCGTCGATCATGTCGATCAGCTGCTCCTCCATCATCTGGTATTTTAAGGCTGTCTTTTTGGCGCTGTCCACCCGCAGCAGGGAGTGGAAGTTCATTACCTTTACTACATTTCTGACCTTCATACTGACCTCCCTACCGGGATAAAATATCCCTGAAACGCTGCAAAATCTCCTCCTCGCTCAAGGGTGAATATTTGTACTGGTTTAAGCCCTGTGAAATGGCTTTTCCACGTTTCAGACGCTTCTTTAATTCCGGGCTCATTTCATCCTCGTTTGCAAGCTCATAGACCTCTCTTGTCTCCAGATAGCTTAAAAGCTCCCGGCGCACCTTAGCGCCCAGCTTTTTCATTTCCTCCGTCTGCACAGCGCCTCCGAGGCGTGATACGGAAAGGCCGTAGCTGATGGCCGGCTTCTGTCCCTTCTGGAAGCTCTTTTCAGAGAGGATGATCTGTCCGTCTGTGATGGAGATAATGTTGGTGGGGATGTAGGCGGTAATGTCGCCGCCCTTTGTCTCCACAATGGGAAGGATGGTGATGGAGCCGCCGTCCTTGTGCTGACAGCCCTTTTCCAGAAGCCGGGAATGAGTATAGAAGATATCAGCCGGATATGCCTCCCGGCTTGGTGCCTTTCCTGTGAGAAGGCACATTTCCCTGTGGACATTTGCATGGCGCTTTAAATCGTCAATGACAACCAGCACATCCACCCCCTTAAGCATATACTCCTCCGCAATGGAGAGTGCGCCGTAGGGCGTCAGATACAGAACCGGGGACGGGTCGTCATTGAAGGCAGCAACAATGATCGTGTGCTCCATTGCGCCCTTTCGGTAAAGCTCCTGATACACGTCCCGCACATTCTTTTTCGTCTTTCCCACAGCCACATAAAGACAGAGGGTGTTTTTCCCCTTCTGATTTACGATCGCATCCAGCCCTATCTGGGTTTTTCCTGTTTTTTTATCCCCCAAAATCAGCTGGCGCTGGCCCCGGCCAATGGGATAGATCAGATCGATTCCTGCAATTCCTGTCTCTAAAGGCCGCTTTACAGCCCGCCTGTCCATAATGGGGATGGTGGGGCGCTCAATGGGAATGGGGCTTACCCGGTCAAAGGAGGCATTGGCCAGACGGTCATGGCCGAAAATATCAATCACATGGCCCACCGAATCCGGGGAATAGAGAGCGTCAAAGGTTTCCCCGCAGGCAACCACCTCATCCCCCGGGAAAATATGCTCCAGCCCTTCCGTCACTGCCACAACCGCAGAGCTTCTGCGGATCGCACTGACATAGCCCTTTGCGTAAGCGCCGATTTTTACGCGCTCCATAAAGGCAGCCTCCTCCAGGCCGCTTACCTCCAGCAGGTATTCCTTTACGGAGGTCACCCGGCCCACCTGATACACATTGTTTCCCTGCTGTATCTCCTCAATTTTCCGGGTGATCAGATTATCCATATAACTGCCCATATCGTATCTCCTTAAACGCTGTAATCATATAATCTGTCTTTGTAGCGAAGCTTTACGCCCTCGCAGATTGAGCCATCCTCCTGCCAGAGGGTGTTTTCTGTCTCCCCCTTTTGTCCGCCCTCCGGTGTCCTTACCACCAGAAGGTCAGATAAAAGCTCTGACCTCTCCTTTAACCAGGCGGAAAATTCCAAAGCGCCTCCCGCATTTTCCTGCGCCCAGTCTGCGTACACCTTCGCCTCAGGGCCCGAAAAGCTCTCAGAAAGCACCTGACGCTGAAGGGAAAGCGGCAGGATGGAAAGCTTATAGAGGACCTCAAAGCTTAAAAGCTCTCTCATGTGCTCCAGTGTGCGGCGAAGCCCTGCCTCCTCCTCTGTCTCCGGTGCCTGCTCTGCTTTAAAGCGGCTTACCAGCTCCTTTGGCTCTGCAAGAAAGCTTTCTTTAATGCGGCTGTAGGTTTCGGAAAAATCCTCCTCCTGAAAGCGGGCCTGGGTAACCGGCGGATTGTGGACAGGAAGGCTTCCTGTCTGCGGCGTTTGCAGAGCTTCCTCCTTAAGGGCCCTGATGGAGGCTTCAAGCTCCTCCTTTTTTTGCTGCAGTTCCTCCACCTCGCCGCTTTTTTTCCCAATAAGCTCCTCATAGGTTCCAAAGAGCCTTGCGGCGTCCTTCTCAATGCGCCTGCCGGTAGCCCCCGTCATCTGACGAAGCACGATCAGCATAAATACATTCATAACAAGCAGCACTGCAAATACTGCTATAAATATTGTAAGCATAGAACAACCTCTGTCTGAACGGATTAAAGCAGCGGGTTAAAGAACAGGAGCATGAAAACGAAGGCAAAGAGCAGCAAAAGCAGCACTGTCAGAACAACGGCAATCACCATAACCCCCTGTATAATATCGCTTTTTGTCTCCGGGTTCCGCCCAATGGCCTCTGCAACCTTTGCGCCAAGAATCCCAAGGCCGATCCCTGTGCCTAAGAATGCAAGGCCAAGAATACTGCCCACTGCTGTCATTGTTGAAGCTAAAATACTCTCCATGGTTTTCTCCTATCTCTCTTGTATCAGTTCAGCCATGGGGCATCTTCTGAGGCGGCCTCTGCCGCCTCTGCTGTGTCTGTCCCCTCGCTGCTTCCGGTGTTTTCCTCTGCCGGGGCTTCCTCCGCACCCGGCTCTGCTGCTTCCGGCTCACTGTTTTCTGTTTCAGAAACTGCTTCCGTTTCCGAAGCCTCTGTCTCCTCGGGTTCTGCTGCCTCAGTTTCGGTCGCCTCCGGTTCGGTTTCTTCCGGCTGTGTCTCCTCGGATTCGGTTTCTTCCGGCTGGCTTTCCTCCGGTTCCGTTCCCTCGGGTTTTGTTTCCTCCGGCTTGTCCTGCTGACTTTCCTCGGGCTGGGTTTCGCCTGAGCCGCCGGGCTGACTTTCATCCGGGACTGTTTCCTCCGGCTGTGTCTCATCCGGCTTGCTCTCCTCCGGCTTCAGATCATCGGAAGGCAGGGAATCGCTTCCAGCTCCTCCTCCGCCTGTACCGCCTGTATTTCCCGGCAGCAGCTCGCTTGCGCCGCTTCCGGCAGTACCCGGCATCTTAAAGGAATATTCCGCAGTCAGCAGGGTATTTCCTTGTTTAAAGGTGAGATGAAGCATCAGATATTCCCCTGCAAGGCTCTCCTCCACCCCATCAAGATAGAGGGTTCCTGTGACAATTCCGTCTTCTATGCGGTTCATATGGAGCTCTTCCTCCACAGCTCCAATGGCTGTCCCGTCCTCATAGAGCAGATCAACAGAATCAACCGTCAGACCAACCTCTGCCAGATCCTTGTCAAAGCGGGCCTTAAAGGAAATGGTTTTCTTTGTGATCTTCTCAACGGTTAAGTCAATGGAATTGCGGCTTGTGAGGCCGTAGGCCACATCCATGATAACCCGTTTTCCCTCGTCATCCACATAATACAGGGTGAGCCTGTATTTGGAATCCTCATCCAGATCATAGAGGGTAAGCTGTGTGTCGGAGGGGTCTAAGTCATAGGTACTCTCTGTCCCCTCAATGGTCTTTGATTCTCCTGTTACCTTCTCAACCTTAAGACGGATGACACCATAGTCCATCAGCGGGTCTTCAATGCGGTAGGACACATCCAGAGCGCCGGGATAGGATTTCACACTGCGTATGTACATTCCCTTGCGCCCATTTACATCTCCCGCTCCGCCTGCAATTCCTGAGCCTCCGGTTCCTCCTGCGCCGCCTGCACCTCCGGCACCGCCCGTGCCTCCAGTACCGCCGGTCCCTCCGGTTCCGCCCATACCGCCTGCGCCGCCCATACCTCCGGCTCCGCCCATGCCGCCTGCGCCTCCAAGGCCTCCGGCTCGGATGGTAAGCTCAATGGTGTCCGGCTGTGTCTCCGCCTGTGCCAAAGCGACGGCAGCTCCCACATTCCCGATCACCTTTGCAAGCTCAATCTGGTTATCGCCGTAACTTAAAATCAGCTCCGACAGATCCACCTGCATTGCACCGCTTACCACAAAGGCAGGCTCCGAGGTTTTTACATTCACTGTCTCGTTGACAAAGCGGGAATTTCCATTGCGGTCCCGGAGCACATAGAGATAATCGGAAGTGCGCACATGTCCGGTGCTGTCTGTGATCTCCTCGCCTGTTATGACAAAGGACTGGTTTCCCAGCTTAAAGAAGCTGCTGGTATTCAGATCGGTGACTGCAAGATAGTCCTCAATGGTTGTGATCGTGCCGTTATCCCGGATCTGATATCCTTCGGCAAACAGCTTTAAAATGCCGCTTCCCTTTTCCATGGCCACAGAGCATTCGCCCAGATCGTAGGTCTGCTCCCCCTCTGTCATTAAGAAGGTTCCGTCCCAGTTTTTACGGATATAGGCCTCCCTTGATACGGGGATGGCCCGGCTGGCCTCATCAAAGACAATGCTGTCTGCCGCAACCAGATACACCTGGGAACCCTTCTGCACCACCCGGTAGATGCCATATCCCATAAGCCCTGCTGCCGCCAGCACAAGGATCCCGAAGAAATGGAACATCAGCTTTGCTTTTTTATTCAGTTTACGCATTTGCTCCCTCCTTCTTTATCCGCCGGGCTCTGCGGGCCCGGCTGTTTTCGTAGCTGTCCTGTGGGTTCCATGCAGCCGGGAGTTTTCTTGTAAGAGAATCCTCCGCTATGGAAACCCACAGCTTCCGCTTGTCCTCCGTTGCAATGCTTGCAAGGGGCTTCATGTCCTTGTCAAGAAGGCTGATGATGACATGGTAGGAGCCGCTGGCCTTAAATTTTGCCGGAAGCTTTATGGTTGTTGTCTTTGTTGACGTCTCCATCATATCCCCAGTCAGCGGCAGATGGGTTGCTGTCACAATGTTGTCATCCTTAAACTCCACAGGAACAAAGCTGTAGTTGATATAGCGCACATTGCTCATGCCTACTGCATTATAAATGGTGATCATTACCGTCTCTGCATCCTGCTGTCTGAAATCAATCTCCTTCGTGTCAATGAGGATCCCGTTGGCACCAACTGTACGCTGGATGGCATCTCCCAGGAGTGTTACGCCCTCCTTATCCTCCAGATTTTCACCCTCTGCCGGAAGCGCTATCTCCTCTTTTCCGGTAAGCTCTTTATCCAGCACTCCATAGAGACACAGCTTATACCGGCGGTCCGGCTTCAGATTGTAAAGGGGGATGTTCACCGCATCATGGAGCACATGGGCTGACAAACGCTCTGCCACCGTCTCGTCACTGCAATAATCCTTAAGATTGAGCAGTGTCCAGCCGGAGGGCTCTTCCTGCCCGTCCTCCTTCGCCTCCAAAAGCTGGATCACATAGGCGCCCTTTGCACAGGCGGGATCTTTGATCTCTTTGCCCTCTCTATTTACAAGCTTATAGTTATCCGTTCCTGCTGCGATCTCACTGCTTCCCGCCTTCAAGGGCAGTCCTGTTGTTTCATCTAGCACTACGTAGGCGTCAGTGGCAACGATAAAGCCGTCCCGGCTGTCGCCAAGGGCTGCAGTCACCAGCATCTCCCGGCTGTCATTGTCTGACTGCTCTGCCGGAAGGGGCTGCATGTCGATCAGGCTTACAGGCTCAACAAGCTGGGGGTATACAAGCTTTCCGCACCACTGGGCTCCGGTGCAGCTATCCTTATAAGCCCCTGCTTCATCATAGACGGTTCCCTTTGGGTAGGTGGAGATATACCAGCAATAGGTGTGTCCACTTATAAGGCCTTTAAGGGGGCTGTCAGGGGCTACCGCCGGGCCAAGGTCAAGGCGGAGGTAGTTATTGGGGGCTGTTACAAGCTCTTCATCCCCTGTGACATAGAAGCGCTTCCGCTCAGGTGCTCCCGGAGTATTTGGACCCTGCTTCATTTCCATAAGCTGTTCATGGCTTAAAACAGGTGCTTCAGCCAGGGCTGTCTCCGCAGCCTCCAGACCTGTCACATCATACAGATCATAGCGCGGCTGAATCCCTACTGTGGAGTTAAGGCCGAACACAACCTCCATCATCTTGTAGCTATAGTACTCATTTATCATTCTGGAGCGCCTGATGTTTACCTCGATCTTTTCCAGCGTATCAAACTGTCCAAAAAATGTTTCACCCTTCAGATTTAAAAACTGCACGAGATCACCGCTTCCGTCACCCTTTAAGGGTGCGCTGATCGTCAGGGTGTAGTGTGTGTCAGCCTTTAAGCCTGTAAAGGTGCAGCGGTAGCTGTTGCCCTCTGTCCTCATATCGCTTAATTTCATTTCATAGGTAAGGGGTTCGGTATCTGAGGAGAGCTTAAAGGTAATGATCTCTCCATCAATCAGATCCTCCACTCCCTCTGTCAGCTCAAAGCTGTAATCTGCCTGATTTAAGGCAGGCTCTGCCTCTGCATTCCACACAACCGGGACAATGCTGTCAAACTTTCCTGCCCCCTCTGCGGCCTTTCCTGTTTTCAGATAAACAGGAACCATGGCATAGCGGCTGGATAAAATCCTGTCATCAACGGCACCCTCCTTTGTATAGGTGAGATGGATCCTCTGTGGCGTGTTCTCCTCCCATGCATTCTCCAGCATAAGAGCTGCTCCATCATCCTCCTGCGTAACCGTCAGCTTAAATAAACTGCCGCCGATTTCAGGCGCTGCTGCAAACCGGCTGTCACTTGTCTCTTTATCCATTGCAACAAGATACTGGCCGTTGTGTGTCATGATCGCTGCCCGGGCATTGTCCTTTTCCGGGGCCTTCACATTAAAGCCATAGGCATCCTGCGGATAGTAGGGATAAACCAGCACCGTAAACTCTTTTCCCTTAAAGGCGGAGAGGTCATTTTTCGATACAGAGGCAATATAGCTATCTCCGTCTTTTCTCTCCACTCTGGCATCCAGTTCCTTCTCTATGCCTTCCGACTTGAATTTAAGCTTTACGCCTGCCAGCGTATACTCGCCCTCTGCCGCTGTAAACTGGAGATCCACCGTATTTTTTGTGCTGGAGTCCGCAACCATCTCTACCTGTTCGATTTCAGGCTCTCCGCCTATACGAAGAGGCTGTGATGCCAGAGAGATCGTGGCTGTTTCTGCCTTCGCGCCCTCATAAAACTCATTGTAGACAGCCGAAAGCTTTAACAGATCCATAATGTGATCGGAGGAATAGCTTAATTGGAAGCTGATGGGTATGTAGGCAGGAGACTGCGGATTTTCCGGTGCTGTATAGCCTTCCTTTAAGGTAGTGCTTCCGTTGTTGCATTCAAGACGGAAGGATTCCCTGTAGAGCGCACCGTCCACATCCAGGGCCTTCACCATCCATGAAGCCTCCGCCTTACTTAAATTTCCCGGATAGAGCTTAAGCTCCGGTGTCACTCTCGGAGCATTGCAGTTGTCGGCAGCTACGCCGTCTCCCTGATTACTTCTTAAAATCCCCTCCGGGAAGGTCAGCTCCTTATAATCTGCATGGTCATAGGGGTAGCGGTAGGTCTTGCCTGAGAGAGAAAGTGTCACATCGTAGGCAAATACATATCTCTGCCCCCGCTTTAATTCCTCAAAATATTTGTAGCTGTAATTGTCATAACTGCTTCCTGTACTCTCCACCTTCCCCTCAGAGCCCTCGCCCATCATAAATATCATGCCGGGGAGATAGGAGCCCCACTCTTCATTTCCCTTTTCCTTTTTCCAGTGTCCGGCCATACTGTCAGGAGGCATGGATCCTAGCGGCTCCGTCAGCCCATTCATAGCGTCAATACCTGCATCATACTTCTTTTGCTCGAAGGCATAGACCGTATAGTCCATGGCATAGTGGCTGGAGTTATCATAATTGGGCCGCACTGCAAAGCCCACCACTGCGCTGTCGGGAAGACTTTCATAGGCAGGTGCCAGAATTCCAAGCTTTTTTGCCTCTGCCTTTAAGATTGCAGTTACCTCAATGGGGTCTTTGGGAAGCTGGGGCGGCGTTTCTGCCGTTGTAAGCTCAATGGAGCTGTCCTCCACCTCAATCCGGTTTGGCTCCGTTGTCTCCGGCGCAAAGCGGTACTTGTCATTGGCTGTGTAGTCCTCCAGATATTCAATTTCCAGAATATATTTTCCGCCGATCACGGCACTGTCAGCCAGATTAAAGTCCGCATTTGTGATCACAAGCTTGTTTTCCGGCTCTGCGGCCCCTGTCTTATTAAAATATTTTTCATCAAAATCGCTCTTATGGACAATAACCTTTAAATCCTCGGAAGCATCCGGGCCTGTGAACGGCTGCTCCTCCTCTGTGATGACAAAATCAATGCGCTTTTTGTAGGACTGGGTATTCCCCTGCTTTAAGGTCAGATACATATGCATGACCTTGTCAGCCTCATACTGCCCGTCCGCATCCCGCACCGCATTGGAACCATAATCAAAATACAGCTCTGCATTTAAGGGGTGAACGCTCTCTGCATTGCTGACCTCCTTAAACACAGCTCTTATTTTACTCTGAGCCGGAGTCTTTACAACGGTAGTTGCAAGAAGCCGCTTTACATCCTCCCCCTTGTAATAACCGTACAGGTTGAAGCGGTAGGTTGTATTTCCCTTAAGGCCGCTTCGGGTTACAGGCGTAGAAAAGCTGTTTGGTGTAGCCGGCTCTTCATTCCACTCAAAGTATACATGCTCTCCGGTCTGCTCGTTATAGATGGTAAGCTGCAATGGCTTTGCTCTGGAAATGTCAAGAGGCGCACCATTGCGCTCCACCCGAAGCTGGCCGCGGATGCTGTCGTAGGTGACAGCATCTTTTTCAAATACAAGATAGGGAACGCCTGTGTTCTCCTCCATAGAGAATATCTCGGAGAGAGGTGATTCAAATTCCACCGTCTTTTCGTTGTCATTAAACTCTGCCACAAGTCGGGCCTTATAGCTTCCTCCCCGCTTCAGGTTCTCGCCGTCAACATAGAGCACTGCCGTATTGGTGCCGTCACCGTAAACACTGGCTGCCAGGGCACCAAGCTCACCGGTCGTCTCATCATATACATAGACATCATAGCGGTAGGCCGTAATGCCTCTGTCCTCGTCAATGATACCCGGCTTCTCTGCCGTTCCCATATCCGGGCGCAGCTCAAAATACCCCAGAGGATTGTTTGCCGCAATGGGGGCATTTAAAAGCTGAGGCTCCTTCTTTAAGGTCTGATATTCAGAGGTGGAAACATCTGCAAAATCTCCGGCTGTCTCATCCATCACCTGAACCTTCACTGTGTAGGCGGTGTTGCTCTTTAAGCCATCAAAGGTGACGATTGCGGTTTCCCCGCCGTCTGCCTCTGTCTGCCACTGGGGCTCCCGCACAAGCCGTGTGCCATCCTCCCCTGTGAGAAGTACCTGCACTCTTGCATCCTTCGCATAATCCCGCTTTTCCAGGCGGACAGTGATGGAATCGCTCTCAGCATGGTCATAGCTTTCTAAAATCCCGTAGGCAGAGGTGGAGAAGGTTCTTGTGAGGAAGGTTCTCTCCCCAGTCCCTTCTGTTTCTGCCTCGCTCTCTGTCAGCCGGTAACTGGCTGTAAACATGAGCTTGTAGGTCTTATCCGCCTTCAGGTTCTCTGTGGAAAAATCCAGCGGCATATAGGATGACAGGGTGTCTCCATCGAAGTTAAAAGCATCTGCCCGGGAGTTGTCTGCGGTGTCAATAATGCTCAAGGTTCCGCTTAAAAGCTCCACCCCGTTTACATCATCGGGATTGTCCACGTTGAGGACTCCTGATGCAGAGGTCACGTCATAGTCAAACTCCGTCAGCACATACACAGGCATAACAAGCTTTGCTGCCGCAGTGCTTCCGCCTCCACCGGTGGAGCCTGTAGCACCGGCTTTTCCTGCCTCACCGGATGCGCCGTCGCTTCCTGCGCTTCCCTCGTCACCCTCGTCGCCTTCTGCACCTTCCTCTCCCTCGTCGCCTTCCTCGCCTTCATCTCCGTCCTTTCCGGCTTCGCCGCTCTCTCCTGTCTCACCGATCTGGCCGTCCTCGCCCTGCTTACCGTCCTCGCCGTCAATGGTCGTAATGTCGAAGGTGGGAACCTTTAAAACCCGGTCTTTATCGGGAGTCACAGGTATATTCGCCCCTGCCCCCTCCTCCAAAAGCATTTCTGTCAGATAGAGATTAATCTGACCGTCCTTTTCAATACTTCTTGTCTCAAAATTGATGCAGGTTCCGTCAGAAAGGGTAAGGCTGCTTCCCATAGCAAGCACCTGAATGGCCTGCTCTTTTCCTGTGAGGCGCACAATGCCGTTATCGATATATTCCAGCTCCAGAAAACCGGAACATGTTTCCTCTGTGCCGTCAGGCAGTATCAGCTTCATAGACGGGGACGCCGCCAGATATTTATTCTCCTCCAGCTTCCATATATAATCCTTAAACTCCAGAGGCATTCCCTAATCATACAGAAGATACCCTTCCCCATTGCGGTTCATAATGGAGTCCGATCCCAGACTGTAGTAGTTTAACAGGCCGCTGCTCAATTCATTTAATTCCAGAACAACGCCCTGATGGAAGGTGCTGATGGATTCATCTGCATAATGGATGAAGCTGTGGCGGCTTACCTCCTGACTCTGGTCCGTACATATCCTTAAAGCGGATATGGTCAGGGTAAACCTCCTTATATCTGGTTCCTGCGGTGAAATAGATGGGCTTTGGCACAATTGCCCCGTTTTCTCCGCTTTCCGTATCCAGAACGTAGCCGTCGCCCCAGAAGGACGACTGCTGCCCCGCGCTTTTCTGAATTCCAAAAGCCGCAGCCCCTATGCCTGCAAGCAGCACCACAGCCATTATGAAAATATAAATCTTCCTACTCATACCTTCACTCCCGTTTTATCTGACCGTTTTTTTCGCCTTATGCGTACTCAAAAAACGCAGGCCCACTTAGCGCCTGTTCTTTACAATAATATTAATTTTAACAAATATTTTCTTAAGATGTCAACTATTTTTCCTGCCAGAAAAAGGCATGTGCAACAAAAAAACATGCCCCGCCTGAATGGCAACGGCATGTTTTTGTATTCTAAACCGAATCGTAAAGCTCCCTCATTTTCTTTCCGCAATATTCTGCGTTTTCGGGAGTGGTGTTCTCCAGTGTCCCATAAATAAACGGCTTTTCTTTCTTGATAAACTTCATGATCGGGGTGAAATCCATCTCTCCGGTTCCTGCCCCAACTGCCTTTAAGCCATAACCCTCGCTTACACGGATGAAATCCTTAAAATGCACCATGGCAATATCCGGCCCTAAAAGCTCCATTGCCTCGTAAAATACATCTTCCCGGCTATCTACATTGTCAAGGTCAAGCATATTCACCGGATCAAATAATACCTGCAGGTTATGGGAGCCAATCTCATCCAGCACTGTCCTGGCCCTCTTTGCATTCCACACAATGTGACGGGCAACCGGCTCAATAGCAAGAATCACGCCAAACTGCTCTGCACAGCGCACCACCGGCTTTAAATTCTTAATAAACAGGGACAAAGCCTTGTCTGTGCGGCATTCGGGACAATAGGTATAGGTTTCATTTGGAGCCCCTGTTTCCGTTCCCACCATACCGCAGCCAAGGAGGGACGCAAAGCGGATATGGGCGTAATATTTTTCAAGGGACTGACGGATCACCTCCTGGTCCGGATGGGCCAGGTTTAAATAATTTCCAAGCACAGCCACATCCATGCCGTTTTTCTCAAAAAGATGTCTTAAATAATTAGCATATCCTGGTGTCAGAGCGGAAGGAGTGCATGGATATTCCTTCATGGCCTTGCTCAGTGCCAGATGTGCACAGGTATATCCCTTTTTCTTTACAACCGGAAGCAGCTCCTCCATTGGTAAATGTTCTGCGTCATGAAGACGAAGTCCTAATTGCAGCATATACAATTTCTCCCTTCTATGTTGGTCCCATAAGCCACTGGCTTACCGCCATCATGCAGACGCCGGTGCCATGCTGGTTATCTCTGGCAGTAAGCTCGCTGACATAATATCTTACAGTGCCGTCGCGGTCCGGGCGGTTATGGGGGTCAGGCCCTTTTCCAAGGCCTGCACTGGCACAGATCCCATCTAAATGATAGCCGTCCTCTGTCTTTACAAGGTAGGTTTTCCGGATCCCCTCCAGCACGTTGGCGCCCTCCTCCCAACGGTGTTTCGGAAGCATTCCAAGTCTTGCACCCTTCATCAACGCGTAGGCAGCCATAGCACTGCCGGAGGTTTCAAGATAATTCTCCTTATGCTCCCCATGGTCTACACACTGGTAGAACATACCGCTTTCCTTATCCTGATACTTCATAATACCGTCAATGGCCTGAACCAGAATCTCCTTTAATTCCTCCGCTCTGGCAGTATGCTCCTTTGCAAGCTCATACACATCTGCAAGCGCCATTAAAAACCAGCCCTCTGCCCTCAGCCATACAGCCTGGCTGCGTCCTGTTGCAGGGTCAGCCCAATCTGCCTGGCGGCTTACATCACAGCCATGGATATAGAGACCCAGCCTCTCATCCCATAAAAGCCTGTGGGCGCTCTGAAACTGGTCTATAATATCATCCCACTTCTCCTCTTCCCCTGTTTCTGTCAGGGTTTTTGCGTAGAAGGGCATTGCCATGTAAAGACCGTCCAGCCAAACCTGGTTGGGATAAATATCCTTATGCCAGAAATTGCCGGTGGCTGTTCTTGGATAGTTTTCCAGAAAGGCATAGGCCTTCTTTACAGCATCCTCATAGCGCTTATCCCCCGTTAAATCCCTGAGGATCCGAAGGGATTTTCCAAAGCTTACCTTGTCAATGTTGTTTTCCCCTTCTTTCCAGTTTACCACAGAACCATCCTCTTTTACAAGCCAGTGTCCGTTTTCCACAATATAACGGTTCCAGGAAGAATCACCGGTTGCCTCTGCCAGCATGGAAGCACCGATGATACAGAGGTCATCCTTATAATTCCAGGCCTTGTCCTCCAGAAAGCGCGGGAAGGCTGTTTCAAGATAGCTTTTAAAATATTCTAACCACATTGATAAAATGTTCTCCTTTACTGCTGCAGCAATTCAGCCATGGGAAGATATATGGCCAAAGCGCTGTTATTTTCTAATCTGTTTTAAGCAGTTCGCCGGATCACAGTCCGGCGAAATCTGCTGTACGGTTTAAGATCCGGGCTGCTTCTTTTACCGTTACATGGCGCAGGGGATAAAAATTCCCATCCTGCTCCAATTCCATAAATCCAAAATACAGAGCCCGGGCTACGTTGGTGCCGTAATTGTCATTGACCTGGTCCACATCCCGGCAGACCGGCATGGTACTGGAGGCATTGCGGTAATTAACGCCGCAGGCCTGCATGGCTACGGTTGCCATCTCCTGGCGTGTAATGCCCCCCTCCGGGTTTTCGCTGCCTCCTTCATCCAGTGCCAGAAACTCGTGACGGATTGCTGTCGTGAGGAAAGAGCTGTCCCCATCATTTCCTTTTTCTTTCCCTAACAGAGGAGCCATCATACGTGCCAGCCGCTCTCTTGTGACAGGGCCGTCATCCAGCTGCTCATTTTCAGAAAGCATATTGCGGCAGAGAAGGCGCAGCCTGAGGGCTTCAAGCTCATTTTCCGGCTCTTCCTGGTGGATGATGCGGTAAGGATAACTTACCTCCGCTGTTTTCCATGTTTCCGGCTCCCCTGTCTCCTGGCTGTCGCCTGCTATGACCCGAAGCCACAGGCCCTCCCCGGGCACAGTCACAGCAGGGCCTTCTCCCAATGGCTCCCAGCATTCCTTATCCCGGGATACCTCCCAGAAGAAGCGGCACTCTCCCAGTTCTCCCAGGAAATCGGCTGCTGCAGTTACGTTCCCGCCTGAAAGCGGGATCCCCAGGATCCGCACGTTGCCCGGCCTTGGGAAGGTTTTTCCATTAATTGTAACCTGTTCTACCACCGGCTTTTTCCAGTTCATGGCCCGCATCGGGCGGTCAACGCCGTCAATCTCAATATTTTTCAGCACAAGACCTGTAATGGGCACCTCATCAAAGGCCTCCAAAAAAACACCGTAGTCCCCGCCATGGGCTTTGATGTTTTCAATGGCAATATTGCAAAAGGTCGGAAGACTGTCCCCATTTCGCCCATCCTCATAGAGCATGGTGCCATGGACAGCTGCCCCATGGACATGTTCCATTACGCTATCAGACAGAATAATATCCTCCACATTTCCGCCCCGTTTTGCATTTGTCTTAAAGCGCAGTGCATAGGTTAAGTTAGGGCTTGAAAAATGGTTGTGCCATGCCAGCACGCAGCGGATGCCTCCGCTCATTTCACTTCCCAGCGCAACGCCGCCATGGCCGTCTGCAAACTCATTGTCCTCTATTAAAATGTACTCACAGGGCATGTTTGCCTCCCTGCCGTCCCGGTCACGTCCTGACTTTAAGCTGATGCAGTCATCTCCTGTGTCAAAACGGCAGTTTTTTATATGTACGCCCCGGCAGCTTTCCGGGTCGCAGCCATCATTATTGGCCCCATGGCTTGAAAGGGTAAGGCCGTCAATGGTCATGCTCTCACACATAACCGGATTCAACTGCCACATCGGGCTGTTTTTTAAGGTAAAGCCCTGAAGCAGCAGGCGCCTGCACCGGATCGGCTGTACAAAGTTGGGCCGCAGGTAATGGCCCTGGCCGAATACACGCTCTTTAACCGGGACTCCGCTCTGGTTCATGCGCCGAAGAAGCCCCCGATCCTCCTTCTGCATATCCTTTTTATTGGAGGACCATGCATTTTCCACCTGATGATGCCAGTTCCACCAATGCTCCCTGTCTGCACCGCCGTCCAGAGTTCCCTCTCCCGTCAATGCAATATCATGGGCATCGCAGGCATAAATGAAAGGGCTGAAGTTATAGCAGGGAGAGGCCTCCCAGTGGCAGAATACAAGCGGATAATGAATCCAGGGCTCCTCTGTCTCAAAAGCAAGAATGGTATCCCTGCTTTCCAGATGAAGCTCCACCCCGTTTTTTAACTGCAGGGCCCCGGTGCGGTAACGGCCTGCCGGAACATTGACCCGTCCTCCTCCTGCCTGGCTCGCCTCATCAATGGCTGCCTGAATGCAGGAGGTCTGCACCCTGTCACTGTCCGGCACAGCACCGAAATCCAGAACTGAATAATTCTTATCCGGAATGCGGGGCAGCTCAATCTTCTCTAAAATAAGGTCTCTCAAGCTACA
>OLRK01001435.1_pt1 | contig 19915 bp, 18 predicted proteins | sample 1672911 | NCBI WGS metagenome assembly OLRK01 (sample SAMEA3136736, study PRJEB25190) | human gut metagenome | biome: human gut; feature: human-associated habitat; material: faeces | place: Austria | collected 2013 | reverse complement strand
CTGTCCAAGGGCAACTACTTCGGCACCATGCTGGTTAAGATGGGCAAGGCTGACGCTCTGCTGGGCGGCGCTACCTACTCGACCGCTGATACCGTTCGTCCGGCTCTGCAGATCATCAAGACCAAGCCGGGCAACAAGATCGTTTCTTCATGCTTCATTCTGCACCGTCCTGCTAAGGATGGCGGCGATGAGAAGTATGCAATGGGCGACTGCGCAATCAACATCAATCCGGGCGAGGATGATCTGGTTGAAATCGCAATCGAGACCGCTCGCACCGCAAAGGCATTCGGCATCGATCCCAAGGTTGCTATGCTGTCTTACTCGACTCTGGGCTCCGGTAAGGGCGACACCGTTGACATGATGCGCAATGCAACCGCTAAGGTCAAGGAAGCTGCTCCGGATCTGGCTGTCGACGGCGAGCTGCAGTTCGACGCTGCTTTCTCTCCGGTTGTTGCTCAGACCAAGTGCAAGGGTTCTCCGGTTGCTGGTCAGGCAAACACCTTCATCTTCCCGGACATCAACGCTGGTAACATCGGCTACAAGATCGCTCAGCGTCTGGGCGGCTTTGAGGCATTTGGCCCCATTCTCCAGGGTCTGAACGCTCCGATCAACGATCTGTCTCGTGGCTGCAACGCAGAAGAAGTCTACAAGATGGCTATTATCACTGCCGGCCTGAAGTAAGTTTCAGGGGTGTAGGAATCCATCCTATCGCAATCAATACATAAAAAACGCCTCCTGCTCGGCGGGTTTTCCGCTCCAGGAGGCGTTTCTCTTTACTTATCGGTTGATGACCTGAACCTGCATGCCCTGCATCACATCCAAGGTTTTTTCATGCAAAGCCGGGTCAAAACTTGCGCACAATGACGCGTCTACAATAATCTGTGCCTCTGGCCATGCTGCCTGCAGCGTGCATACATTTGCCATGACACACATATTGCTTACCAACCCAACCAGCAAAATCTCATCCAGATCACCGATCTCTTTTTTGAGTGCAACCAATGTTTCCGGTGCAATACCGAAGGTTGTTTTGCGAACCGGATACAAAAGGCCAGTGCAGCACGTTCCGCTGATGAGTTCTTGTGTCTTTCCGTACAATCTCCAGCCCTCGGTATCTGGCTGACAATGGGGAACCGGCAGGGTTCGTCCTTCTCGGGTTTGTAAATAGTTCTCCCCATGTGTATCATAGGTCACCAAAACCGGATCGCCCATAGCCAGATATTCCTGTGCACGCTGAGCGATTCCCTCATCTAATTTCTCCGCGCCCGAAAAGCCCAAACTTCCGCAAACAAAATCGTTTTGATAGTCAATAATCGCAAGCAATCGCTTTTTTCCCATCGCAACTGCCTCCTTTCTGTGTAAATTTTATCACATTTACAGAACTGACACAATTCTTTTCAAACATTCAGGAATGCACGCTCATCTGGAATTTACAAAAAGTTCAAAGTTGAAAGTTTGCATCCCTGGAATCCCACGTAGTATGATATACAATAAGGGAGGGTCGTAATTGAAAATTATTGCATTTCATGCTTCACGTGCCGCAGCACCCAAACGACGCAGGAGACGCAGAAGAAATTATCGTCCACTGCTGGTACTAGCTATTTTTCTGCTGATTGTATGTGCAATCGGCTTTGCAATTCACCAAGTTTTCTTCCAAGCGAATACTGATGAAAACGGATATCCCATTACATACGTTGGCAGTCTGCCGGTTCACGAACATTTTGTATCCGAAGATGCAATCGGTCGTCCTGGTGGAACCCGTGAGATTGAATATGTTGTCATCCATGAGACCGACAACTTTGCTGCCGGAGCCAATGCTGCAAGGCACGATGCATTTATTCAGGAAAATGCAAAGGTCGAAAAGTTATCCTGGCACTACACTGTAGATGACCACAAAGCATATCACCACATTCCGGATAACGAGCCCGCTTATCACGCGGGCGATGGTATGGAGCCAGATGGAGGAAATACCTCCGGCATCGGCGTTGAGCTCTGTGTTGCAGAGGACAACGATTATGAAAAAACCTTGCAAAATGGTGCGCTGCTTGCCGGGTATCTGCTATGGAAATATGATCTAACGATGGATGCGCTGAAAAAACATCAGGATTTTTCCGGAAAAATTTGTCCCGCACACTTGATCAACGAAAATCGTTGGGATGAATTTCGCAAAATGGTCGAGGAAAATTATGTATATTTTCAGCAAAATGGCGAAAAAAATTAAATTTTTCAAAATGGTTGCTTTTATCTGCTAATATGCTATAATACCTTTCAGTACACCTTTTCCAAATCGTGTATCTTATCTTATTTCGATGAAAGGATTTACCTGCCATGATTGTCATCTTAAAGCCCAACCCGGACAAAGAACGGGTCGCACGTCTGATTAAGCACTTCCACGATATGGGGCTGAACACGAACTATTCGGAAGGCTCGTCCACCACCATTATCGGTCTGCTTGGCGATACCTCTCGTATCGACGAAAATGACATTATGGTATATGATCTGGTTGAACGAGTCCAGCGCGTCACCGAACCGTTTAAGGGCGTCAACCGTAAAATGCATCCGCAGGATACCATTTTGGAAGTTGCAGGCCGCAAGATCGGTGAGGGATACTTTAACGTATTTGCCGGCCCGTGCTCGGTCGAAAGCGAATCCCAGATTCTCGAAGTCGCTGAGGCTGTCAAGAAGTCCGGTGCTTCCTTCCTGCGCGGCGGTGCATTCAAGCCCCGTACGTCTCCGTACTCGTTCCAAGGCATGGAAGCAGAAGGTCTCAAGCTGCTGCTCGAAGCCAAGCGTCAGACCGGTCTGCCCATCGTCACCGAGATCATGAGTGAAAAACATCTCGACCTGTTCGCTGATGTTGATATCATCCAGCTGGGTGCACGCAACATGCAGAACTTTATGCTGCTCAAGGAGCTTGGACGCTCTCAGAAACCGATCCTGCTCAAGCGTGGTCTGTCTGCTACCATGGAAGAATTCCTGATGGCAGCAGAATACATCTTTGCAGGTGGAAACCACAACGTTATCCTTTGTGAGCGTGGCATTCGTACCTTTGAGACCATGATTCGAAACAATCTGGACATTTCTGCTGTTCCGCTGGTCAAGACGCTGAGCCATCTGCCCATCATTATCGATCCCAGCCACGCAGCAGGCAAACGCGATATGGTACAGCCGCTGTCCCGCGCAGCGATCGCTTCGGGTGCTGACGGTCTGATGATCGAAGTACACAACGATCCCAAGCGCGCACTGTGCGATGGAGCGCAGTCTCTGAACATCCCGATGTTCGAAACTGTTATGGCCGATGTCAAGCGTCGTGTTGCATTTGAGGAAAAGCAGCTGCAAACCTGCGAATAAATAATATGTTTACAAAAAATGACCGGTGATTTTCACCGGTCATTTTTTATGCTCGGGAAACCAAATTATTTCTCAATCGTCTATTAAGAAGAAGGAGCCGTTTCGATCATCAATCCTTTCAAATTGCCAAAACGATATCCCGCTTGTTCCCACTTGGTCAACAGTTCATCCAAAATCTGTGCGTTGGTAGACGAAGTCGAGTGCAGCAATACAATCGCGCCGTTATGAATGCGCGGAAGCAGTTTATCAAAAGCCTGCTCCTTAGTCGGCTGATTGTCCGTATACCAATCGACATAGGCCAGCGACCAGAAAACCGTCGTATATCCCAGCTGCTGTGCCTGTTTTAGGTTCTCCAAACTGAATTTTCCCTGCGGCGGTCGGTACAGTTTGAGCATTTCCTCTCCCGTAACTTCACGATAGAGATCTTCAACGCCTTTTAGCTCTTTCTGAAAGGTCTCAAGATCGGCAATCTTAGACATATCTGGATGAGAGGTTGTATGATTTCCGACGACATGTCCCTCTTCCACCATACGCCGTACCAAATCCGGCGCAGTCTCAAGATAATTGCCTACCAGGAAAAAAGCAGCCGGGGCATGATGCTTTTTGAGCGCATCCAAAATCGCCGGTGTATTTCCATTTTCAAACCCTGCATCAAAGGTCAGGTAGATTACGGGTTCGCTGACATCCCCAAGGTAACGCGCCGACAAGGCTTCCAGTTCCTCAGATGAAGCATTGCCAACCGGAGGCTGTCCAGGGGTAGGGAAGGAGAGACCCCAATTGGTCACTTCAGCATTGACTGTGGTCACCGGTCCAAACCATATATCATACGCTGTACCCGCACCTGCAAGCATCAACACCAGAGCAACTGCGCCCAGAACCGACCAAATTTTCTTCCGTTTTCGCTTTGACAGAGAACACAACAAATAAAACACCGCCTTCCATGGTTTTGTCCTAAAAATATGCGGACAGGGAGGCGGTTATAACTGATATCACGCGTCGTAATCTTCTAATAAGTGCGCCAGCGCAGTTGCATCCTGCAGCGGAATCCCTTCTGCCAGTGCTTCCTGATCGGCCTGCGGCAAAGTTCGGATGTCTACACCGGTCATCAAAACCGGATCACTGCGGCCAGTTTGATAAATTACCACCTGATATCCCACACTTTTGGCAATATATTGTGTAAGATCAGCAGAAACATGGCTAGAAGCGGGTGTTTTTGGCCATAATAAAGCCAAAAGCAAAAAGGTTACAGCAAGAAACGTCAAACTTAAAACCAAAATGTTAAATCCGAGTGAACGATTGTGCGGCTGCATGATCAATTCCTCCTTCTATTTTGTGGCTGATATCCTCTAGTGTGAACAAGTTAACGCTAAATTATGCGTATTCAATAAAAATATTGGCAATTTTCATCAGAATATGGTATACTGTATTCGCCTATCTGTCGCTTGAGTATGGCCGTGTACTTGCGCGTCATCGGCAACCTTTGCAGCCATGCAAAAGGAGGTATCGAAAAATATGGCAAAACGAAAAAAGAGCTCTTTTGCCCATAAGCTCATGATGGTCATTCTGGCCATCCCGCTCATTGCCGTCGTCACAGCCTGTCTGTGCGGTGTTGCGCTCGCCTTTTATATCGGCGTGTACGTAATTCCCAATTCCGATATCGACGTATCCTCTTATAGCAAGGATCTGGCAAAGACTACCGTCATTTATGCCAAAAATCCAGACACGGACGAGTACGAAATATATGAGACTCTGGAAGGAGACGTCAACCGGCAATGGGTATCGTTGGACGAAATCCCTGAAGACCTGCAAAAAGCAGTCGTCGCCATCGAAGACCAGCGCTTTTATTCACATCACGGTGTAGACTGGTTCCGCACCCTCGGTGCAATCCAAGGCTTCATCACCGGCGATGACCGCGGCGGTGGTTCTACCATTACCCAGCAGCTAATCAAAAACTTGACCGGCAACAATGACAGATCGGTCGAACGTAAAATCAACGAGATCTTCCAGGCACTGACGCTGGAAAAAAATCTCGGCGATACGGCCAAAGATCAAATCTTGGAAATGTATTTGAATACAATTCCTTACGGCAATCGCGCAGCTGGTGCGAAAGTTGCCGCAATGACCTACTTCGGCAAGGAACTTGATGAACTCAATCTGGCCGAATGCGCTGTGCTTGCCGCAATTCCCAATGCTCCCACACGTTACAACCCGTTCCGCAATCCGGAAAATGTAAAGGAACGCCAGACATTGGTATTGCAGAAAATGCTCGAACTGGAATTTATCACTCAGGCCGAGTATGATGAGGCAATCAACACAGAACTGGTCTATCACTCTGATGCCTACGAGCAAAACACGAACGAACCGTATTCGTGGTTTACCGAGGCGATCATCTCTGAACTGACCGAGGACCTGCAGGAAACCGAAAATATTTCGTACGATCTTGCACGCTCCCGTGTTATGTCCGGCGGTCTGCAGATCTATGCAACCATCGATCAGAATGTTCAGGATGCTATGGATGAAGTCTTCACCAACGAAGCCAATTTCCCCAGCGCACAAAAGAACGGTGTGGTTCCGCAAGCGGCTATGGTCGTCTGCGACAAGCAGGGAAATATTCTGGGCCTTGTCGGTGGACGCGGCGAAAAGGAAGGCAGTCTGCTGACAAACCGTGCAACGATGACCACACGACAGCCCGGTTCTTCGATCAAACCGCTCGCCGTTTACGGTCCTGCGATGGATGCCGGCAAGATTACGCCCTATTCGGTCGTAACTGATATGCCGTTTAAGGTCTATGACGGCAAGGCTTGGCCGCGTAACGACAATCGTCGCTATCAGGGACAGATGGTCGTTAAAAATGCGGTTGCAAAATCGATCAACTGTGTCGCTGTACGCGTTCTGGACATGCTCACACCGCAGGCCTCGTATGAGTTCCTGCATAACACGCTGGGATTTGAACATCTCAACCCCAGTGCAGACATCGATTACGCACCGCTCGCTCTGGGTGGTATGAACGGTGGTGTAACCGTCCGTGAAATGGCGGCAGGATATACCATCTTTGCAAACAACGGCAAATATTCCGGTTCCCGTACCTACTCCAAGGTACTCGACAGTGAAGGCAATGTACTGATTGACTACACCGAACCGGAAGAAATCAACGCATTCCAGAATGAAAAGACTGCATATTACATGCTCGACTGCTTGAAAGAGGTTACCAACTCCGGTACCGGTACCAAGGCCACCATCAGCGGTATTGAAACGGCTGGTAAGACGGGTACTACAACTTCCAAGCGCGATGTATGGTTCTGCGGTCTCACCCCATACTATGTAGGTGCTACCTGGTTTGGTTATGATCAGAGCTACAACTTGGATGGTATTTCAGGTAATACTGCACTATCGTTGTGGACGGCTGTTATGCGCCGCATTCACGCCGATCTGCCCGATGCTGAGTTCGACATGGGCGATGACTCCAACTTTGTCAATGCAACCTACTGTATTGACAGCGGCATGTCTCCGACCGATGCCTGCGAAGCAGATTCTCGTGGTGATCGTGTTGCAGTTGGCCGTTTCTGGAAGGGTGACGAACCGAGCGAGGACTGCAATCTGCATAAGTATGTGACGATTTGCAGACAGACCGGTCTGGTTGCAGGCGATAATTGTCGCTGGACAAGCACAGAGTCCAAGCTGGATCTAACGCGCTTGTTCCCGATGGATTTCTCTCCCGCACTGGAAGATACCGATGCTTGCTTCACAGGAGACAATGATCCTGTTGGCTCCGGCGATGTCACGGTTTCCGGCGGATACCTTGGCGTCTGCCACGATCGTCATTCGATCTTCGACTTTGGGAACGACGACGAAGAGGAGGAATCCTCTGAGGGAACCGAAGGTACGGAAGGTGAAACTGGTACAGATAGTGGAAACACTGACACATCTGGCGGCAGCACTTCGGACACTTCGGATTCCGAGTCCGATCCTGAAAATTAAGTCAATCTAGGACTTGAAATTTTGAAAATCATATAGTATAATGTGTAAGTATGTTATGCAGTGTCTTGTAAGGCTGCACTAGGCGGGGCGGTAGCGGTGCCCTCTTCCTGCAATCCGCTATAGCAGGGCTGAATTCCGGTTGGGAGGTGCGGCATCTGGATGCTTGCAGTTAACAGGCCGGTGATGAGAGATTGGTACTGTGCAACGTGGGACTGTGAACCATGTCAGGCGGGGAACCGAGCAGCATTAAACAGAACCCTGCGTGTGCCACAGGTTTGCCGATTTTGAACGGGCTTGGTAAAAAGGCTGTCCGGATGTTCGTTTCGATCTTCTGGTGTGCGGTCTTACAAGGCACTGCATAACAGAAAACAACGTTGGATTGGTGGGCAGGTGATGAATCTGCCCATTTTTTCATCTTAATCTCAGGGAGGCTTATCGGTAATTCATGTATCAGGCTCTTTACCGTAAATGGCGCCCGCTCTGCTTTGCAGACGTAATTGGGCAACAACATATTACGGATACGCTGCGTGCACAGCTCAGCACCGGCAGGCTTTCCCATGCCTATCTCTTTACCGGTACGCGCGGTACTGGTAAAACGACCTGCGCGAAAATCTTAGCACGCGCAGTCAACTGTGAGCACCCGGTAAACGGCGACCCCTGTAACGAGTGTCCATCCTGCCGCGGTATTTTGGACGGTTCGGTTCTCGATGTTGTTGAAATCGATGCAGCGTCCAACAATGGCGTGGATAACGTGCGTGAGATTCGTGATGAAGTTCGCTATGCGCCTTCCTCGGTGCGTAAGAAAGTCTTTATCATTGACGAGGTGCACATGCTCTCAGCAGGTGCATTCAACGCGCTGCTGAAAACCTTGGAGGAGCCGCCGGAGCACGTCATGTTCATCTTGGCGACAACCGAAATCCACAAGGTTCCCGCGACCATTCTGTCGCGCTGTCAGCGTTTCGATTTCCGCCGAATCACGCCAGACGCGATCGCCAAGCGACTCATGGAAATCGCAGCACAGGAGCAAATCGCACTGACCGAAAATGGTGCAAAATTGATTGCACGACTGTCCGATGGTGCGATGCGTGACGCGCTGTCCATGTTGGACCGTACGGCCGGTTGTGAAGTAGTAGATGACGAAGCAGTTTCCAAAAGTCTGGGTATTTTAGGTTCTACCGATACCCTTGCACTGATGGAGGCCGTGAAAACTGCCGATCTGGCAGCTGCGATTGCCGAAATCGGACGTGCCTATGAGGCCGGCCGTGATCTATCCGGTGTGATCGATCAAATGCTTGGACTCATCCGCGATATGCTGCTGATTAAGACAGCGCATGGCGATGTCTCCGCGATGATCTCACCGGCATACACAGCAGAACAGCTCAAGCGGTTAGGGGAGGGGCTTGCCCCTGCCACGCTCATCGCATACAGCCGCATTCTACAGGACGCAGCTGCACATATTAAGTCTGCAAGCAATCGTCGCGTAGAGGCCGAACTGTGTGTGATCCGTCTGTGTACTATGGGGGCGCAGGCTTATGATTCTCTGTCCGGACGCGTGGAAGCACTCGAGGAAAAAATCAAAAACGGTATCCCTGTTGTGCAAAAAGTCGTGTCGGCTGCGGCCTCGGATAACGACGGCCCTCCGCCGCCAGGGGATGAAGATGCACCGCCTTGGCTTCAGGAAGAGGGACAACCTGCGGCAAACGATGCCCCCGCGTCTGCGGAACCGCAGCGTGCAGACTGGCCCGGCTGGCCGCAAGTTCTGGAACAGGCTTCCGGTTCTATCAATATGGGTGCACTGACTTGTCTTCAGATCTCGTCTCGCGCTGAGCTGGATAACGGACAAGTATTGGTATTTTGTGAAGATGATGTAACGGCTGGGCTCGCTGGAGCGCATCCGACCATCGATAGATTGTCAGAAATTGCCTCGGCAGTTGCCGGACATGCGGTTCGACTCAAGGTCTTTGGCCCCGATCAGCAGCCGCAGCGGCACAAGCAGGCAGTGTCTGATGAAATTTTAGAGAAAGCAAAAGAATTTGACATTCAAGTCACAGAGTTTTAATTCTAGGAGGAATTCAAGATGGCAAAGGGTAAATTCGGCGGTATCGGCGGCGGCATGAACATGCAGGCCATGATCAAGCATGCACAGAAGATGCAGCAGGAGATGCTGCGTGCGCAGGAAGAAATGGCACAGACCGAGACCGAGGCAACCGCTGGCGGCGGCGCTGTAAAGGCTGTCGTACTGGGTACCACTTCGCTTAAGTCCCTCGAAATCAAGCCCGAGGTTGTTGATCCCGAAGATATCGAGATGCTGCAGGATCTGGTTATGGCTGCAATCAACGAGGCTCTGCGCAAGGCACAGGAGCAGTCTGAGAACAACATGCGCGCAATCACCGGCGGCATGAGCGGCGGTATCCCGGGTGTACTCTAAGGGATGAAATTCTTTGCGCCGCCGGTTGAGCGGCTGATAGAAGAATTTGCTCGTTTACCTGGTATCGGTCAGAAAACGGCACAGCGACTGGCATTTCACGTATTGGACATGTCCAAAGAAGATGCTCAGCGCTTTGCAGATGCGATTATGCAGGCAAAAAGCACGGTATTTACCTGCAAGGTTTGCCAAAATCTGACCGATTCCGAAATTTGTCCGATCTGCTCCAATCCCAACCGTGACCCTGGTGTAATCTGTGTGGTCGCAGATCCGCGCGATGTACTGGCATTTGAGCGCACACGTGAATACAATGGTTTGTATCACGTGCTGCACGGTGTCATCTCCCCGATGAATCACATCGGCCCGGATGACATCCGCATTCGTGAGCTGCTGCAGCGCGTAGCAGACACTGATGTACGCGAAGTCATCATTGCGACCAATCCCGACACCGAAGGCGAGGCGACTGCCATGTATTTGGCACGCTTACTCAAGCCTTTCGGTGTTGCTGTCACGCGTCTGGCATACGGTATTCCGGTCGGCGGACATTTGGAGTACATCGATGAAGTCACGCTCATGCGTGCTCTGGAAGGCAGACGAGAGATCTAAAATCCCTATTTTGACACGTTGGAGGAATCGACTTTGTCCGATTTGAGACAAGAGATACAAAATCGGCGTACATTTGCGATTATTTCGCACCCTGACGCCGGTAAAACAACCATTACAGAGAAATTTCTGCTGTACGGCGGTGCAATCCAGGAAGCAGGTATGGTTAAGGGTAAAAAGAATTCCCGCCATGCGGTTTCTGACTGGATGGAAATTGAAAAGCAGCGTGGTATTTCGGTTACTTCGTCTGTCCTTCAGTTCCACTATGACCAGTACTGCATCAACATTCTGGACACCCCTGGTCACCAGGACTTCTCTGAGGATACCTATCGTACCCTGATGGCAGCAGACTCTGCAGTCATGGTTATCGATGCGTCAAAGGGTGTCGAGGCGCAGACTCGCAAGCTGTTTAAGGTCTGTGTTATGCGCGATATCCCGATTTTTACCTTCATCAACAAGATGGACCGTGAAGCACGTGATCCGTATGAACTGTTGGAGGAGATCGAGAACGAGCTCGGCATTGGTACCTATGCGGTAAACTGGCCGATCGGTTCCGGTAAGGAATTCCGCGGCGTTTATGACCGCATGGACAATGAAGTTATTGCTTTTGAAGGTGTGGATGCCCGCCATGAAGTTACGGCAACGCATTTGCAGTTCGGCTCGGATGAGCTCAAGGAACGTCTGTCCGAGGTACAGTATCAGACGCTGGCAGATGATATCGAACTGCTGGAAGGTGCTGGCGATGAGTTTGATCTGGATGCTGTGCGTCACGGCAAGCTATCTCCGGTCTTCTTCGGATCGGCGCTGACCAACTTTGGTGTCGAACCTTTCCTGAAGAAGTTCCTGACCATGACCACCTCGCCGCTTCCGCGCAACTCGGATATCGGTGTCATCGATCCGTTTGATGAGCGTTTTTCTGCCTTTGTCTTTAAGATTCAGGCGAACATGAATAAGGCACACCGTGACCGTATCGCATTTATGCGTATTTGCTCAGGTAAATTCGAGCGCGGCAAGGAAGTGTTCCATATTCAGGGCGGCAAGAAAATTCAGCTTGCGCAGCCGCAGCAGTTGATGGCACAGGATCGCTCGATCGTAGACGAGGCTTATGCCGGTGACATCATCGGTGTATTTGACCCCGGTATCTTCTCGATTGGCGATACCGTATGTGATCCCAAGCTCAAGTGCACTTACTCGGGCATCCCGACCTTTGCACCCGAGCTGTTCGCAACCGTTCGCCAGAAGGATACACTCAAGCGTAAGCAGTTCGTCAAGGGTGTTACCCAGATTGCACAGGAAGGTGCAATCCAGATCTTCCACGAGCCGAATACCGGTATGGAAGAGGTTATCGTTGGCGTTGTTGGCCAGCTGCAGTTCGAAGTGCTGGAGTACCGCCTCAAAAACGAGTACGGCGTTGATATCATTCGCGATATGCTTCCGTATGAGCATCTGCGCTGGATTGAAAACGATGAGGAAGACTTTGACTACAAGAAGCTTATGCTGACGTCTGATACCCGTGTGGTACAGGACTTCCGCGATCATCTGCTTCTGCTGTTCACTAGCCCCTGGAATATCACTTGGGCACTCGATCATAATGAAAATCTGAGACTGGCAGAATTTTCGCAGAACTCATAAAATCAGCCTCGCAGAGATATCTCTGCGAGGCTTTTTCTTACTTCAACTATCAGAAAATAATACAATACAAAAAAGAGGGACTCATTGGAGTCCCTCTTTCAGTTTTTAACCGTTCAACCTGAGTAAACAAACTCACGTTGTCTGATTTGACTTAACGTCAGCAGCTGTGTATCAATATACTCTGAAGCAAAGAACAAAGGAATATCATCCTTATCATACGTCAGACTTTTGAGCAACAACATTGGACGAGAACCAAATGGGCTCAAGTCTCGCAAATCATCACTCATGCACACATGCAGCTCCACTTTATCCCAGGCGCCTTTTCTGCCCGACCGTTCATATATCAGTTGGAACAGAGACGGTTCACCTTCCGGCACTGGAGCATCGCCCCACAGGGAAGCGGGGAGAATGTCCTCACAATAAACACAAGGACGATCATCTGCGTAAAAAATCTTTTTGGCGCGGATACAAGCGGTAGATGGTTCGATCTGCAAGCCCGCAGCGATTTCTTCATCGGCAGGGAAGACCTCCCAACCAACCATACGAACATTCGGCGTATATCCGCTGCGTGCAATGATATCACCAAAGTGCATTGCCGGATTCAGTGTAGCCTTCATATTCATACAGGTTCGATTGACAAAGGTTCCTTTGCCTTGCCGTCTGAGCACCACGCCTTCAGATGCCAATTCATTAAGCGCACTGCGCAAGGTCACTCTGCTCACGCCAATCAGCGTGCACAGCTGTTCTTCTCTTGGCAGTTTATTGTCAGGTTCCAAGTCCAACGTACGTATGTATTGCATCAATGCACGCTTTGCCTGGGTTTTGAGATCCTCTCGCTGAATCATTTGCATTTTTTCCATTGGATCTCCTCCCTTGACGAGATTACGGCTGCCAGGTATTAAATCCATATACCATAATCGCAATACTTGCCAGCAGGCCAACATTGCCTGCCATAATCAGTCCACTATCCGTAGCCAAACATGCGACAAAAGAACTGATACCCATCAGAATCGTGCCCAAGAGGGCTGCAATTTTATATCGAGTCATATTTCTGCAACCTCCTATTACGCTTTCTTTCTGTGGAACAGAAGCTCAAAGATCGGGAACAAAATAATCGAAGAAACCAAGCTGATAATCGCAGGCAGTCCCGGCAGAACAAAGGACAGGGCAAGTGCAACAGCCCAAGTCAGGAACGCAGCCGGATTCCACTTGCGGAACTCATAAGTTTCCAGGCTGGGGAATACTTGCTTCTTCACGATGAAATAATCAGCAATCAGGATGCCCGGCAGGGGAGGAACCACATTGCCCAGCGTATCTAGGAAACTGAACAGGAAGTCGATCTTATAAGGCTTAAACAGCGTAAGTGCAGCTGCAATGACCAGAATGATGACAATCATCTTTTTGCGCTCCATGTGGAACGAATTCGAGAAGTTCAGTGAGTTGGAGTACAGGTTCGCTGCGTTGGTGGTAAAGATATTGGTCGTCATCAGGATAATCGACGGGATCAGCAGTCCCATAGTAAGCAGAACGTTGGTCAGGTCACTATCATTGACTGCGATCGCTGCGACAGCGCCACAAATAACCATCAGCGAGTTGCCCAGCAGCAGGCCAGTCAGTGCGCTGGCAACTGCTTCCTTGGTAGAACGCGCATAACGCATGATATCTGCAATACAAGTCGATGCCGACAAAATCCAGGTACCGATTACCGCAGTAACACCAGCACCGATGGTAATGGGTGCCGAAGGAACAAATGCCATAATGCCTTCCCAGCCGCCTGCAATCTGTCCTGCACGGATTGCAGTGGCAAGGCTCAGGAATACGATTGCCGGAATGGAAACATAACCCAGGATGGTGATCGCGCGCATACCGCAGAATGCGAAGATGCCCATTGCAATGGCACTGAGCACCATGCAAATTGCTTCGCCAACATCACCGAATCCAAAGATCAGCGCGAGGAAATGACCATACGTTGCGGCCTGAATAATGTACCAGCCCAAGTTAACCGCTGGCACGAAAAATGAAGCAATTCGTGAGCCGTTGGTGCCGAAACTATATTTGGTAATCAGTGCAAAGGACAGGCCATGCTTACTGGAAATGATACTAACAAGAGTCGCAATGACACCCAGAAATACATTGCCCAAGATCGTTACCAGAATGATGTCCAGGAAATTGAGGCCTGCCGCTAAGCCTCCGCCGATCATCATACTGGTGATGACAAATACATATCCTGTCCAGACAATCGTCAAGCTGAAATAGCTTTTTCGCTTGTCCTGCGGTACCGCGGAGAACTCATAATCGTTGCTCTGCTCGGTCGCCGCAACTTTTTTGGTTGTTGCTTCCATACGTTTCTCTCCCTTTCATCTTAATCTTTTAAAGCGTTTTCGCTTCAATCAATCCCAGAAACCCTCGTGGACTGCTGCTGCCTCTTCTTCTACCTCGGGGAAGGGACCAAATACCTGAATCTGCTTCTGTCCACGTGCCAGAACCTCACGGCAGGGCAGATCAAACGTCGGATTCTGTTCATTGCTGCCGGTCAGCTCCAACAGACGGCGCTCGGTCATGCCATATACAATGCAGCCGATGTTTGCCCAGTAAATAGCACCCGTACACATTGCGCAGGGCTCTGCGGTCGAGTACAGCGTGCACTTCCACAGGAAATCCTTGCTGTATTCCTGAGACGCACGGTCTGCCAGCGTGCATTCCGCATGTCCGGTGCACTTCTTGGTGGTAATCTCAATGTTCTGCTGCTCCATCAGGATTTCTCCATCCGGTCCGACCAGCAAAGCGCCAAACGGCGTATTTCCGGCTGCACGTGCTTCCTTAGAAACCTCAATGCAGCGCTTTAAGTACTTGATGTGATCCTCGTGAGTCATATTGTACCCTCCCAAATTGATAAGACGTAATAGGTATTACCTTTTATACCCAACATGATATCACTGCATATTCAAAAAATATAGAGGAATAGTTGACAATTTTTGTTGCTTTTCGTTGTTAAATTCACCAAGTATGATAAATTTTTTCCAAATATTTTGGTCATTTAGTCAAAAACTGTCATTTCACGCATGGGTATAAGGAAACAAAAAGGCCTTCCCATTTTGGGAAGGCCTTCATTGGTCTTACTACCTTAGCTATGCAGATAATGTGCAACAAGCTCCTGCATCAACTCATCACGATCGATCTTACGAATCAAGCTGCGTGCGTTGTTGTGATTGGTGATGTAGGTAGGATCCTCGGAAAGAAGATAGCCGACGATCTGGTTGATCGGATTATAACCCTTTTCCTTCAGGGCATCGTAAACCGTAGTCAGAACCCGCTTCATTTCGGCGTTCTTATCATCTACGAGGCTAAATTTTCTGGTTCCATCGAGCATTTTGGCTGCCTCCTTTCAATCGTGAAAAGCTCTGCTTATAGAATAATACATTTCGTCGAAAAAGTAAAGTCTTTTATCCGCGAAGTACTGCACCGAATTCCGTCTCAAGGGCTGCAATGGCCTTCTTCATGGCTGCATCGCACTCTTCGTCGGTCAGCGTACGGTCTGCTGCGCGCAGGCTCATCGAATAAGCAACGCTCTTCTTGCCAGCCGGAATCTGATCGCCCTTATAAACGTCAAACAGCGATACATTCTCGAGCAGGCTGCCTGCAGCATTGCGAATTGCCTTTTCCAGAGACGCAACCGGAATCTCGTCGTCACACAGAACGGCGATATCACGGGTGGAAGCCGGGAACTTGGGCAGCGGCTGATACAGCTTGGTGTTATCCGATGCAGCAAACAGTGCGTCGATTGCAAGCTCAGCAGCCAGTACCTCACCGCCAATGCCATACTTCTTGGAAACCAGCGGATGTACTGCACCAAATACGCCGACATACGCCTCACCAGCATATACCTTTGCGCAGCGGCCCGGATGATAAGACAGGTTGGTCTTCTCAGGAACAAAGGAGACATCCTTAACGTTCAGCTCACGGCAGATTGCTTCAATGACACCCTTGAACTGGAAGAAATCCATCTGACCATAGGTGCCCAGCGTCAAAATCTTTTCCTCGTGCGGCAGAACTTCCGGGTCAGCCTTTCCGTCCTTGATGCTCGGGGTATAAATCGTACCCATCTCGAACAGGGAAGCGGTCGGGTTGCGATGTGCATGGTTGTGTGCCAGATTATCCAGCATAGACGGCAGGACGGTGGTACGCATAACCGAGAAATCTTCACCCAGCGGATTCAGAATCGTGGTCGAAATGCGACGTACATCATCTGCGGGCAGATTGATGGCATCATAGAACTTGGGGCTGATGAACGAATGGCTCATTGCCTCATCAAATCCTGCCATACGGCATACGGCAGAAGCGTCACGTTCCAGCTGCTGCTTGGGCGTATACTCGCCCTGTACCATCTCACCAGCATACAGCGTGGTCGGAATGTTATCATAGCCGTACATACGTGCAACTTCCTCAGCAACATCGCACATACGTGCAATATCTACACGGAAATCCGGAACGATGATTACGCCACCTTCAACGCGGAACTCAAGGCGCTCCAGATATCCGATCTGCTGCTCGGGAGTCAGGTCGATACCCAGCAGTGCATTGATCTTTTCCGGCTCGAAGGGCAGGGTCTTTGCAGGCTGCTTGCCCGGATATACATCGATGACACCATCGATTACTTCACCAGCGCCCAGTTCCTCAACCAACTCACAAGCGCGCAGCAGAGCAGGCATGGTCAGGCTGGGGTCCAGACCCTTCTCAAAGCGGCCGGACGCCTCGGTACGCATGCCCAGTGCCTTTGCTGTGATACGAACAGTCGCGCCATGGAAGCATGCAGACTCGAAGACAACGGTCTTGGTCGAGTCAGTGATCTCAGAGTTTGCGCCACCCATAACACCAGCAACTGCTACCGGCTTGGAACCGTCGCAAATCGCCAGCATCTCATTGGTAATGGCACGATCCTGGCCATCCAGCGTCTGGATTGCCTCGCCCTCAACCGGACGACGAACAACAATCTTACCGTCAGACAGGCAAGCATAGTCAAATGCATGCATGGGCTGGCCATACTCGAGCATGACATAGTTGGTGATATCGACAATGTTATTGATCGGTCGAACACCAGCAGCATTCAGGCGCTCACGCAGCCAAGCCGGAGAGGGCTCAATCTTGATGTTCTTGACAACCTTTGCCGTATAGCGCGGGCACAGCTCAGGCTCCTTCACCTCAACCGAAATATAGTTCTTGATATCGTCGCCGCAGCCCTTAACAACCGGCTCATGAACGGCAAACGGACGGCCAAAGGTCGCTGCGGTCTCACGTGCCAGACCAATCATCGACAGGCAGTCCGGACGGTTGGAAGTAATTTCGAACTCAACAACATCTTCGTTCAGACCCAGTACGTCCTTGATGTCTGCACCTACCGGAGTGCCTTCGGGCAGAAGCAGAATGCCATTCTCGCATGCGTACGGTACGCAGCCGTGGTCAATACCCAGTTCTTGGAACGAGCACATCATACCGTTGGATACCACACCGCGCAGCTTGCCCTTGGTGATCTTAACGCCGCCGGGCAGGGTAGACTTATGCAGCGCAACCGGGCAGATGCAGCCAACGGTCTCAGGGGTGATGTTCGGCGCACCGGTAACGATCTGCACCGGCTCTTCCTGACCGACGTTCAGCTGGCAAATTACCAGATGATCGGAGTCCGGATGCTTTTCAACCGACAGAATCTCACCGGTTACAACATTATCAATTTCAGCGCCCAGATTTTCAATGCCCTCAACCTTCGAACCGGACATCGTCAGCGCTGCGGCATATTCCTTGAGCGAAATGCCATCAATATTCGTATAATCTTTCAGCCATGAAAGCGGCAGTTTCATTTTCTAGTTCCTCCCAATATGGATAATAATCGGTACACTCTAATTAGAACTGGTGCAGGAAACGGACATCGTTCTCATAGAACAGACGGATATCGTCAATCTTGAAACGGCCCATGACCATACGCTCCAGGCCAATACCGAACGCGTAACCGGAATACTCATTGGGGTCGATTCCGCATACTTCAAGTACGTGAGGATGTACCATACCGCAGCCCAGAATCTCGATCCAACCTTCGCCCTTACACAGACGGCAGCCTTCGCCGTGGCACTGATAGCACTGAATGTCCATCTCAGCAGACGGCTCGGTGAAGGGGAAGTGGTGCGGACGGAAACGTACAACCGTATCGTCACCGTACAGCTTCTTTGCAAACAGCTCCAGAATGCCCTTCAGGTCGCTCATGCGAATGTCCTTATCGACAACCAGGCCCTCGATCTGATGGAACAGGGGAGAGTGGGTTGCGTCAACTGCATCCGAACGATATACACGGCCGGGCGCAATAATACGGATCGGCGGCTTCTTCTTCTCCATGGTACGTACCTGCATGGGAGAAGTCTGGGTACGAAGTACGACATTATCCGAAATATAGAAGGTATCCTGCGTATCGCGTGCCGGATGATCCTTCGGAATATTCAGTGCTTCAAAGTTGTAATGATCGAGCTCTACCTCGGGGCCTTCTGCGATCGAGAAGCCCAGACCCAGGAAAATTTCCTTAAACTCGTCCAGAACGACGTTCAGCGGATGCTTCTTACCCAGTGCGATGGGCTTGCCGGGCATCGTAACGTCCAGGGTCTCGCTTGCCAGCTTCTCTTCCAGCGCAATGCGCTCGATCTCTTCACCGCGTGCGGTCAGTGCCTGCTCCAGCTGTGCAACGACATCGTTGATGAGCTGGCCCATTGCCGGACGATCTTCCGGTGCGACATCCTTCAGGCCCTTACGGATGGCGGTCAGCGCACCCTTTTTGCCCAGATACTTTACGCGTACGTCGCCCAGCTCACGGGCGGTTTTCACGCTGCTCAGTGCTTCCTTCGCTTCTGCGAGGATAGCTTCGAGCTGTTCTTTCATAGTGGAACACTCCTTGCAATATTTTATAATACGTTTCTGCTTATGAGAAAATATTCTGCGGCATCTGTTTAATTGGAACAAAAAAGCCTTCGTCCCAGTAAATCTAGGACGAAGGCCGCATAACTCCGTGGTACCACCTAACTTCGCAGAACAATCTGTCTGCGCGCTCGTTTTCCCGTAACGTGGGAAGAAGACGGAGACACCTACTTCATATCTTCAGCGTCTCAGCTCACAGGGGAACTTCACCCAAACTTCTGACACGGCAGCTTTCAGCCGGTGACTGCCGCTCTCTGAGAAAGATTCGATCAGGTTACTTTTCCTGCTCATCGCAATTATCAATATAAAGAATACTTTATCACTATATCACAGCTTTTCTGACTTTTCAAGCCCCGAATGATAAAATCACTTGGCGATTCTTCGTTCTTTTTGTTGCACAGTGTCATAATATCTATTATAATGTAGCTATATCAATAGCACTTACACAGAAAAAGGAGGCGTGTCATCGGTTTGTTTGGGTTTAATCTGGTATTTTCATTGTTTCCGATCTTTTTCGGCATTATTTTAATTCTTTTTATTGTACAGTTGGTGCGAGGAATCGCGCAATGGCATACGAACAATCAGTCTCCGCGCTTATCGGTGACTGCAAGAATCGTGGCCAAGCGAACCGAAACGCATCACCATCATCACGACAATCACATGCATACGTCAACCAGCTATTACGCAACTTTTGAGTTTGACAGCGGTGATCGAATGGAGTTTTCTCTGCGCGGCTCGGACTATGGCATGTTAGCCGAAGGGGATCGCGGCACGCTGTCCTTTCAGGGCACTCGTTTTCTGGACTTTACACGCAAAAGCTAATTGTTTTCCAGCCTGCATAGGCTGGAAAATTTTTTGATTGACAAATTCCGGCAAAGCCGATATAATAGACAAGAACTGATTTGGTACCATAGCCAAGCGGTAAGGCGTGGGACTGCAACTCCCTGATCCCCAGTTCGATTCTGGGTGGTACCTCCA
>OLRK01001424.1_pt1 | contig 20129 bp, 16 predicted proteins | sample 1672911 | NCBI WGS metagenome assembly OLRK01 (sample SAMEA3136736, study PRJEB25190) | human gut metagenome | biome: human gut; feature: human-associated habitat; material: faeces | place: Austria | collected 2013 | reverse complement strand
CATGCGTCATTCCTTCTTAAAATGACCTTTTGACACCCAAATCGTCATAGGAAAGAGCGTCCTATGAGATAAAAACGCTCCGCGGGGATCGATTTTTTGAGAAAGAAAAGAAAATCAATAAAGCTTGAAAATAATTATGATTGATCCGATAGGAAATATAGTGTATACTAAAAACCGCATAAATTTTTCGTTAAAGGAGACAGTATATGAAAAGAAGAAATCTGGCAGTGGCTGCAGCGGTTCTGGTAGGCACAGTGGTTTTAACAGCATGCGGCGGCGGAGATAAGGCAGAAACAACTGCAGCAGCAACAACAGCTGCGGCAGCAGAGACAACTGCTGAGGAGACAACTGCAGCAGAGACAGCTGCTGAAGAAACCACAGAGGCAGAGGAAAAGACAGAAGGCACAGCAGAGCTGAGAATTGGCCAGGTTGAGGCAGCTGCTCATGGAGATAAGTGTTTTGCTATTGTAACAGCAGTTATTGACAATAACGACACCATTGTAGCTTCCTATATTGACGAATATCAGTTCCTGTCTACCAATGAGACAGGTATTCCCAACAGCGAGAGCTTTGCAGAGAGCGGCGCTGTTGCAGCAGACAAGGTTCTGGCGTCTAAGAGAGTAAATGATGCTTATTATTCTGAGATGATGAAAAAAGCAGGTTCCACCAAGAATATTGCAGAGAACTTTGATGAGATTCAGAATTATGCAGATGGAAAAACGATTACAGAGCTGGAGGAGCTTTCTGGAAAGACTCCGGAGGAAGTAGTAGATGCTGTGTCCAGCGCGACCCTGGTAGATACTCAGGGCTATGTGGCAGCAATTGTTGATGCAGCAAAGGCAGCTCAGGAAAATGATGCAGTGGTTTATGAGGGTGATGTGGACAGCCTGAGCCTGAAGCGCATTGAGGCAGCTGCGCATGGAGACAAGTGCTTTACAGTTGCAGCAGCACTGACAGATGGCACGAATGTAGTACTTTCTTACCTGGATGAGTATCAGTTCCTGACAACAAATGAAGTAGGCGTTCCCAACAGTGAAAGCTTTGCAGAGAGCGGTGCTGTAGCAGAGGGCAAGGTTCTGGCGTCTAAAAGAGCAAACGATGCCTATTATTCTGAGATGATGAAGAAGGCAGGCTCTACTAAGAACATTGCAGAGAACTTTGATGGGATTCAGAGCTTTGTAAATGGTAAGGCTATTGCAGAACTGGAGACTTTCTCTGGAAAGACCCCGGAGGAAGTGGTAGATGCCGTATCCAGTGCAACTCTGGCAGATACTCAGGGCTACATTGCAGCAATTGTTGAGGCTGCGAAGCAGTAAGAGAACGGGCTGACAGGGCTTAGGTGATTTTTTGGTCAGGCGGTTTGATGCGGAAGGAAAGACGCATTCAGGCAGCCTGGCCGGAAATTGAAAAATGGAAGGGAGAAGGTAGATAAGCCATAAGCTAATTAAACTAAATATTAAATAAAAAGCGCTTGCAAATAATCAGAATCTGTGTTATTATAAATAGCGTCCGGAGATTCTATAAATAACGGATAAAACATAATGCGCGAGTGGCTCAGTTGGTGGAGTACGACCTTGCCAAGGTCGGGGTCGCGGGTTCGAGTCCCGTCTCGCGCTCTTTTGTTTGCAGCGGAAGTCTTGATTTACAAAGACTTCCGCTGTTTTTGTTTTTGTGGCAATGTTGCCGTCAATATGATATAGTTAAAGAATAAAATTAAGAAAAATAAAGTTCATAAGGAACTGAAAATACAAAACGAAGAAGAAGGAGTCACATTGTGAAAACATGTAATCAGAATTTTATGTTAGATTATTCCGTGTCTGTTTCTCCCCTGGGGGAAATTGAAGGATTTCCGGTAAGGCCAGGACTGTTTGATGTTTTTGGAGCTATGCCGCTTCCCAGCGGAGTCAATTTTACCATTCATACCCACGGAGGAACCTCCTGCGAGCTTCTGCTGTTTCGAAAGGGAGCGGAAGAACCCTATGCCGTTCTGCCGTTTCCAGAGGAGTACAAAATCGGTGATGTATATTCCATGATGGTTTTCGGACTGGAGGTAGAGGAGTTCGAATATGCTTATCGGATTGATGGCCCCTATGATCCGGAAAAGGGGCTGCTGTTCGATAAAAAAAATATTTTGCTGGATCCCTATGCAAGAGCAGTAACAGGGCAGGGTACCTGGGGCTCTCAGAGTCAGGAACATTATCATGCAAGGGTTGTAAAGGATGTATTTGACTGGGGAACCATGCCGCAGTCAAAAAAGGAACTGAACGAGCTGGTAATTTACGAACTGCATGTACGTGGATTTACAAAGCATCCTTCCTCTGGTGTACGTCAGAAGGGAACCTTTGCCGGACTGAAGGAGAAGATCCCATACCTGAAGGAGCTGGGAATCAATGCAGTAGAGCTGATGCCTATTTTTGAGTTTGATGAAACTATGAATGCCAGAGAGGTAAATGGAAAAACTCTTTTGGATTACTGGGGATACAATACGGTTGGTTTTTTTGCACCAAACAGCAGCTATACGGCAGCGGAGGAATACAATCATGAAGGAACGGAGCTGAAGGAGCTGATAAAAAGTCTTCATGATAATGGCATTGAGGTTATTCTGGATGTAGTATTTAATCATACAGCAGAAGGAAATGAACTGGGACCGTCATTCTGCTTTAAGGGATTGGATAACAATGAGTATTATATGCTGACACCGGATGGCAACTATTATAATTTCAGCGGCTGCGGAAATACTCTAAACTGCAACAATCCTATTGTCCGTCAGATGATTGCAGACTGTCTCCGCTACTGGACCATCAGCTACCGGGTAGACGGCTTCCGCTTTGATTTGGCCAGTATTCTGGGACGAAGCGAGGACGGTTCTCCCATGAACAATCCGCCGCTGCTCCAGACCTTAACCTATGATCCGATTTTAAGCAATGTAAAACTGATTGCAGAGGCCTGGGATGCAGGCGGTATGTATCAGGTAGGAAGTTTTCCCGCCGGAAAGCGGTGGGCTGAGTGGAACGGAAGATACCGGGATGCGATCAGAGGGTATCTGAAGGGAGATTGCTGGCTTGCCTGGGAGGCTGCCTGGAGCGTAGCCGGTTCCAGTGACCTGTACGGGGAAGGAAACTCCCATGGAAATTATGCCGGATACAATTCCTGCGTGAATTTTATTACCTGCCATGACGGCTTTACCCTGTACGATCTCTATTCCTATAATCAAAAGCATAATGAAAATAATGGATGGGACAATACAGATGGAGCCAATGACAACCGGAGCTGGAACTGCGGTGCGGAGGGAGAAACTCAGGATCCGGAGGTTTTAAAACTTCGGTTCCGTATGATTCGCAATGCCTGTGCAGTTTTGATGTGCAGCCGGGGAACTCCAATGTTCCTGGCCGGCGATGAATTTGGAAATACGCAGTTTGGAAATAACAACGGATATTGCCAGGATAATGAATTATCCTGGTTGGATTGGACCTATCTGGAGAAAAACCGGGATCTGTTTGAATTCTTTAAGTTCATGATTGCGTACCGGTTCCGTCATCCGGTCATCCGCAAGGAGCTTCCGCGGGCAGTCTGCGGCATGGATGCGCTACACGCCCATGATGTCAATGCAGATCGGGTAAATATTCCACGGGACACCAGAGTATTTGCCACCAGCTTTGCAGGCTATGATAAAGAAAAAGGACAGGATGACGTTGTTTATCTTGCCATTAATACTTACTGGGAGGATGTGGAAATTACACTTCCGAAAACAAACCGGGCAGGCTACTGGTATCTCAGCGTCAATACTTATGGAGATGAGAATGGAAGATATTTTTACGGAGAGCATGAGGAGCGGCGGATTGAGGGAAGCTTTGTTATGAAGCCGAGAACGGTTGCCGTTTTCCATGTGAAAAAATATTAAACAGCTCGAGAATTTTCTGTTTAGAGAGGAAAAGAGAAAAAATGCTGAAAATAATGATCTCACCGGCGAAAAAAATGAGAATCGACGATGATTTTCCGGAAGAGGTATCCTTGCCGCTACTGCTGGAGCAGACAGAGCAGATTATGGAGTATCTTCAGAGTCTGGAGCCGGAAGCTTTAAAGGAGATCTGGAAGTGCAATGATAAGCTTGTCCAGGAAAATACAGAACGTCTGAAAAATATGAATCTTCGGAACAGGCTGACACCGGCGGTGATTGCGTATGAAGGAATTCAGTATCAGACTATGGCTCCCGGTGTGATGGATCAGAATTCGTTGGAATATCTGAAGAATCATCTTTATATTCTGTCAGGATTCTACGGGATTTTACGGGCCTTTGACGGTGTTGTTCCCTATCGTCTGGAAATGCAGGCAAAAATGAAATGGCAGTGGAAGACGCTGTATGAATATTGGGGAGATAATTTATACCGGATTTTAGCAAGACCGGGAGATACGATTATCAACCTGGCATCCAAAGAATACAGCAAAGCCATAGAACCCTGGCTGACAAAAGAAGTAAGCATGATTACCTGTGTTTTTGGAGAACAGGAGGAGGGAAGCTGCGGGCAAAAAATGCCAGGGGTAAAGGTCAAAGCCACTGCAGCCAAGATGGCCAGAGGCGCTATGGTCAGGTATATGGCTGAAAATCAGGTGACAGCTCCGGAGCAGATAAAGAATTTTGACTGGATGGGATATCGGTACATAGAAAATCTGTCGGATTCTTCCGTCTGGGTCTTTGCTGTGGAGAAAAAAACAAAAAGAAAATCATGAGAAATTCATTTTCAGATTGATAAAATCGCAGGAAGCAGGTAAGATATAGGATAGTATAAAAGGAGGAGGATAGAATGACAAAAGCCTATGAGAGACTGACAGCCTGTTATCAGAGTATTCAGGACAGAATTCCCTTTCGGCCCAAGGTAGCCCTGGTGCTGGGTTCCGGGTTAGGTGATTATGCAGATGAGATTCAGGCAGAAGCTTTTCTGGATTATCATGATATTGAAGGATTTCCCGTATCAACCGTAAGCGGACACAAGGGACGTTTTGTATTCGGATATGTAAATGAAATTCCTGTAGTGATTATGCAGGGACGGGTTCATTACTATGAAGGCTATGCTATGGAAGATGTAGTGCTTCCCATTCGTCTGATGAAAATGATGGGTGCGGAGATCCTGTTTTTGACCAATGCGTCCGGCGCGGTCAATTATGATTTCCATGTTGGAGATTTTATGATGATTACCGATCAGATTTCCAATTTTGTTCCGTCGCCGTTAATCGGTCCGAATATTGAGGAGCTGGGAGAACGCTTCTGTGACATGAGCCAGATTTACAACCATGATTTATGCCGGATTCTCAGGGAGACGGCAGAGGAGTTAGGAGTCCATCTGCAGGAGGGAACCTATATTCAGCTGACAGGACCCAATTATGAGACACCGAAGGAAGTGAAGATGTGCCGGATTTTGGGAGCAGATGCAGTGGGAATGAGTACTGCCTGCGAAGCAGTTGCGGCCAATCACATGGGAATGAAAATCTGCGGTATTTCCTGTATCTCCAATCTGGGATGCGGAATGTCAGAGCAGCCTTTGAGTCATGAAGAGGTAAAAGAGACGGCGGATCGCGTGGCTCCGTTGTTTAAGAAGCTGATTACAGCTTCGATTACACGCATGGGAAGAATGTAAGAGCTTTCTCAGAAGCTTTGCAGAAATTGCGGCAATTCAGGGAGAATGGTTTTCTGGAATTGTAGCGGGAAATTAATGGAATATGGTAGGTGAATTTACAAATGAAACAAAGAGAAACATTTAAGTCAAGACTGGGATTTTTGCTGCTTTCAGCAGGGTGCGCAATTGGAATCGGAAATGTATGGAGATTTCCTTATGTAGTAGGACAGAACGGCGGAGGCGCTTTTGTTCTGTTTTATGTACTGTTTCTGGCTATTATGGGAGTTCCGGTTCTTTCTATGGAATTTGCAGTAGGACGCGCCAGCCGGAAAAGCCCGGTTAAGGCTTATCAGCAGCTGGAGCCGAAGGGAAGCAAATGGCATCTTCACGGCTATGTTGCGCTGTTTGGAAACTATGTTCTGATGATGTTCTATACCACTGTTGCCGGATGGATGATGTATTATTTTTACAGCTTTCTGACTGGCAAGTTTACGGGAATGACCTCAGAAATGGTGAACGCATCTTTTGGTGAGATGTTAGCAAGCCCTGGAATCAATGTGTTCTGGATGATTGTAGTTGTCATTATGGGAATTATTGTCTGCTCCAGAGGACTGCAGAGCGGAGTTGAGAAGATCACAAAGAACATGATGCTGTGCCTTCTGTGCCTGATGGTGATTCTGGCTGTCCGCGGTATTTCTCTGGAGGGCGGCACCGAGGGTCTGAAGTTCTACCTGTATCCTGATTTTGCAAAAATGAAGGAAGTAGGAATTGAAAATGTCATTGTCGCAGCCATGAATCAGTCCTTCTTTACTTTGAGTCTTGGTATTGGTGCAATGGCTATTTTCGGAAGCTATCTGGAGAAGGAGCATACTCTGCTGGGAGAAGCAGTAAATGTGGCAATTCTCGATACCTTTGTAGCGTTTACAGCAGGATTGATTATTTTCCCGGCTTGCTTTGCCTTTGGTGTAAATCCGGACAGCGGCCCCAGCCTGATTTTTATTACACTGCCCAACGTATTTATTTCCATGGCAGGCGGACGTGTGTGGGGAACCCTGTTCTTCCTGTTTATGTTCTTTGCAGCTTTTTCCACAGTGCTTGCAGTGTTTGAAAATATTATTGCATGTGATATGGAGCTGTTTGAAATTGATCGGAAGAAGTCCGCTTATATCAATCTGGTGCTGATTATTCTGCTTTCTCTGCCCTGTGCTTTAGGTCCCAACCTGCTTTCCGGTTTTCAGCCTATGGGAGAGGGAAGCGTTGTTCTGGATCTGGAGGATTTCATCGTCAGCAACCTGCTGCTTCCAATTGGTTCTTTGATTTATCTGGTATTCTGTACCAACCGTTATGGATGGGGCTTTGAAAAATACCGGGAGGAAGCCAATCAGGGAACAGGAATCCGGGTTGCACCCTGGATGAAGTGGTATGTAACCCTGGTACTCCCGGTTATGATCCTGGTACTGCTTCTGCAGGGATTGTTATAAGGAAAACAAAAAGAATATAAGAATTACTGTGCGGTGTGGTATTTGCCACGCCGCATTTTATGTCATAGGAAAGTTCGTCCTATGACATAAAAATGCTCCGCGAGGATCGCCATGGGTTGGAAGAGAATTTTGTCGCGGAAGCGACCCGCCGCAGGCGGAGAAGCTCGCAAGCGAACTTCTTTTTAAACCTGTGAAAATTAGACAAAACAAGATGAAAGCTTTTAGAATAATTGCTGAAAATGAGCGAGAAACATAATTTTACGAAAAAAGATATTGACGAAATATAAAAATCATAATATGATTATCACAGGTAATGAAAATATATTTCATAAAAATAGGAGGTATGACAGGTGATTTACACAGTAACGTTTAATCCGGCTTTGGATTATGTTGTCCGGGTAAATCAATTTGCGCTGGGTGAGGTAAACAGAACCGTACAGGAACATGTATTTTACGGGGGCAAGGGCATCAATGTATCAACGGTTCTGGCGCGTTTGGGGGTTGAAAATACAGCCCTGGGCTTTGTAGCAGGCTTTACTGGAGCGGAAATTGAACGGGGTGCGGCAGGTCTTGGCTTTGCAGGGGATTTTATTCATGTGGAAAAGGGCATGACGCGGATTAATGTAAAGCTGAAGGCAGAAGAGGAAACAGAAATCAATGGAATGGGACCAGAAATACAGCCGGGAGAGGTGCAGCAGCTTTTTGAGAAGCTGGACAGACTGAAAAAAGGAGATGTCCTTGTTTTGTCAGGAAGTATTCCCGCATCTATAAGCGACCGGATTTATGAGGAAATCATGGCACGTCTGGAGGGGAGAGGAATCAGGATTGTGGTAGATGCCACAAAGGATTTGCTTCTGAATGTGCTGCAGTATCATCCTTTCCTGATTAAGCCCAACAACCACGAGCTGGGAGAGATGTTTGGCAAAGTTCTTACATCAGAGGAAGAAATCATTCATTATGCCAGAATCCTGCAGGAAAGAGGCGCGGGAAACGTTCTGATTTCTATGGCTGGAGACGGAGCTGTTCTGATTGCGGAAAACGGTGAAATATATAGGAGAAAGCCACCTGTGGGAAAGGTGAAGAATTCTGTGGGAGCAGGAGATTCTATGGTGGCCGGTTTCATAGCAGGATATCTGAAGACAGGAGATTATGAGGAGGCGCTGAAGCTGGGAACGGCAGCAGGAAGCGCTACGGCATTTTCTGATGATTTGGCGTCAGGAGAATATATTCAAAAGCTTTATGAAGAGATATAGGGCTTTTGGAGCGGGAGTACAGAAAGTTTCGGAAAGAAGAAAAGGGGAGAAGTATTCGGAACGTCATTTTCTGTAAAACAGGACACATAGGGCTGGAGGAAAAGGAAGGCGCAAAGGCCTGTACAGAGGGAAGCAATTCCGGAAAAGACTGGAAGCGGAAGCTTCAGAGAAAGCGGAACGATCGGAATTGTGTGCAGGGGATAGGCGCAGGGAACACAGAAAAAAGAGAACGGAAATTCTGTGTAAAAATTGAATGGAGGAAATGAGAATGAAGATTACAGAGCTTTTAAAGCCTGAGAGTATTGCTCTTGGCGTGAAAGCATCATCGAAGGACGAAATTATTGACTGTCTTACAGGCCTGATGGAGCAGGGCGGAAGACTCAATGACAGAGCTGGATACAAAGAAGGAATTTTGGCGAGAGAAGCTCTGGGAAGTACAGCCATCGGGGAAGGAATCGCCATTCCCCATGCAAAGGTGGCTGCAGTAAAGGAGCCGGGACTGGCAGCAGTGACGGTTCCAGAAGGAGTGGACTATGAGGCATTTGACGGTTCTCTTGCCAATTTGATTTTTATGATTGCAGCTCCGGACGGAGAGGCGGATACTCATCTGGAGGCACTGTCCAAGCTGTCCACTTTGCTGATGAACCCTGGTTTTAAGGATGCGTTGATTGCAGCAAAGACAAAAGAAGAGTTTCTTCAGATTATTGACGATACGGAAAATGCCCGCTATGCAAAGAAACAGGAGGAGCAGGTATCTCAAAAATCTCAGGATGCTGCAGCGCAGAAGGATGCAGAGACAGAGCCGATGCCGCCACAGTCAGGATATCGAGTTCTTGCTGTAACTGCCTGCCCCACAGGTATTGCCCATACTTATATGGCAGCGGAAAACCTGGAAAATATGGGACGAAAGCTGGGAATTCCAGTAAAGGCAGAAACAAACGGTTCTGCAGGCGCAGATAATGTGCTGACAGCAGAGGAAATCAAAAATGCAGAATGTATTATTATCGCAGCAGATAAAAATGTAGAAATGGCCCGTTTTGACGGAAAGCCTTTGATCCAGGTTCCGGTAGCAGAGGGAATTCATCACGGCGAGGAGCTGGTAAAGAGGGCAGTCAGCGGAACCGTTCCCGTATACCACCACAGCGGCAGTGTCGGAGAAAGTGAACGGGGAGGTTCTGGCAGCGGTGACAGCCTGGGACGTCAGATATATAAGCATCTCATGAACGGCGTTTCCCATATGCTTCCCTTTGTCATTGGCGGAGGTATTCTGATTGCCCTGGCATTCCTCTTTGATGATTATGAAATGAATCCGGCAAATTTTGGTAAGAATACACCACTGGCAGCATATTTAAAGACCGTAGGCGAACAGGCCTTTGGCATGATGCTTCCGGTTCTGGCAGGCTACATTGCCATGAGCATTGCGGATCGCCCTGGACTGGCAGCAGGTTTTGTGGGCGGTCTGGTGGCAAAAATGGGTATGACCTTTGGAAATCCTGCAGGCGGAGATGTGAACGCAGGATTTCTGGGAGCGCTGTTTGCAGGCTTTGCAGCAGGATATATTCTGGTAGGCTTAAGAAAACTTCTGTCAAAGCTTCCCAAATCTCTGGAGGGAATTAAGCCGGTACTTTTATATCCGGTACTGGGCGTTTTTATTACCGCAGTCGTTACAACCTTTATTAATCCCTATGTAGGTATGATCAATGATGCCCTGACAAATGCATTAAACAGCATGGGAGGAACCAGCCGCGTGATTCTGGGTATGGTAGTGGCAGGTATGATGTCTGTAGATATGGGCGGCCCGGTGAACAAAGCAGCTTATGTGTTCGGCACAGCACAGCTGGCAGAGGGGAATTTTGAGGTTATGGCAGCTGTCATGGCAGGAGGAATGGTTCCGCCGCTGGTCATTGCCCTGTGCTCCACTTTCTTTAAAAAGAAATTTACCGAAAAAGATCGCCAGTCTGGCCTGGTCAACTATATCATGGGACTGTCCTTTATTACAGAAGGCGTCATTCCATTTGCAGCTCAGGATCCCTTACGTGTCATTCCATCCTGCGTGATCGGTTCTGCAGCAGCAGGAGGCTTGTCCATGTTTCTGGGATGCACCCTCCGGGCGCCTCACGGCGGACTGTTTGTTCTTCCCACGATTGGAAATCCTCTGGGATATCTGGCAGCAGTCTTGATCGGTTCAGTAATTGGATGTATAATACTTGCAGCACTGAAGAAAAATATAGAAGAATAGAGGAGAGTCTTATGATTCGTTGCTGTATATTTGATTTGGATGGAACGCTGCTAAATACTCTGAAAGCCCTGACTTTGACGGTGAATCTGACCCTGGAGCATTTTGGCTATGAGCCAGTGGATGAAGACCATGTCCGGCAGTTTGTAGGTGATGGATACAAGCTTTTGATGGAGCGGGTGCTCCGTTACAGAGGAGATGAACAGCTGGAGCATTATGAAGAAAGTCTGAAGGTTTATCTGGAGCTGTTTGCGGTACACAGCATGGACGGGGTGCATCCCTATGACGGCATCTGCGAACTTCTGGAGGAATTAAAAAAACGGGGAATCAAGACGGCAGTGCTGTCGAATAAGCCGCATCCCAGAACCGTAGAAAATATTGAAACCGTATTTGGGCCAGGATACTTTGACTATGTGGCAGGAGAACAGCCGGGAATTCCCAGAAAGCCGGATCCTGCAGGTGTAAAGCTGATTCTGGACAGGTTTGGAGTAAAGCCGGAGGAGTGCCTGTATTTCGGTGATACCAACACAGATATGAAAACAGGACTGGGCGCCGGTCTTCAGACGGTAGGCGTTACCTGGGGATTCCGGGACAGGGAGGAGCTGGAAAGCTTCCATCCCCAGCATATTATCAGTCATCCAGATGAGGTTTTCGGACAGATTCTTGAGAAAAAAGCATAAAAATTAATGGAAAACCACGAAAATACAGGAAAAAATAAAAACCCTCTTTCTTTTATGAGAAAGACATGGTACAATAGCGGAAATGAATAAATTGTTTCCGCAGACGAAACAGAGATAACATGATAGAGGCGCGGGATTCATCAGTACCAAAGGCAGAAAAGGCAGGACAGCCGCCTGAGGGAAAGGGGATACCGCCGAAGGATGATTTGCCAGTCCAGGCAGATGATTCTGGGATGACGCAGAAGATGCGGCATACTGTCACGATACGTGGAGCGCTATCTGTGCTGTTAAGTAATACTTTTCAAAAGATTTGAAACACCACAAACGCGCTTTTCAGAAAAACTGCCGTTTGTGGTGTTTTTTATTCGAAATAAAACAATTAAGGATGGTTTGTTACCAGAAAGAAAAGAAAGGGAGAGGTTACAAATGCAGGGAATGAGGAAAAATGCAAAATGGAAGATGGTGCTGCCTGCAGCGCTGATTCTGACGCTGATGTTTGCCTTTGCTGCTTTCGGGGCGGAAGAGGCGGCTGCAGAGTACGTTCCGGAGGCATACGGAACGATATGGGCGCTTCTGCCGCCGATCGTGGCAATTGGGCTGGCCTTGATTACCAAGGAGGTATACAGCTCTTTGTTTGTGGGAATTTTAGTAGGTTCTATTCTGTATTCCGGAATGAATTTTGAAGTGGCAGTTACCCACATGTTTGAGAATGGCGTGATTGGTGTGCTGTCCGACAGCTACAACGTGGGAATTCTTGTATTCCTGGTAATTCTTGGAGCAATGGTAGGCCTGATGAACCGTGCAGGCGGTTCTGCTGCTTTTGGTCAGTTTGCCTCAAAGCGGATTAAGAGCCGTGTAGGAGCCCAGCTGTCTACGATTCTTCTGGGCGTGATGATTTTTATTGACGACTATTTTAACTGTCTGACTGTAGGAAGCGTAATGCGTCCTGTTACAGACAAATTTAAGGTGTCCAGAGCAAAGCTGGCATATCTGATTGACGCAACAGCAGCTCCGGTCTGCATTATCGCTCCGATTTCATCCTGGGCAGCTGCAGTAACAGGCTTTGTAGAGGGCGAGGATGGATTTTCCATGTTTATCCGGGCTATTCCCTACAACTACTATGCGATTTTAACCATTGTGATGATGGTTGCAATGGTTCTGCTTAAGGAAGAGTTCGGACCGATGGCAAAGCATGAGAAAAATGCAGTGAAGGGAGATCTGTATACCACAGAGGGACGTCCTTATCAGGATTCCAACGATATGGTTGTGGCGGCAAAGGGAACGGTTCTGGATCTTCTCATTCCTATTGGAGCCCTGATTGTGTGCTGTGTTATCGGTATGCTGTATACCGGCGGATTTTTCTCTGGAACTGATTTTGTAACAGCCTTCTCTCAGAGTGATGCATCTCTGGGACTGACCCTGGGCAGCTTTTTTGCTCTGGTGATTACGATTGTTTTATATCAGATTCGTCATGTTATGACCTTCAATGACTGTATGGGATGTATTCCGGATGGATTTAAGGCTATGGTTCCGGCTATTATGATTCTGACCTTTGCATGGACCCTGAAAGCAATGACGGACAGCCTGGGGGCAGATGTGTATGTGGCTAACCTGGTAAAGGTCAGCGCAGGCTCTCTGTTAAACTTCCTTCCGGCAATTATTTTTGTGGTGGGATGCTTCCTGGCCTTTGCAACCGGTACTTCCTGGGGAACCTTTGGCATTCTGATTCCGATTGTAGTTGCTGTATTTGAAAACAACAATCCGGAGCTGATGACGATTTCTATTTCTGCATGTATGGCAGGAGCGGTCTGCGGAGATCACTGTTCTCCGATTTCCGATACCACTATCATGGCCTCTGCAGGAGCCCAGTGCGAGCACGTAAACCATGTGATGACCCAGCTTCCTTATGTGGTATTGGCTGCAGTAGTTTCTTTTGTCACCTATGTGATTGCCGGCTTTGTACAGAATCCGTGGATCTGTCTGCCGATAGGATTTGTTTTGATGCTGGGAACTCTGGTCCTGGTGCGGATGTTTGTTTCCGAACCGATTACAGAAGAAAAATAAAAGCAATGTGCAGAAAAATGCAGGATTCCTGCATTTTTTGCATTTTATGCAAAAAAATCGAAAAAAAATACGAATTTTTGAAAGAAAAAGACTTGATTTATTTGAGAAAATGAGTATAATGAATAACTATTGAGAGGTTAATATTTATGCATAATATTCACGTTAAATGAATATATGCAATATGAGGAGGATGTAATTATGAAAAAGAAAATGTTTGCGATTGCTATGGCATCTGTTATGGCTGCTTCTTTAACTGCCTGCGGCGGAGGAGAAAAAGAGACTACCGCAGCTGCAACAGAGGCTGCAACTACTGCAGCTGAGACTTCTGCAGAGGCAGATGAAAGTGAGACTGCAGCAGAGGGAGAGAGCGCCGCAGAGGCTGCTGCTGAGGTTACAACAGTAAACGAGGGTAAGCTGACTGTGGCTACCAGCCCGGACTTTGCTCCCTATGAGTTTTATGCAATCGGCGAGGATGGAACTCCTCAGCTGGCCGGCTTTGATATGGCTCTGGCTCAGTACATCGCAGATGACCTGGGACTGGAACTGGAGGTAGTTACCGTTGATTTTGACGGCGTATTAAGCGAGCTTTCTACCAAGTCTGTTGACCTGGGCATGGCAGGACTTTCTCCGGATCCCAAGCGTGCAGATATTATGGATTTCTCTGATCTGTATTACATGGGCGGACAGTCTCTGGTTACTACCAAGGCAAATGCTGAGAAGTTCAACAGCTTTGAAGCTGTAAACAAGCCAGAGGTTTCTGTTGGTGCACAGACAGGTTCTATCCAGATGGATCTGGCACAGACAAACAGCCCGGATGCAGACATTGTTGCTCTTCCGAAGGTTACGGATATTATTTCCGAGCTGCTGACCGGAAAGATGGATGCAGCTTATATTGAGACAGATGTAGCTGTAAGCTATCAGAAAAACTATCCGGAGCTGGAGCTGGTATTAGAGGTTCCTTATGAGTCTGAAGGCTCTGCAATTGGTGTATGCAAAGGCAATGAGTCTCTGTTAAAAGCAGTAAATGCTTCTATTGCAAAGGCTCTGGAGGACGGTACTATGGAGAAGTTCATTGCTGAGGCAAATGAGCAGGCATCTGGTGAGAAGTATGAAGGTCTTCTGGATGCAGAGGGCAATGTTCAGCAGTAATCTGAGCTGACTCAGAATGATAGTGAAGGCAGCCGGTTTTCCCGGACAGGGAAAAGGCCGGCGGCCTTTTGGTGTGTAAGAAAGAGTCTTGCCGCCGGTCAGGATCCCCATGAAAGGAGTATACTATGGATCAATTTATCAAATGGAGTAATTTCTCCAAAATCGTGCCTTATGCCGAGCTGTTCAGACAGGGACTGCTGGTTACGGTGCTGCTTTCTTTATTTACCGTAATGATTGGTTTCTGTATCGCGCTGGTTTTGGCGCTGATGCGGATGTCCAATGTACGCCCTTTCCGGGCTCTTGGCTTTGATAAGGACGGCCATCAGAAGGAGGAAGGCTTTCTTGCAGCTGTCAGCCGTTTTAATCCTCTGGCATTTCTGGCAACAGCCTATGTGGAAATTCTTCGTTCCACTCCCGTAGTTGTTCAGGTATTTATTATTTATTATGGTGTGTTCGGCATCATTGACCTTCCGGCTTTTAAGATGTTTGGATTTATTAAATTTGACCGGTTTTTCCCGGGCGTTGTGGCTCTGGGCATGAACTCCGGCGCTTATCTGTGCGAGATTATCCGCGCCGGTATCCAGTCCATTGACGGAGGACAGACAGAGGCAGCCCGTTCTCTGGGGCTTTCCCAGGTACAGAACCTGCGGTATATTATTCTGCCTCAGGCTCTGAAGAATATTCTTCCGGCTATTGCCAATGAGTTTGTTGTTATTATTAAGGAGTCCGCGATTACCTACACCATCGGTGTGCAGGACATTATGTCTGCAGTAAATGCAGTAAAGGGAGCGACCTTTGTTATTATTGAGCCGCTTTTGGTAGCTACAGCAATTTACTTCTGTCTGTGCTTCCCGGCTTCTAAGCTGATTGCATACTTTGAAAGGAGAATGAGCCATGGCGACAAGAGATAGTCTGATTCAGGTTAGGGATTTAAAAAAATGGTATAAGGGCGGCGCCATTAAGGCTCTGGACGGAGTAACAGTTGATATCAATAAGGGTGATGTGATTGCAGTCATTGGTCCTTCCGGTTCCGGAAAGTCCACCTTCCTCAGAAGTCTGAATCTTCTGGAGGAGCCGACAGGAGGGGCCATCCTTTTCAACGGGGTGGATCTGACTAAGAAAAAATATAAAAATAACGAGGGAAAGACTGTCAAACTGGATGTGGACAGCCTGCGCCAGAAAATGGGCATGGTTTTCCAGCATTTTAACCTTTTCCCTCATATGACCATTCTGGAAAATATGATTCTGGCGCCTATGAAAGTAAAGAATATCAGCCGCGCAGAGGCAGAGGAAAAAGCTCTGGCCCTTTTGGACCGTGTTGGACTGAAGGATCGGGCAGACGCCTATCCGATTCAGCTGTCCGGCGGCCAGAAGCAGCGAGTAGCCATTGTCCGTGCTCTGGCTATGGAGCCTGAGGTTATGCTGTTTGACGAGCCTACCTCCGCCCTGGATCCGGAAATGGTTGGTGAGGTTCTTGATGTTATGAAGGAACTGGCCCAGGAGGGCATGACGATGGTGGTAGTTACTCATGAAATGGGCTTTGCCCGTGAGGTGGGAAGCCGGGTTCTCTTTATGGCAGATGGAAAGCTTCTGGAGCATGGTACACCGAAGGAGATCTTTGAAAATCCCCAGAACCCCCGATTGAAGGATTTTCTGGCAAAGGTATTGTAAAAGATATAGCAGAAAGAAGTTCAAGGAATCGTCCGGCTTATCCTACAGGAACCGGGCGATTTATTTCATATCAAGGAAAGTGGGCCTATGAAATTTAGAAATGGCAGCAGTTTGCTCTCGTGGATATGACAGGAATATTGATAAAGGCATCAGGAAAATGACAAAAAGATAAATGGAGGTATGACAGAATGACACAGGAAAAGCAGAATGCAGTAAATGCAATCGAAGAAAAGGCCGGCCTGATTGGAGATGTGGCAGATCATATCTGGGAATATGCAGAGCTTTCTCTTCAGGAGGTAAAGTCAGCTGCTCTTTATTGTGAGGTGCTGGAAAAGGAAGGCTTTCAGGTGGAAAAGGGAATCAGCGGTATTGAGACGGCATTTTCCGCCAGCTATGGACAGGGACGCCCGGTGATTGGATTTCTGGCAGAATACGATGCTCTTTCCGGATTATCTCAGGAAGGCGGAAGTCTGGAGAAGAAGGAGCTGACGGCAGGCGGCTGTGGTCATGGCTGCGGTCACAATCTTCTGGGAGCAGGCGCTATGGCTGCTGCTTTGGGGGTAAAGGCATATCTGGAAGCGACAGGAAAGCCTGGTACCGTAGTGCTTTACGGCTGCCCTGGAGAAGAGGGAGGGGCGGCCAAGGCATTTATGGCCAGAGACGGTGTCTGGAAAGCCCTGGATGCAGCGTTGACCTGGCATCCTGAGGATGTGAATGAGGTAGCTACAGGATCTTCTAATTCCTGTATCCAGGTACAGTATAAGTTTACGGGAGTAGCTTCTCATGCGGCAGGAGCCCCGGAAAAGGGACGAAGCGCCCTGGATGCAGTAGAGCTGATGAATATTGGCGTACAGTTTTTAAGAGAGCACATGAGCGATAAGGCCCGTGTCCATTATGCGATTACAGATGCAGGCGGATGCAGTCCTAATGTAGTTCAGCCTACAGCGTCTGTGCTTTATATGGTTCGTTCGAATCATGTAGCGGAGGCGGTGGAGCTTCAGGCGAGAGTAGACAAAATTGCAGAGGGAGCAGCTTTGATGACAGAGACGACCGTTGAACGGAAGTTTATTGACGGACTTTCTGACACAGTGAGCAACTTTGCTTTGGAGCGGGTTCTCTATGAGAATTATCGGGAGCTGGGAGTTCCTTCTTATACAGAGGAGGAGCTGGCCTATGCGGATCAGCTGGCAGCAACCTATCCGGGAAGCGATAAGGTGCCGGGAGTAGCTGCAGCCAATGACAGAGAAGCATTTGAAGCAGTAAAGGATATGCAGAAGGCTTTTGGACATAAAATGAACGGTTTTCTGGCGCCACTTTATCAAAAAGATGCTTTTCAGCCGGGTTCTACGGATGTGGGGGATGTAAGCTGGCTGACGCCCACGGCCCAGATTCATGTGGCAGCATGGCCGAATGGCTGTCCCGGTCACAGCTGGCAGAATGTATCCTGTGACAGAACGGAGATTGGCCACAAGGCAGCCGTTCATGCGGGAAAGGTGTTGGCAGCAGCGGCAATCGATCTGATGAATCATGAGGAGCTTCTCAAGGAGGCAAGAGAGGAATTTGAAAAACGGACAGCAGATGGCTTTGTATCTCCTATTCCGGCAGATGCAGTTCCGGTAATTCCCGACTAAAACACACGGGGCAGCAGCTTTTGGACGGTGAAAAAATACCGTCCGGAGCTGTTACACAATTTTTATGCCAACTTTAGAAAGTTTTTATAAGCGAGGGTTACATTACCCTCGTTTTTGTTGTATACTTAATGTTAGACTATTCAGAAAGTATCTGCGGTTATGAATAGTTATATGGAAAAAGGAGATTAATCTATGGGGATGAAAAACGATGAGCCCAAACGGCCGCCGAAAAGTATATTATACTATTACGGCATTATTTTAGTTGTGCTGCTTTTGCTGAATGTGCTGATATTTCCGTCACTGACAGAGCGGCAGGTAACAGAGGTCACATACGATCAGTTCCTGGATATGCTGGATGAGGGACTGGTAAAGGGTGTAAACCGAACAGATGATCAGATTACCTTCTGGACAGAAACAGAGCTTCCGGCAGACAGCGCGCAGGGAAATGGCACTGTGTTTGATTTGATAGAGCAGATGCAGATGCGGGCGGAGAATGTACAGCTGTTTAAGACAGGCGCGTGGCCGGATCCGGGTTTGCTGGATCGCCTGCGGGAAAAGAATGTAACCTTTACAGAGCCGATTCCCACCAAGGCATCGCCTTTGCAGAGTATATTTTTTAACTGGATTCTTCCCTTTGTGATGCTGCTGGTGATTGGTCAGGTATTCAGCCGCATGATGATGAAGAAAATGGGCGGAGGCATGGGCAACGCCATGACCTTTGGAAAGTCCAATGCCAAGATCTATGCGGAAAATGAGACGGGAAAGACCTTTGCGGATGTAGCAGGACAGGAGGAGGCCAAGGAGGCCTTAAAGGAGATTGTGGATTTCCTTCACAATCCGAAAAAATATGCGGATATCGGAGCAACTCTGCCGAAGGGCGCGCTTTTGGTAGGCCCTCCCGGAACTGGTAAAACCTTACTGGCAAGAGCTGTGGCAGGAGAGGCCCATGTGCCGTTTTTCTCCATTTCCGGTTCGGAATTTGTAGAAATGTTTGTAGGTATGGGTGCGGCAAAGGTTCGCGATCTGTTTAAGCAGGCCAATGAGAAGGCTCCCTGTATTGTGTTTATTGACGAGATTGATACGATCGGAAAGAAACGTGACAATGGAGGCTTTTCCGGCAATGATGAGCGGGAACAGACCTTAAACCAGCTGCTGACAGAGATGGATGGCTTTGACGGCAAGAAGGGCGTCGTGATTCTTGCAGCTACCAACCGTCCGGAATCTCTGGATAAGGCTTTGCTTCGTCCGGGACGTTTTGACCGGAGAATCCCTGTGGAGCTTCCGGATCTGAAGGGCCGTGTGGCGATTCTGAAGGTTCATGCAAAGCAGGTTAAGCTTTCTGATAACGTGGATTTCGATGCCATTGGCCGAGCTACCTCAGGCGCCAGTGGTGCAGAGCTGGCCAATATTATAAACGAAGGTGCGCTTCGGGCGGTTCGTCAGGGACGCAGCGTAGTCAGTCAGGCAGACTTAGAGGAGAGTGTAGAGGTCGTAATTGCCGGTTATCAGAAAAAGGATTCCGGCGTTTCTGTAGATGAGAAGCGGATTGTGTCTTACCACGAGGTAGGTCATGCTCTGGTAGCGGCCTGTCAGAGCCACAGTGCGCCGGTTCACAAAATTACCATTATTCCAAGAACCTCCGGTGCATTGGGATATACCATGCAGGTGGACGAGGGCGAGCGGTTCCTGATGAGCAAGGAGGAGGCTCTCAATAAGATTGCCACCTTCACCGGCGGACGGGCGGCAGAGGAGTTTATGTTTGGCTCCATCACGACAGGTGCGGCCAATGATATTGAGCAGGCGACCAGAATTGCCAGAGCCATGGTAACCAGGTACGGCATGAGTGATCAGTTTGGTATGGTTGCGCTGGAAACTGTGAATAATCCTTATCTGAGTTCGGATACGTCTATGACCTGTTCTCCAGAGACAGCCCGTATGGTAGACGAAGAAGTAATCCGGATTGTGAAGGAGCAGTATGCAAAGGCCATGGATATTTTAAAGGCCAATGCAGGAAAGCTGAATGAAATTGCTGCTTATCTTCTGGAAAAAGAGACCATTACCGGAGAGGAATTCATGGAGATTTTAAACCGTGGAAAGGAACCGGAAATCGTGGAAGAGCCGCAGGCAGCAGAAGAACCGGTGATAACGAAGAAAGCTGAGACAATCGAAGAGCCGGAGAAAACAGAAGAATCAGCGTCTCAGGAAGAAAATGAATGATAATATAGTGTTATAGTTTCTCTAAAAGGGGCGGCTGCTTCCTACGGTTAGGGATCGTGGGAAGCAGCCGCCTATATTTATTTCATAGGAAATTACGTCCTATGAAATAAAAACGCTCCGCGAGGATCGCCATGC
>OLRK01001420.1_pt1 | contig 20196 bp, 16 predicted proteins | sample 1672911 | NCBI WGS metagenome assembly OLRK01 (sample SAMEA3136736, study PRJEB25190) | human gut metagenome | biome: human gut; feature: human-associated habitat; material: faeces | place: Austria | collected 2013 | reverse complement strand
CTGAGAACCCGCAGCCTTTCGAGAAAGGCTGGCGAAAGCTTCATTTCGCCTGCGGGCGGGATTGGTGCGTCGTGAACCCTTAGGGGGGATTCCTCATCCCCTCACCGTTCCCTTTTCCACGTGGAACACGGTACCGGCGTGGAACCGTGCAGCGGTTTCCTCTTCACAGCACGTAATAATCACCTGACCCTGACCCAAATGATTGAGCACGAAGTCCTGACGGGAGCGGTCGAGCTCACTGAGCACGTCGTCGAGCAGCAGCACAGGATAGACATTATCCTCATCAAAGAACAGTTCCCGTTCTGCGAGCTTGAGCGCAAGTGCGGCCGTTCTGGCCTGACCCTGCGACGCGAAGGATGCAGCGGACACGCCGCCGAGGTTTAGGATGAGGTCATCCTTATGCGGGCCGGACAGGCAGGACTTGGCTGCGATTTCAGCCGCGCGGTGGTTCATGGCATGGCTTTGCAGCTGTGCCTCGATGACGGCAGGCGACGCGTAGGGGTCTGAGACGCTCGAGACGGTGTGATAGACGCATTCGAGTGTCTCATGGGGTGCGGCCTCGGCGTGGAGCGTCTGGGCGCGTCCTGCGAGCTTACGGATATAGTATGCGCGGTAGCGGATGATGAGCGCTCCCAGACGGCACAGGCGCAAAGTGAAGTCGTCGAGCAAGTCAAGCATTGCAGGTTTTTCCTCGCTGTCCTTCAAAATGCGCAATTTGTGCGCAAGCACTCTTTCATATTCTGCAAGTGCACTTGCATATTGCGGTCGTAATTGGCACAGGGCAGCATCCAGAAATTTACGTCTGGCAGCCGCACCGGCGCGGACGAGGAACAGGTCGTCGGGGCAGAATAATACAGTGCGTAATAATCCCCTCGCCTCACCCTGCCTTCGCAGACGGATGCCATTTTTGTAAAGCTCCATGGCTCGGTCGCGGTGCAGGCGCAGTTCGAGTTCGACTTCCATGCCCTCGGTGTCGAACGAACCGCGAATCAGACCGTGATCGCAGCCGAAGCGCAGACCTTCTTTTTTCTGCGCGGTGCGGAACAGCTTGATGGTGGACAGCGCCGCCGCGGCTTCGAGCAAGTTGGTCTTTCCCTGGGCGTTTTCTCCGACGATCAGATTGACTGCCGGGTCGAAGCACAGGTCAGCCCGTTCATAATTACGAAAATTTTCCAGCGTCAGCGTGCGGATCAAGCGTCCGGCCTCCTTGTCGGGTGAAGAATTTGAACTGTTTCACGTGAAACAATGGGGATTTTAGATGATTTTGACGGTTTCGCCGTCCAGCGTGACCGTATCGCCGGGGCGCAGCTTTTTGCCGCGCATCAGGCAGGGCTCACCGTTGACCAGCACTTCGCCCTCAGAAATGCGGATTTTGGCTTCACCGCCGGACGAAACGAGGTTTGCAAACTTCAAAAGTGCATCGAGCTTAATAAACTCGCTCTGAATCTGAATCTCACGCATCGGCTTTCAACCTCACAGGCAGGACGAGGTAGGTATACTTTTCGCCCTCGGTCGGGGTGATAACGATGGGGTTGAGAGCGCCCTTGATAGACAGCTGAATGGTGTCATCGCTGCAAGCGCGGAGCGCATCGAGCAGATAGCGGCTGTTAAAGCCGATTTCCAGCGGGTCAACCGAGCCATTGATGGCGCATTCGTCGTAAGATTTGCCGACGGCGGTGATGCAGGTCATCTTCATGACCGAGCCATCGAAGGTAATACGGACGGGATTTTTGAGTTTTTCGGACACGAGCAGGGATACACGCTCGAGGCAGGTGATGAGTTCGCGAGTATCTGCGATGACAGTATACTCAAAAGAGGCCGGAATTGCGGCATTATAGTTCAAAAATTCGCCATCGATCAGGCGGCAGACCAGAGTGGTCTTGCCCAGTGCGAACAAAATGTGCTTTTCACCGGGGCAAACGGTCGCAACCGAGTCGCCGTCTTCGTGCAGAATGCGCTCGATTTCGCGCAGCGCAGTGCCCGGAACGACGAATTTCATGTTCTCAGCCGGTGCATTTTCCAACATTTCGCGGCGGATGGACAGACGGAAGCCGTCAACTGCGACAACAGTCAGCTTGCCGTCGGTCAGCTCGAACAAACATCCGGTGTGGATGGGCTTGGCTTGGTTGTCGGAGACCGCGAAAACGGTCTGGTTAATCATCGACTTGAGTACTTTTTCGTGCATCGGAATTTCGCAGGCAGCGTCAACTTCGGGCATTGCCGGGAAATCGTCGGAAGCCGAGGCGACGAGGTTGAAAACCGAGCGGCCGCACTTGATGGTGGTCAGCAGTTTGTCGTCGGTTTCGACATAAACAACATCATTGGGCAGCTTGCGGACGATGTCGCCGAGCAGCTTTGCACTCAAAACGATCTCGCCGGGTTCTAAAACGTCGGCATCGACTTGGGTACGAATGCCCATCGACAGATCGTAGCCGGACAGGGTCAAGGTGTCGGTCGCGGTCAGGCGCAGACCTTCCAGAATTGCGATGGTGGATTTTGTCGATACGGCACGAGATGCAATCGAGATTGCGTCGAGGAATGCCGATTTTTCGCAGGAAAATTTCATGGTGTTTGGTAGTCCTTTCTTTATCCACAGGAGATGTGGAGATTACGCCGCATTTCCCGGGTAATGGCGGAAAGAAATAGAAGGATAATTTTATAGTCGTAGTAGTAGAGATGTGGAAGCTGTGGAAAAGCCGAAAAAGGCCATGAGCGTCATGGGATTTTTTGTCCCCATGCGGATGTGGATGGATTTGGACGAATTGTGGGGAGAAATTTGGGGAAATGTTTATCCACAGTTTGTCCATCCACAATCCACAGGCGGTGTGGATAAAATTTCGGCCGAAAAATCCCAGCACCGCAGCCCAGCTCGGGAGTCCAGAGGGACTGCGTTCCTCTGGTCCGTCCAGGTGAAACCTGGTCGAGCCCGCAGGCTCGAAACTCTCTTTTTGAATCCCGGTGTTCGCCCCGGGTGGGGGCTTACCTGTCGTTCGTATCTATATAATATAGAGACTGGCAGTAATCTAGGGGTAAAAAACCAATCCAGCAGGCTGGTTTTTATGAACGCGCTTCGCGCGCAGGAAAGTTTCGCGCTCTGCGGAGCGCGATTTTGTTTATTTTTTGGTTGATTCCGGCCTTCGGCCTGGAATCAAAAGGGGGTTTCGGACTCTGCGGAGTCCGACCAGGTTCCACCTGGACTGGCCAGCACACTCGTCTTATCCGCGCACAGCGCGGGAATAAGGATAGTGGCCTACGGGCTGCGCGGCTGGATCGCGCCAGGGAACTCGTCCCCTGGACCCCGATTGTCGCCTGCGGGCGGGATTCCGTTATCTTTACAGATTCTGAATATTCTCGATTAGCGTCTTAATAATATCCTCGAGTTCTGCATTTTTCTTACGATCACCGTCGATTTTATCACACGCATGCATGACCGTGGTATGATCTCTTCCAAAAACCTTACCAATTTCCGGCAGCGAGTAATTGGTCATCTTTCTGACCAGATACATTGCCATCTGGCGCGGCTGAACGGTGTCTTTCGATCGTCTATCGGACAGAATCTGATCGACCGGAACCGAGTAGAAGTTGGAAACGGTCTGTAAGATCATCGGCGGGGTGGGATTTAAGCCGGGGCTGATGGACTTGACCTCTTCGATAACCTTCTGGGTCATGTCGATGGTGATGGCCTCGCCGCCGAGCTCGTGTTTTGCCTTAATTTTCTTGACCGTGCCTTCCAGCTGACGGACGTTAGACTGCAAATTCTCCGCGATGCAGTAAATAACGTCCTTGGGCAGATCAAAACCAAGCTTTTCCGCCTTTGCATTGATGATTGCCACACGGGTTTCGAAGTCCGGCGGCTGAATATCGGCCAAAAGACCCCATTCAAAACGGGTTTTCATGCGGTCTTCGAGGGTGTTCATCTCCTTGGGGGGACGGTCGGAAGTCAGAACGATCTGACGGCCAGCCTCGTAAAGTGCGTTAAAGGTGTGGAAAAATTCCTCCTGCGTACGCTCCTTGCCGGCGATAAACTGAATATCGTCAATCAAAAGCAGGTCAGCCATGCGGTACTTGCCGCGGAAAGACTGCACATCGCCTTCCTGAATCGCGGTGACCAGTTCGTTGGTGAAATCCTCGCCTTTTACATAAATAATGCGGAAATTCGGGTGCGTACCGCGAATCACATTGCCGATTGCATACAAAAGGTGGGTTTTGCCCAGACCGGACTGACCATAAATAAAGAGCGGGTTGTAATTTTCAGCCGGATGATTTGCGACCGAAACGGCAGCCGCATGGGCGAACTTGTTGGACGAACCAACAATGAAGTGTTCAAAGGTGTATTCCTCGTCGGGGGAAAGACCGATGGACTCACCGGTTTTCTCAGCGGACGGAACCTGATCGCCATAAACGACCGAAAGGGTGATGGGTTCACCGAGCAGCTCGGTCAAAGCCTGCTGTAAAGGGGCGGTGAAACGAGATTCGATGATCTCTTTTTTGAATTGGTTGGCAGCGCGCAGGACGAAGCTAGTGCCCTCGAGGGAGACTGCTTCGGCGTCGTCAAACCAGGCCGAAAGGGTGACCGGGCTGAAGGAACCTTCCATGCGCGACAACGCCATTTTTAATAAGTCGTTGTTGCTGTTCAAAACATTTCCTCCTAATTCTGCCGATTCTTATTCACTGTACATAGTATCATATTTGACAAGGGATTTCAAGTTATCCACATGGGAGTCCACAGTTGTGGAAAAAATAAACTCCCGCACGCAGGCGAAATGAAAGCTTTCGCCAGCCTTTCTCGAAAGGCTGCGGGTTCTCAGGGCAGCGCCCTGAGTCGCCCGTCGCAACGGGCGAAATCCCCTATTGAAACCCGGGGTTCGGCCCGGGTTTCAACAAAACCCTTGTTTCAAGCGCGTCCGCAGACGCGCAATACTCCGGCGCGCTAAGCGCGCTCATGAAAACCAACCTGCCGGATTGGTTTTCAATTTAGCGGCTGGCGCCGCAGCCCGTTCTCCGTTCATGACTTGGCCGAGCAAGTCGGCCACAGCCTTACGGGAAAACGCCCCACCGGGGCGTTTTCTGATTCCACAAGGTTCCCCTTAGAAGGAGAACGAAAGCAAGGGATGGACAACCTACGGTTTTCCTCTCCATCGCTAAAAAATATTCCACCGGAATATTTTTTACGGTACGCTCGAAAATCGCGTACCGCCGCTCACCTCGAGTGCGCACGCCTGCGGCGTATTTTAAGGCGCGCTCTCGTCCCTTTGGGAACCCGTCTTCCCGCAAGGGGGTGGGAAAGTACGAGCTCCGCACGGCGGGAGCGAGTCGTCCGGCGCTCCCTGTTGTGCTGGCATTACGGATTTGCAGCGAGGGTTTTGGGACAACTGCGAACCAAGTACAGGTTTTGTACAATCTAGGCGCTCAGTGCGGCAGTACGATCTGCTTTTGCGGTGCTGATCTGCGCGCCTAGTCTTGGGTTTTCGGGTTTCTGCGTTTGCCTTCTTTTATAGTGGAGGTGCTCTGTTGGATTCGAGGGTGAGAAACCATGCGAGAGTGCAAGATCGTTCGTCGTTTGGAAATTCCCCCTTCAAAAGCAAGTTTTGTTGCCTTGGGTTTGGTACTTCCCTGCTCCTCCGAAAAAATTCGTGCATCCTTTCCTGTCTGACCGAATTTTGTATCATTCACGGTTGTCCGTCGGTTTACATGTGTGTGAGCCGCTGCCGATTTGCCCTGTTCATTAGGCCGCTCGCCTTTCTCCATTCATCCGACCCACTGCAAACCTGTCCCGAAATTCGGCAATATTCGCTACAAAAATTACACAGAGTAAAGTAAAACCCCTTGCCAGTGAATCAGGGAACTTTTTCCCCCGTCAAAACTGCGGATTTTCAAAAATTGCCCTTGACAAACTCCCGGTCACCTGACTATAATATATCTGATTCGGAGTATTACGGACAGGCAGCGGCATAAGCCCGATACCTGGTTATTGGACCTGTGCCGGTGCCCATTCAGATTCTTAGGATAATAGGAGGTGTGTGGTAAATGCTGAGAACTTATCAGCCCAAGAAGCGTCAGCGCAGCAAGGAGCATGGCTTCCGCAAGAGAATGTCTACGAAGAATGGCCGCAAGGTGCTGGCTCGCCGTCGTGCGAAGGGCCGCAAGCAGCTGACCCTGTAATCTTTGCCCATTCCGCAGCGCAAAAGAAAAAACAGATCGAGCCGCCCAGTATGAGCGGCTCTTTTTTCTATGTTGTCCACGCTGGGGGTCGTATTTTTTCGGCCTGCCGCACCCAAGACCCGGCGCATCGGACACGCGGACCCTTTTCCAGACCCTTCTGGAGACCTTGGAACGGCGGCAGGCAGGCCGCGCAGGGCAATATATTTGCCTTTCCGGATTCGGCGCGGCGGGAGCGCGCCCGGGCATCGGCCCGCTTCCCTCTCACAAAAAAGCAAGAACGCTTCTGACTTTTGGGAGCAAAACACATGAAGAAAACCTATGTGATCAAACAAAACCATGAATTCCGCAGACTATACCACCGGGGCAAGTCGGCGGCAAACCGCTATCTTGTGCTGTACTGCCTGAAAAATCGGCTGGGACACAACCGTCTTGGCCTGACGGTCAGCGCGAAATACGGCTGCGCCGTCGAGCGAAACCGCGCAAAGCGTCTGTTCCGCGAGGCTTACCGGCTGCACGCGGCGGAGTTCAAACCGGGATTTGATTTCGTGCTGGTTGCGCGCGCGCGGATGCAGGGAGCTTCCTGCGCCGACGTGGAAAAGGCGCTTTTGAAGGCTGCCCGTGATCTGCACGTCGTACAGGACGTGAAAGAAGGAATGAACGGTTGAAACGGCTGCTATTGGCACTGATCCGGTTTTACCGCCGTGCCATTTCACCCTATACCGCACCGAAGTGCCGCTATATCCCGACCTGTTCGCAGTATGCCCTGGAGGCAATCGAGAAATACGGCGCACTCAAAGGCGGCTTTTTGGCGTTTCGTCGCATCTGCCGCTGTCATCCTTTTTCCAAGCGCGGCCCTTACGACCCCGTACCCTGAGCATTCAGGGGGAGATCCTGCCCGGAAAAGTACGGAAGGAACAAGATTGGACGGGAAGAATCGCCCGTCTGAAAAACCATTTGGAGGAACAACGATTTGGCTAAGCTCTTTGGTTTGTTGATCGTGCGTCCGTTCGGCATGCTGCTGATGGCAATCTACAATCTGGTAGATTCCTACGGTCTCGCGATCATCCTCTTTGCCCTGCTCTGTAAGTTCATCCTGCTGCCGCTTACGATTCACAGTAAGAAGAGCATGCGCAAGATGAGTGCACTGTCGCAGAAGCAGCAGGCATTGCAGAAGAAATATGCAAACAATCGCGTCAAGCTCAACGAGGAGATACAGAAGCTGTATGAGCGGGAAGGTGTCAGCCCGATGAGTGGCTGTCTGCCCTCTTTCCTGCCGCTCCCCATCATGATGGGCCTGTACTACGCGATCGAGAAGCCCATTACCTTTATGATGGGCATTACCGACAAGGACTTTGTGACCGCCGGCATCCCGGATTCGGTACAGCTTCTGATCGATTACGTTCAGAACAACGGCCTTGCCGACCTGTCCAAGTTTAACGACTACTACGTCCAGATTCCGCTGATGGAGACGCTCAATAAGCTGGCAGATTCCGTGGGAAACTTCCCGGAGTCCATCACCAGCCTGTCTACCGAGATTGCGCAGCATCTGGTACCGCTGAACTTTAACTTCCTGGGATTCAACCTGGCGCAGACCCCGAACATTAAGGAACCGGGTCTGATCTGGCTGCTGCCTATCCTGTCCGGTGTGACCGCACTGCTGTCCTCGGTTGTCATGCAGAAGATGCAGCAGAAGACCAACCCGGCAGCTGCACAGATGCAGGGTTCGATGAAGACCATGCTGTACATCATGCCGCTGTTCTCTGTATATCTGGGCTTCATCCTGCCGGCAGCACTGGCAGTGTACTGGATTACCAACAACCTGTTCACCATGATTCAGGAAATCGGCCTGACCTGGTACATGAATAAGTATCATCCGGTTGAGGTCGAAGATCCCAAGAAGAAGAAAAAGAAATTGCCGAAGGGAGACGCGTAAGAGATGCAGAAGGAACAGATTTTCTCCGCGGCCACGGTAGACCGCGCGATTGAAAAGGCGCTGACCGAGCTGCACATGGATCGCGATGCCGTTTCGGTAGAGGTCATCGAGATAGGCCGTAAGGGCTTTCTGGGTATTGGCGCATCGGACGCCAAGATCCGCGTGACCTATGAAGTACCGGACGAGGTAAAGCCTGCCGAGAAGCCGGCGGCAAAGGTGGAGGAGAAGCCTGCACCCAAGGCCGAGGTCAAGACCGAGGCAAAGCCGCGCCCGGCACAGGACGACACCCCGCGTCTGGTCAAGGCTGCACCGCAGAGTGCAGAGAATAAGAAGCCGGTACAGCGTCCGGCAGCCCGTCCGGCACAGGACGAGGAGAAGCCGCGCCTGGTACGCCGCGCGAGCGGTGAGAAGGCCGAGCAGCCGGCAGCAAAGCCGACCGAGAACAAGAAGCCGCGCCGCGAGCAGGCAGAGCCGACCGTTTTCGTCAAGCCCAAGGAAAAGCCCGAGGGCGAGTGGAGCGCAGAGGCAAAGGCAGCGGTACAGTTTATCGACGGCCTGCTGGTCAAGCTGGGTGTTGAGGGCCGCGCATACGTGACCGCACAGTCCGAGGACGACCACCTGCGCATCGAGATTGAAGGCCCGGACATGGGCCCGGTCATCGGCCGCCGCGGCGATACCCTGGACGCGATCCAGTACCTGACTTCTCTGGTACTCAATCGCGGCACCGAGGAGCATGTTCGCCTGACCATCGATACCGAGAACTATCGCGGTAAGCGTGCCGAGTCTCTGGAGAGACTGGCAAGAAAGATGGCGGGTAAGGTTGCGCGCTATCATAAGCCCATGACCCTCGAGCCGATGAATCCGTATGAGCGCAGAATCATCCATTCTGCACTGCAGGATTACCGCGGTGTGACCACCCATTCGACCGGTACCGAACCCAACCGTCGTGTTGTGATTTCGCCGGAAGGCGGCAGACGCTACGCAGGTAAGAGACCCCAGCGTCCGCAGCAGTAAGGGCAAAGGAATCCCGCCCACAGGCGAAATAAAGCTTTCGCCAGCCTTTCTCGAAAGGCTGCGGGTTCTCAGGGCAGAGCCCTGAGCCGGACTCCGCAGAGTCCGGAATTCCCCTTTTGAAACCCGGTGTTCGGCCCGGGTTTCAAGAAAACTCTCGTAAAAAAGCGCGTCCGTAGACGCGCAATTCTCCGCGTGCTAAGCACGCTCATGAAAACCGTTCCATTTGGAACGGTTTTCTTTTTTGTATATTTTAGTTGATTTTCCCTCGCGGGAGATCGGGAAAATCAAAAAGAGATTCCGCCATCTGCGGATGGCGGCCAAGTTCCACCTGGACGGGCCAGGCTGCGCGCCTGGACTGCGCCGGGTCGCAGACCCGGACCCGCTTTCCGCCCTTCAGGCGGTCTCCCCTACCCTTTTTTCGCAGAAAAAAACCTCCGCTTCGCGGAGGATGATGCATCAACCCAGATATTCCGTTTTATTTTTTCTGAGACCCCTTATCTTCTCGCGTGCGGAATCAAGATCTTGACCAAAATCCCGTCGTCGCGCTCTTCCTTTTCATAACTGGTGTTGACCCCGGATTCCTTCATCATCCCCACCGCCTTGTCCACAGTATTGAGGAACAAGCGTACGTCCTTGATGAGCCGCCGCATGGTACCAGCCGGCTTTTCGGGCGGAGCTGTGAGCAGCTGCTCGATGTATTGCTCGGTGCGATTGACGTTCCATTGGTGCTGGATGATGGCCTGCGTTGCCTTTAATCGCTCTTCCTCGGTGGGCAGACGCAGGAGCGCACGGGCGTGACGTTCGGATAACCCACCTTCGCGGATGAGGCGCATATTTTCCTGGGATAATTTGAGCAGCCGCAGCTTATTTGCCACGGCAGACTGTGTTTTTCCCACCTTGCGTGCAGCTTCCTCCTGCGTCAGACCGTAGCGGTCAATGAGACGGCGGAAACCGGCAGCTTCCTCGAAGAAATCCAGGTCACGGCGCTGGAGATTTTCGACCAGCGCGATGGCGGAAGAGTCTGCCTCGGTGGCGTTCATCACGAGACAGGGCACTTCGGAAAGTCCAGCCGCACGCGCCGCACGTAGTCGGCGTTCACCGGCAATCAGCTCGTAGCCGTCGGGCGTGCGCCGCACGGTTAAGGGATTGAGCACACCGTATTGGCGTATGGAGTCTGCCAGCTGATTGATCGCCTCGGGTTCAAAATACCGCCGTGGCTGGTTAGGATTGCGGGAGATGAGCGCGGCCTTAATACGCCTGAGCTGTCGTTCGTTTCCGTTTCCGGGAAGATTAAACATCGGTGTCATGGTGGGAAATAGCCTCCTTTGTTGATTTGGTTCGCTCTATCTACAAGGTTACCAGAAAATGACGGGATGTAAAGGGAAATCGTCCGCAGATGTTGCACTTTCAAGACGGCATTCAGCGGCATTTGGGCAGAAAACGGCAGATTTTCTATTTTTCGGCAGGAAATAATTCCCGAGCACCGCAGCCCTGCTGAAAGTTTCGCCAGCCTTTTCAAAGGCTGCGGGTTCTCAGGGCAGAGCCCTGAGCCGCGCTCCGTAGAGCGCGGAACTCCCCTTTTTGATTTTCCCGGTCCCCCGCGAGGGAAAATCAACGAAAACATAATAAAAAAGCGCCGTCCGCAGACGGCGCTTTTTCTCTGGGAAGTCCAACCATTCGGTTGGACTTCCCTTTTTGTTTGTTTTGGTTGAAACCCAGGCCGAACACCGGGTTTCAAAGGGGGGATTCCGCCGTCTGCGGACGGCGGCCAGCACACTCGTTTTATCCGCGCACGGCGCGGAAATAAGGATAGTGGCCTACGGGCTGCGCGGCTGGACCGCGCCAGGGAACTCGTCCCCTGGACCCCGATTGTCGGCTGCGGCCGGGATTCCGTTTCTCTTACAGCGGCGCCGCCGAGATCTTCTGAAATCTTCTCGGATACTTCGCCGGGGTACTCTTAATCTTCTTGACAATCACCAGACGGTTCTTTCTACCTTCCGACATGGGTACTGTGTAATCAATCACGCGCTCCAGCCGACCGCCCAGAATGGTGATCGCGTTTTTGGCTTCCTCAATCTCCTCATCCGAGCCGACCGCCTTCATGGCGATGAAGTACCCGCCGACCCTGACGAGCGGCAAGGACAATTCTGCGAGCACATTGAGCCGTGCCACGGCACGGGAAGTCGCAAGGTCGAATTCTTCGCGATGGTCGAACTCCTCCGCGCGGGCGTGGACGGCCTGCGTGCCGGTCAGACCCAGTTCGTCAATGACTTCCTGCAAAAACTTGATGCGCTTGCCGAGCGAGTCGAGCAGGGTTACCTTTGCATCGGACAGAATCGCGACCGGGATACCCGGGAAACCCGCGCCGCAGCCCACGTCAATGACGGTTTTTCCGGCTGCATAGCACGCGAGGGGTGCGCAGTCGAGGAAGTGGCGGGTCACGACCTCGAGGGGGTCGGTGACAGCGGTCAGGTTCATGACCTTATTTTTTTCGAGTAAGAGGTCGGAGAAGGCGAGCAATTTGTCCACAGCCTGTGGATCGTGCTGGCCGAGTTGTTCCAGACCGGAAGTAAGCAGTTCATGAGCAGTCATGTGTCGTTGCCTCCCTTTTCGAGGTTGAGATAGATCATCAGAGCGGTGATATCGGCGGGGGAAACGCCCGAGATACGACCGGCCTGACCGAAGTTAAGCGGACGGATGTCCTTGAGTTTCTGTCGTGCCTCCAGACGGAGCGAGGGCACGGCATCGTAGTCGATGTCCTGGGGCAGCGTGCGGGCTTCGAGCTTGCGGAATTGCTCGACATCCTTTTGCTGGCGGGCGATGTAGCCCTCGTACTTGATGCGGATTTCGACCTGTTCGCGGATGGCGGGGTCGAGCGCGGGACGGTCGGGGTCAAAGACCGCGAGATTGTCATAGCCGAGCTCGGGACGGCGCAGCAGGTCGATCATGCGGCATCCGGCCTTGAGGGGGGTGGAGTGGTGCGCAGTCAAAAAGTCCTGCATTTCATCGGTAGGCTGCACACTGACCGTGCATAAACGGTCGATTTCCTGCTGCACGCGCTGATATTTTGCCTCGGTGCGTGCCAGACGCTCGGGACTGTTGAGACCGACCCGTGCACCGATGGGTACCAGACGCTCGTCGGCATTGTCCTGCCGGAGCAGCAGACGGTATTCCGAGCGCGAGGTCATCATGCGGTAGGGCTCGCGCGTGCCGCGGGTTACAAGGTCGTCGATCAGCGTACCAATGTAGCCGTCGGCGCGGTCGAGGATGAGCGGGGACTCTCCCTTGATCTTGCGCGCAGCATTGATGCCCGCGACCAGACCCTGCGCTGCGGCTTCCTCGTAACCGGACGAGCCGTTAAACTGTCCCGCACCGTATAAACCGGGTACTTTTCGGCATTCCAGCGTGGGAAGCAGCTCGGTGGGGTCGACGCAGTCGTACTCGATGGCGTAGGCCGGGCGCATGACCTCGGCGTGTTCCAGACCCTTGATGGTGTGCAGCATTTTGAGCTGAACGTCCTCAGGCATGGACGACGAGAAGCCCTGCACATAGATTTCCTCGGTTTCCAGACCCATCGGCTCGAGAAAGAGCTGATGACGGGGCTTGTCGGCAAAGCGGACGACCTTGTCCTCGATGGACGGACAGTAGCGCGGGCCGACACCCTCAATCGTGCCCGAAAACAGGGGTGAGCGGTCGAGATTGTCCCGAATGACCGTGTGCGTGTCGAGATTGGTGTACGTCAGATGACAGACCGCCTGATTTGCGGGCGGGTGCTCGGAATCGAAGGAAAACGGGATGATCTCCTGCTCTCCCTCCTGCACTTCCAGCCCGTCGAAGCAGATCGACCGACGGTTGACGCGCGGCGGCGTGCCGGTCTTGAACCGCTGGAGACGCAGACCGAGCTTGCGCAGACAGCCGGTCAGCTCCTTGGCCGGGAACATGCCGTCCGGGCCGCTCTCCTGGGTGAATTCGCCGATGATGATACGCCCGCCGAGGAAGGTACCCGAGCAGATGATCGCGGCTTTGACCGCGTACTGTGCACCGGTAGCCGTGGTCACACCACACACCGCACCGGCTTCGTCCACCTCGACCGACACGACCTCGGCCTGCTTGAGCGAGAGATTTTCGGTCGTCTCGAGCACGTGCTTCATGTACGAGCGATATTTCACGCGGTCGGCCTGCGCACGTAAAGAGTGCACCGCAGGGCCTTTGCCGCGGTTGAGCATGCGGTATTGAATGCACGCCGCATCGGCTGCATGCCCCATTTCGCCGCCCAGCGCGTCAATTTCGCGTACAAGATGACCCTTTGCCGTGCCGCCGATGGCGGGATTACAGGGCAGATTGCCGACGGCATCTAAGTTGATGGTAAAGCACAGCGTGCGCAGTCCGAGACGCGCACCGGCCAGCGCAGCTTCAATGCCCGCGTGACCGGCACCGATGACCGCGATGTCGTAAGTGCCAGCAAAATACATGGATGTTCCTCCGAAAACTTTTGTGCACATCTGTTGATAACTCTGTGCATACTTGGGATAACTGTGGATAGATAGCTGAAAAATAGAATACGAAATGTAATATAAGAATATAGTATGTCGAAATGTAATGTAAAATTGTGGTAGAAAAGCACGAGCGTCCACAATGTGCACAAGAGGATTGTGGATAACTTTTGTGAAGAGGAATCCCGCCCGCAGGCGAAAACGGGTCCGGGCCTGAGGCCCGGCGCGGTCCAGCCGCGCAGGCTGGCCGCCGTCCGCAGACGGCGGAATCCCCTATTGATTCCGGCCAAAGCCGGAATCAACAAAACTCTCGTTTCAAAGCGCGTCCGCAGACGCGCAATTCTCCTGCGCGCCAGGCGCGTTCATGAAAACCGTTCTGAGGGAACGGTTTTCTTTTTTGTATATTTTAGTTGATTTTCCCTCGCGGGGGATCGGGAAAATCAAAGGGGAATTCCGGACTCTGCGGAGTCCGGCCAGCCTGCGCGGCTGGATCGCGCCGGGTCGCAGACCCGGACCCGCTTGTCGCCTGCGGGCGGGATTGGTGCGGTGCTTTATTTTCCCACGCAGAAATTCGCAAAGATATGATCTACGATATCATTCTGGACACTCTGACCGGTCAGTTCTCCCAGACTCTCAATCGCGCCCTCGATATCATATACCACGGCATCGGGCGAAAAACCGGCTTTTAAATGTTCCGCAGCCAATTCCAATCGTTCCGCAGTCCGTTTTAAGGTCTCCGCCTGACGGATATTGGTAATCAGACCGCCGTCAGAGGGCAGATCGCGCACGCCAGTGAGGGTGAGCAGGGTGTCGGTGAGTTCGGACAGACCCTCGCGGTGCTTGGCGGACAGGGGTACGACGGCGCGGAAGCAGTCGGACAGCTCTTCCCAGCCATCCGCGCGGGGTAGATCGGCCTTGTTTAGGATGGCGACAGCGCGGGCAGCGTTTTTGGCCTCTCGCATCACCATGCGGTCCTCTCCACCCACCGGCTTGCTGCCGTCGAACACGGCGAGCACGACACCGGACTCTGCCGCAGTTCGCACGGCATCACGGGCGCGGGACACGCCGATTTTTTCGACCGGGTCGTTGGTCTCGCGCAGACCGGCGGTGTCCTGGAGACGGAGCACCAGACCGCCAAGGCACAGCGTTTCCTCGACCGTGTCGCGGGTCGTACCGGCGATATCGGTGACGATGGCGCGGTCGTAGCCGAGCAGCGCGTTTAAAAGGGTGGATTTTCCGGCGTTGGGACGGCCAATGATGGCGCAGGGCAAGCCCTCGCGCAGCGCACGGCCACGGGAATAGCTCTCGTGGAGCGTCGTGAGACGGGCGCGCATGTCGGACAGGGTCTGACCGATTTCGGTGAGCGGCAGGTCTTCGATCTCCTCGTCGGGGTAGTCGATTACGGCAAGGAATTGGGCGCAGACGGCAATGAGACGCTGACGCATGTCGGCAAATTCGGTCGACATGTGCCCGCCGAGCTGGGAAACCGCGAGCGCGGCAGCCTGTTCGGAATGTGCAGTGACCAGATCACCGACCGCTTCCGCGGCGAATAAGTCCAGCTTGCCGTTTAAGAACGCACGGCGGGTGAACTCACCGGGTTCGGCCTGACGCGCACCGAGGTCAAAGAGCGCGGACAAGACGGCCTGTAAGACGGCGGACGAGCCGTGACAGTGAATTTCGGCCATAGGTTCCCCGGTGTAGGTCGCGGGTGCGGGGAAAAAGACGGCCATCGGCCGGTCGATGACCCGACCGTGAACGGTGAGCACGCCGTAGGTCAGGACGCGGGGCTGTAAATCGCGCGAGCCGACCGGGGTGAAGAGCGCGCGCAGACAGGACTCGGCAGCATCGCCCGAGATGCGCACAATACCGATCGCACCGCCTGGGGCGGTGGACAGCGCAGCGATGGTTTGCGCCATAGATCGAACCTCCCTGAAAAATACTTGATATCATTTTATTTTACCATAACAGCGTTCCGAATGCAAAAAATACACACAAAAAGCCCGAAGAAAAACTGGAACTGCCGGGGAAAGCATGCTATAATGGGTGGCGTACAGAAAATTCACAGACTGTGGAGGAACGTGAAACCATGACGTTAAAGAAAGCATATCCGGTGCTGGCGATCGTGCTGGGCGCGGTTGGCGGCGTGCTGCACGGATTGGATCTTGTGCAGGGCTATGACAGCGCCGATCTGCCGACGGGTGCACCGTGGCTGACGATGTTATACGTATTGAGTGCGATTGCGGTTATTCTATGCGTCGCAGCGGCATTCACCTACCGCAAGACGAGCGACCGATACAAGGCATTCGAATCCTACCTGACCGGCGGCGGCACGCGGCATAAGACGGTCGCGGTGCTGAGCGGTGAATTGTTCATCGTGTTCGGCCTTGCCGGTTTGTACTATACCATGACGCACATCATGGAAATGACCATGTTTGACCGCGTAACCCTCATTCCCCTGTATCTGCTGGCCATCGTGTCGTGCGTCGCTTTCATGCGACTGGGCGGCAGCGCGGTACGTGGTACGGTGACCGAGGACGACGCGAATATGATCTTTATTCCGATTGCCTGGGCAGCACTTGATTTGGTCAATACCTTTAAGGAGAACGGCAACGTGCCGATGGAAGGCAAGTTTGTGTTTGAATTGCTGGCAGCCGGCGGCCTGCTGTGCGCCCTGCACGCATACGCAAGATTTTTGTTCTCCACCCCTCGCCCGCGCCTGCTCGCCGGATTTGCCGGAATCGGTACGGTTTTCGGCCTGACCGGCGGTATCGGTTTGATTATTCAGTATGTTATGACTGATTTGAGCGACTTGCAGCGCGTCCCGCGTGCGGGCTGCTACGTGATCTGTGCCCTGTGGCTTTCGTATCAGCTCAGCCGTATGGCTCTGTCGGATGAACCCGAAGGCCCGAAGCTTAAAAGAGGTAAGCCGGTCAACGAATAAGCACCGCAGAGAGAAAAAAACTCCCGCCCGCAGGCGAAATAAAGCTTTCGCCGGCCTTTCTCGAAAGGCCGCGGAGTCTTGAGGCAGAGCCTCAAGCCGCGCTCCGCAGAGCGTGGAATCCCCTTTTGATTTTCCCGATCCCCCGCGAGGGAAAATCAACTAAAATTAAAAAATAATCGCTCGCCGCAGCGAGCGAAATACTCCGCGCACAAAGTGCGCTCATGGAAAGACCGTCCTCTGGGACGGTCTTTCCCGTTGTCCGTTGTCTTAACTGCGGCAGCCCAAACGGAGGGAGCGCAGAAACGATAGGGAGGGGGAATCCGTTCCCAGGGGACGGATTCCATGAGCGTCGCCCTGACTGCGGCAGCCGAAACGGAGGGAGTGCAGAAAGGGCAGGGGAGGGGAAAACCAATCCGGCAGGTTGGTTTTCCATGAGCGCGCGTGGCGCGCAGGGGAATTGCGCTCGCTGCGGCGAGCGCTTTCAAACGAGAGTTTTTTGATTCCCGGGGCGGACACCGGGAATCAAGAGGGGATTTCGCGCTCTGCGGAGCGCGACCAGGTTCCACCTGGACGGGCCAGGCTGCGCGCCTGGACTGCGCCGGGCCATGGGCCCGGACCCGTTTGTCGCCTGCGGGCGGGATTCCGTTTGCTGCTCGTTGGTGCTTGCGGTGCTTTTTGCGGGAGTTGTTTACATTTCGTTTCCTCCTGCCGTTTTTGTCCCTTTTTCTTACGCCTTTTTCCTCCCTTATGACAAGATAAACATGGAAATTTTTTTATTTTTATGCTATAATAATCTTGTGACTTGTGTTATACTTACAAACTTTTCTAACCCCATCACGGAGCAGCTCTCTTCGCGGCATCTGCTCCCGCTTTTTTTCTATCAATCTTTGGGAGGACGCACGCTTATGTATGTCCATATCGGTCAGGATTATATGCTACCCGTGCGCGATATCGTCTCGGTCTTCGACCTCGATACCGCTACCTGGTCGAAGCATACCCGCTCCCTCATCGCCAGACTCTCTGACGAGGGGCGCGTCGTGACCGCCTGCGAGGATCTGCCCAAGTCCGCTGTCCTGTGCGACGGCGCCCTTGGCGAGGTTCTCTATATTTCCCAGCTCTCTCCCGCCGTCCTGGCTCGCCGCATCCAGAACGGTACGACCGGCCTCTAAACCCAAACTTGGGCTTGCTCCGATCTGCTTCGGCGAAAGCCTTTTTTTCTGCCGGTCTCTCCCGATCCACCCCGAAAGAGGAATGAATATGAGTATTAGTGAAGAAATGTTAGACCTTAAGGTCACCCAGACCTATGACGAAAGTCAGATCCAGGTGCTCGAGGGTCTCGAGGCCGTGCGCAAACGCCCCGGCATGTACATCGGTTCTACCTCCGAACGCGGTCTGCATCATCTGGTCTACGAGATTGTCGATAACTCCATCGATGAGGCGCTCGCCGGATACTGTACCCACATCGAAGTTACCATCGAACCCGATGACGTCATCCGCGTTGCGGACAATGGCCGCGGTATCCCTGTCGGCATCCATCCCCAGATGGGCATTCCCACCCTCGAAGTCGTCCTCACCGTCCTGCATGCAGGCGGTAAGTTCGGCGGCGACGGCTACAAGGTTTCCGGCGGTCTGCACGGTGTCGGCTCCTCGGTCGTAAACGCACTCTCCCTCTGGCTCGAAGCCGAGGTGCGCGACGGCCAGAACAAGCACATGATGCGCTTTGAACGCGGTCAGACCGTCCAGAAGATTCACTCGGTACCCTGCACCGAGGAGTGCGGCACGACCATCCGCTTCAAGGCCGACCCCGAGATCTTTGAGACCACGAGCTACGATTACGAAGTCCTGCTCAAGCGTCTGCGCGAGGCTGCGTTCCTGAATGCTGGCATCCGCATCACCCTGCGCGACGAGCGCGACGGCGAGGTGCGCGAGGACGTTATGCACTACGACGGCGGTATCCGCCAGTTCGTTTCCTACCTCAACGAGAGCAAGACACCCATCCACCCCGATGTCATTTACATGGAGGGCGCGCGCGAAACCTCGATGGCTGAGGTCGCCATGCAGTACACCGACTCGTACAACGAGAGCATGATCTCCTTCGCCAACAACATCGAGACCACCGAGGGCGGTACCCATGAGACCGGCTTTAAGTCGGCGCTGACCAAGGTCTTAAACGACTACGGCAGAAAGTACAACCTCATCAAGGAAAACGACAAGAACCTGTCCGGCGACGACGTGCGCGAGGGTCTGACCGTTATTATCTCGGTCAAGCTCCAGGAAGCACAGTTCGAGGGTCAGACCAAGACTAAGCTGGGCAACAGCGACATGCGCACCCTGGTCGAAACTATGGTCGGCGAGCGCCTGCCCATCTTCCTCGAGGAAAATCCCTCGGTCGCTCGCGTTATCATCGACAAGGCACAGACCGCCTCCCGCGCCCGTGAGGCGGCGCGCCGTGCGCGAGAGATGACCCGCCGCAAGTCGGCTCTGGAATCCAACTCGCTGCCCGGTAAGCTGGCCGACTGTCAGGAACGTGACCCAGCCCTCACTGAAATCTACATCGTCGAGGGTGATTCGGCAGGCGGCTCGGCAAAGGAAGGCCGTGACCGTCGTTATCAGGCCATCCTGCCGCTCTGGGGCAAGATGCTCAACGTCGAAAAGGCGCGCCTCGACCGCGTCTATGGCAACGATAAGCTCACCCCGATGATTACCGCCTTCGGCGCGGGCTTCGGTGAGGATTTCGATATCTCCAAGCTGCGTTACGGCAAAATCATCCTCATGGCCGATGCCGATGTCGACGGCTCCCATATCCGTACCCTGCTTTTGACCTTCTTCTTCCGCTTCATGCGTCCGCTCGTTGAGCAGGGTCACGTCTATATCGCTCAGCCCCCGCTCTTTAAGAACGAGAAGGGCAATAACAAGAACAAAATCGTCCGCTATACCTACGACGAGGGCGAACAGCGCCGCGTCATCGCCGAAATGGGTGAGGGCGTCCGCGTGCAGCGTTATAAGGGTCTTGGTGAGATGGATCCCGAACAGCTCTGGGAAACTACCATGAACCCCGAAAACCGTATCCTGCTTCAGGTTACGCTGGACGATGCGTCGATGGCCGATCAAACGTTCACCCTGCTCATGGGTGAGAAGGTCGAACCTCGCCGTGAGTTTATTGAAAAGAACGCAAGATACGTTGAGAATTTGGATATCTAACGATTGGCACCGCGCCAAACAATAAAGTTTTCGCTCAAGCCTTTTTCAAAAGGCTTGCGGGTTCTCAGGGCAGAGCCCTGAGTCGTGTCCCGCAGGACACGAAATCCCCCTTTGATTTTCCCGTCCCCCGCAAGGGAAAATCAACTTAACCTTCGTTCGTTTCTTTTGCGCACAAAGTGCGCTCATGGAAAACCAACCTATCGGATTGGTTTTCCAGCCCCTTACCTAAACTGCCGTCTTTTAAGCTGAGCGTGCGTACGAGCGGCAGGGTGGGGGAATCCGTTCCGCAGGAACGGATTCCATGAGCGCGCCCTGCGCGCGGGGAGTCTTGCCGCCTGCGGGCGGCGCTCTAGATTATTTTTTGTTGATTCCGGCTCAGGCCGGAATCAATAGGGGATTTCGCCCGTTGCGACGGGCGACTTGAGGCTCTGCCTCAAGACTCCGCAAGCCTT
>OLRK01001418.1_pt1 | contig 20207 bp, 17 predicted proteins | sample 1672911 | NCBI WGS metagenome assembly OLRK01 (sample SAMEA3136736, study PRJEB25190) | human gut metagenome | biome: human gut; feature: human-associated habitat; material: faeces | place: Austria | collected 2013 | reverse complement strand
TTGTACAAAACAAAAAAAAGGAGCCAACCTAAATTTTCTTAGGTTGACACCATTGGCCTTTATGAAAAGGCTTTTTTTGTATATGGATCGAAGAGAAGGGACGGCAGCGGAAGGATCGTCCTTTTTTATTTGCGTGCGATAAAAGATAAAATACAGAATGAGATGGATTGTGCTTGTACGTAGATGAGCGGATGATATAATAAAAATATAACATGTGTTATTTTTAAAGGAGCTGTCGTCATGGCTGTGAAAAAAATTCATCGGGAAGATATCCTGAAAGCATCGGTCACTGTGATGGAAACGCAGGGATATGAGCGGCTGAGCGTACGAAATATCGCGGCAGAACTGCACTCTTCCACACAGCCGATTTACAGTGAGTTTCATAATATCAATCATTTGAAAGAGGAGCTGCTTCATTATATCAGTGAACATTATCTGAAAACATCACAAAGCAGCTATAAGGCATTTGCCCTTCTCTTTCTGCGCTTTGCGAAAAATCACAGAGAGCTGTTTAAGTTTTTCTACCTGCGAAACAGGGGTGAAGTTCCTGAACTGGAAGACATCAACCGCATGGATGTGGTATGTCTGCTGGCTGAGGCATTGCAGCTTCCGTTGGAAAAAGCATGGCAGCTGCATCATGAAATGCAGACGTATTGTTATGCTTTGGGGGTCATGCTTGCCAGCGGCTATCGGGAAATGAGCGAGCGGCAGATCGATGAGGAGCTCATCCGAATCTTTCGCATCGTATTGTGTTATTACAAAGGCGTTCGTTCGCAGGAAGAATATGATTATTGGCTGAACAGGACACATCATCTATATCAGGATAAGGAGGAATGATCATGGATGGAACAATAAAAAATTATGATGTCATTGTCATCGGCTCCGGAAACGGAGGATTAACGGCGGCAATCCGGGTATTGCAGGCAGGACGCAGCTGTCTGCTGGTGGAAAAGCATAATCTGCCGGGTGGATTTGCGACCAGCTTTAAACGGGGACGTTTCGAATTCGAAGCCAGTCTTCATGAGCTGAATGACTTCGGCTCTGCCCAGGATCCGGGAGATATCCGGACACTGTTTCGCAGTCTCGGCGTTGAGGACAAGATCGAATGGATACGTATTCCCGAAGCGTATCATCTGATCACCACCGATAAAAAGTATGACTGCATCATGCCGTTCGGAATAGATGCCTTCATTGACAAAATGGAGGAGTATGTACCTGGTTCCCGCAAATCGATGGAGGATTTCTTTGCGCTGTGCAATGAGGTGCGGGATGCGCAAACGTATTCAAACAAGGTAAACGGAGAGACAGATGCTTCTTATATGAAAAAGCATTTTCCAAACTTTATCAAAGCCGGCAGTTACAGTGTTAATGAAGTGCTTGATGCACTGCATATGCCGAAAGAAGCGCAGGATATCCTGAATGCGTACTGGTGTTATCTGGGCGTTGACTGTGACCGTATGAGCTTTCTCCATTACGGTTCCATGGTGATCCGTTATATCACAAAGGATGCATGGATGCCGAAAATGAAGTCGCATGAAATCAGTCTTGCCATGGAGACTAGGATCCGTGAACTGAACGGAGATATCTGGTATAACAGCGAAGTGACGGAAATCTTATGTGATGATCAGGGGAAAATCAGCGGAATTCGTCTTCATGACGGAACCGAGGTCAAGACCAGGCATATCATCGCCGATTGTTCGCCGCATGTTGTCTTTGGCAGGCTGCTGCCGGCGAAAGCTGTCAGTGAACGAGCAGTCCGTGCTACAAATGCCCGCACCTTTGCCGGCCGCGGATTTACGCTGTTCCTTGGCCTGAATAAAACGGCCCGGGAACTTGGCATCAAGAGCCATAATTATTTTATTTATGATACGGCAGATTCCGTGTGTCAGTATCATCTGATGGAAAAAGTGAGCACGAACCATGTGCAGGCAACCGTGTGCCTGAATAATGCATATCCGCAGTGTTCGCCGGAAGGTACCTGCATGATGTATTTTACGACGCTTTTGACCAGTGATGACTGGGCCAATGTGAGCGACGAAGATTATTTCCTGATGAAGGATATGGTGGCTGAAGACATGATCCAGGTGTTTGAACGTGAGACGGGGTGTGCGATCAGGGATGCGATCGAAGAGATTGCGATTGCATCGCCGACGACATATGCCCGTTACTGCGGACATCCGCAAGGGGTGATCTACGGTTATGAAACCTGTGACTGGGACAGCCTGATGCCGCGCATGATGATGATGAAGGAAGATGCAGAACTGTTCCCGGGACTGCGCTTTGCGGGCGGCTATGCAATGCGTTCCAGCGGTTATTCCAGTGCGTATGTTTCCGGAGACATCTCCGGCCGACAGACAGTCGGTGATCTGGCAAAGGAGGAAAAGTAAGATGAAATTCAAAAAACAGTTGTTTGGTTTTATGGATATGCTTCGTTTTAAAGAGCTTGTGCCGAAACGCAGAGAAGCTCTGGCAAACGGAAGTCCTGCGCCTTTGCCGAAAGAATATCGGGTCAATCAGCAGGCGGCCCGACTGCATCCGGGCTTTATGGAAGCAGAACTGACGGAAATCCGTCCGTTGACAGATACGATCAAAGCGTTTGTTTTCCGTCGTGTCGATCAAAAGGCCTTTCCATTTTTCCGTGCGGGTCAATATGTATCTTTGCAGGTGAAAATTGGCGATAGTCTGGTCAGCCGCCCGTACTCGATTGCGTCTTCGCCGGATGAAGCATTGAAAGGCATTCTGATCTTAGGTATCGAAGAAGCCGGCCTTTTGTCATCTTATATGCATCACGAGGCAAAAGTTGAGGATCGTTTTATGATGAGCGAACCAAGCGGTGAATTTTATTATGAAAGCGTGCGCGACAGCAGAAAGGTCATTGCCGTTGCCGGAGGAAGCGGCATCACGCCGATCCTTTCGATGGCCAAAAGTGCGGCTCAGCAAAATGACCGTTATGAAATGACACTGTTTTACGGTGTGCGCAGCGAAAAACAGATTGCTTTCCGTGACGAGCTTGAACAGTTGAAGCGTCAGGGAATCAAAATTGTTTATGTGCTCAGCGATGAGGAAAAAGAAGGGTTCGAGCACGGTTTCGTGAGCGTTGATCTGATCGAAAAATATGCGGATATTCGCGAATCGACAATATTCATGTGCGGTCCGCCGCAGATGTATGATTTTATCATGAAGCAGCTTCAGCCTTATGCGCTTCCTTTGAAGGCAGTGCGCAAGGATGCGTCCTGCTGTAAGGATCTGGATATTGAGGATCCGAAAACGTATCGGCTGACGGTACGCATGCGTGCTCAGACATATGTGATCGACGCAAAGGAAAATGAGACCCTGCTGGTCGCGATGGAACGTGCCGGTATCAATGCGCCGAACAAGTGCCGCGCCGGCGGCTGCGGTTTCTGTCACAGTAAGTGGATTTCCGGTGATTACAGCATTGCGCAGGGACGTGACGGACGAAGAGAAGCTGATAAAAAATTCGGATGCATTCATCCTTGTGTGACGTATCCGAAATCAGATATGGAAATTGATGTGCCTGTGGCATATTGAGAGGTTTCTATGAAAAAAGAATATGAAGTGTTGTTTCAGCCTTGGAAGATAGGCAATGTGGAAATTAAAAATCGTATCGTCTTGTGCCCGATGGGAGGCACGTCTTTGTTTGGCTGGATGGAACCGAATCATTTTGATAAAGTAGCGGCTGATTTCTTTTTACGTCGTGCCCGCAATGATGTGGGCCTGATCATCCCGGGCATTGCGCCGCTGCGGGATACGATCGGCGGAAGATGGCTTTATCAGAATAAAAGGATGTTTCGCCAGCTGAAACCGTATATGGAGGAAATTCATACGACCGGAGCGAAGCTGTTCGTGCAGCTGACCGCCGGTTTCGGACGCAGTTTTGCGATCACCGAGGATCTGAAAATTTTGTTGAAAAACAAAGCCCTCGGCACGATCGCAAAGCCGATCGTTGATGCCTCCTATATCTGTGCATCGCCAAGTCCGCTTCCTTCACGGTGGGCAGAGGATGTGATGTGCCGCGAGATTACAAAAGAAGAAATTTATGAACTAATCGATGCCTTTGCCAAAACGGCCAAACTATGCAAAGAGGCGGGTGTGGACGGCATCGAGGTGCATGCCGTCCATGAAGGCTATCTGATGGATCAGTTTACGCTGCCGTATACCAATCATCGTAAAGATGAGTATGGCGGCAGCTTTGAAAACCGTTATCGTTTTGCGGCTGAAGTCGTGCAGGCCATCAAAAAAGCCTGCGGAAAAGATTATCCGGTCTCTCTTCGTTATTCCGCGCTCAGCAAGACAAAAGGATTTGGCAAAGGAGCTGTTCCGGGAGAAGACTATGTGGAAGTTGGCCGTGATCAGACGGAAAACGAAAGAGCGGTTCGTTTTCTGGAGGCCGCCGGCTATGATATGCTGAATGCGGACAACGGTACTTATGATGCCTGGTACTGGTCGCATCCGCCGCAGTATATGCCGGAAAACTGCAATCTGGAAGATGTTTCGAAGATCAAGCAGTTTGTGAACATTCCGGTCGTCTGTGCCGGGCGCATGACGCCGCAGGCCGCGAGTGCCGCCATCCGCGACCACAAAATTGATGCGATGGGAGTGGCAAGACAGTTTTTGGCTGACGGGGCCTGGGTGAAAAAACTGATCCAGGGGCGTGAAGAGGATATTCTCCCATGCATCTGCTGCCATAACGGATGTTTTCCTTTGGCTCATTATAAAGGCGTGGCAAATGACGAAAGCTTCAGCGATGCCCGTGGCATGGCTCGCTGCGCATTGAATCCGCAGACGATGCAGGGACATAAATATGACCTGTATCCCGCTAAGAAAAAGAAGAGGATCGCCGTGATCGGCGGCGGTATTGCCGGTATGGAGTTTTCCCGCGTTGCCGCACTGCGCGGTCATGATGTTACCATTTATGAAAAGGGGAAAGAACTGGGCGGTGTCTTTATCGCAGCAGCTGCACCGGACTTTAAGGAAAAAGACAAAGAACTGATCAACTGGTACCGCCGCCAGATTGCCAAAATGAAGATCAACGTATGTTATGAACATGAAGTGCACAGCCTCGATGAACTGGATGCGGACGTCGTCGTTGTTGCCAGCGGCAGTGTGGATCAGAAACTGCGGATCCCGGGCGGGGAACATGCCATTGATGCGCTGGATTATCTCAGGGGCCAGGATGAAGGTGATGATTTTGTCATCATCGGCGGCGGTCTGAGCGGTTGCGAGATAGCGTACGACCTTTATCGCAAAGGAAAACGGCCGCAGATTGTCGAAGCAAAGAACGATCTTATGGCAGTCCGCGGACTGTGTCTGGCAAACTCATCTTATCTTCGTGATTTTTTCGAAACAAACAAAGTTCCTGTTTATCTCGAAAGCAGGGTGGAAGAAATTACGGAAGATGAAGTTATCATTTCAGGCAAAGACGGACAGCGAAAAGCGCTGCCGTATGACAGGGTCATCAAGGCGATCGGTTATCGCAGCAATCCGGTTTTTACATCTGAAAATGTATGCGTGATCGGCGATGCGAAAAAAGTCGGCAATCTGCGCACTGTTGTTTGGGGTGCCTGGAAAGCGGCAATGAAGATTTAAATGAAAAGAGCCTTTCCGCAAGTGCGGAAGGTTCTTTCTTTAGCGTGTTCATAAACGAATAAGGGGGATCTTATGAATAATGAAAAAGAGAGCATGCGCTGCCGAAGACGGGCCGTGCTGCTGTTTTTGCTGGGCGTCGTCTTATGGGCCCTTCATATGGCGTCCATATCTTATTTTCCGTTCATTTCGACCGTGTTGATGATCGCGGCATATTCGTCTGTTTGTGTGGGCGGTGTTTTCCTGAGAAGTTACCACATTCGCCGTGCCGGTGTTCAGGGAGAGCAAATCAGCGAATCGCTGCTCAGAGAGCTGCCGGCGGAGTATGAGGTTTTGTCCGGAGTATGCCTGGATGTGAAAGGAAAACGCTGCGAAATTGACCATCTGGTTATTTCGACGCGGGGCATCGTGATTGTGGAAACGAAAAATTACTCGGGAATGATCAGCGGAAATGAGGAAGACGGGGAATGGATCAAGATCAAGAAATCGAAAAAAGGCAACGTATATCGGAAAATCATCAGAAATCCGCTGTATCAGCTGCGTCGGGAAATTTATATTCTTTCTCGCTTTCTGCACGATCATGACTGTCATTGCCATATTGACGGATTTGTCTATATGCTGCAGGCAGAATGCCTGGTGGAAAATGAAGCGATCATCAGCGATGCGGATACCTTGTTGAAAAAGGTACAGCATTCGGGAAGGGCACATACCCTGCGGGAAAAACAGGTTCAAGAAATCAAGAAGATGTTTTGCGGTCTGAGAAGCGGTGAATAAATGCTTTCGGATTTGGTGGCAGAAGCACAAAATCGGCTTCTGCCTTTTTGTTGTGTCTTCTCTTCTTTAATTTATGGCTTTAATGTGTTAAAATAATGAATAACGATAAGACATAAACAGAAAGGGGTATTGCATGGCAAAATCATGTGAAAATGAAACAAACAAAGAATTATATGAAACGATCCTGAACTTGAAAGATCTGGATCAGTGTATTCGTTTTTTTAAGGATCTCTGTTCGATCACTGAACTGAATGCGATGGAACAGCGTTTCCTGGTTGCCAAAATGTTGCATGAGGGTAAAGTGTATACGGAAATCTGCGAACAGACACATGCCAGCAGTGCCACGATCAGCAGGGTGAACCGGGCTTTGAATTATGGTGAAAATGCCCTGCGTGAAGTCTTTGTCAATCAGGACGAAAAAGGGGTTGATGACAATGAAACAACTGATGTTGGGTAATGCGGCAGCTGCGAGAGGGCTTTATGAAGCCGGCTGTGCTGTCGTTTCCAGTTATCCGGGAACGCCGAGTACCGAGATAACGGAAGAAGCGGCGAAATATGACGACATTTATTGCGAGTGGGCACCAAATGAAAAGGTTGCGGTAGAGGTTGCGTTCGGGGCAAGCCTGGCCGGAAAAAGAAGCTTTTGCGGAATGAAGCATGTCGGATTGAACGTTGCGGCGGATCCGCTGTTTACGATTTCCTATACCGGCGTCAATGCGGGCATGATCATCGGTGTGGCGGATGATGCCGGCATGCATTCTTCGCAGAATGAACAGGACAGTCGTCATTATGCACAGGCGGCAAAAGTACCGATGCTGGAACCTTCCGATTCCAAAGAGGCATTGGCGTTCGTCAAGGAAGCATACGAGATATCTGAAAGATTCGACACACCGGTATTGCTGAAAATGTGCACCCGTGTATCGCATTCGCAGAGCATTGTCGAAACCGGCGAACGTGTCGAGCAGCAGACAAAGCCGTATAAGAAAGACATTGCGAAATATGTCATGATGCCCGGCAATGCGATTCGGCGTCATCCGGTCGTGGAAGAGCGTCTGCGAAAGCTGACTGAATTTGCGGAAACGACAAAGCTGAACAAGGTCGAGATGGGAGATACTTCATTGGGCATCATCACTTCTTCGACTTCTTATCAATACGCTAAAGAGGTATTCCAGGATAAAGCATGTATTTTGAAGCTGGGCATGATCTATCCGCTGCCAAAAAAACTGATCCTGGATTTTGCGGCAAAGGTGGATCATCTGGTGATCATCGAAGAACTGGATCCGATCATTGAAACCCACTGCCGTGCTTTGGGCTTGGAAGTGAGCGGCAAAGATGTGCTGCCGATGGAAGGCGAATATTCGCAAAGACTGATCGCTCAGAAGCTTGGCTGTGAGGTACCGGCAGGAAAGCGGCTGGATGAAAACATACCGGTGCGTCCGCCGGTCATGTGTGCCGGATGTCCGCATCGCGGCATGTTCTTTACGCTGGCTAAAAACAAGTGCACGGTACTGGGGGATATCGGCTGCTATACGCTGGGAGCGGCAGCTCCGCTGGCGGCGATCGACATGACGGCCTGCATGGGCGCCAGTGTCAGCGGCCTGCACGGTTTTAATAAGGCCCTGGGAGAAGAAAGCGAGGGCAAGACCGTTGCTGTGATCGGAGATTCCACTTTCATGCATTCCGGTATGACCGGTTTGGCCAATATAGCTTATAACCAAAGCAATTCGACTGTTATCATCCTTGACAATTCCATTACCGGTATGACGGGTCATCAGCAGAATCCGACTACGGGATATAATATCAAAGGCGATCCGGCAGGCAAGATCGATCTGGAGGCATTGTGCAGAGCTATGGGATTTGCCCGTGTGCGTGTCGTGGATCCTTATGACTTATCTGCCTGTGAGCAGGCCCTGAAAGAAGAGCTTGCGGCACCGGAGGCTTCCGTCATCATCAGCCGCCGGCCTTGCGTGCTGCTGAAATATGTAAAGGCAAAGCCGGCCTTGAAAGTCAATGCGCAACGCTGTGTCGGCTGCAAATCCTGCATGCGTCTAGGCTGTCCGGCAATTTCCATCAAAGACAAAAAAGCTGTCGTCGATGCGACACTCTGCGTCGGCTGCGGCGTATGTCAGCAGCTGTGTTCTTTCAGCGCATTGGAAACAGCAAAGGAGGCGGATGCATAATGACAACAAATATCATGATCGTCGGTGTCGGCGGACAGGGGTCACTGCTTGCCAGCAAGATGCTGGGGCAGCTGCTACTGACACAGGGCTATGACGTAAAAGTATCAGAAGTACACGGCATGAGCCAGCGAGGGGGCAGTGTCGTCACTTATGTTCGTTTCGGAGATCATGTCTACTCACCGATCATTGAACAGGGAGAGGCGGATATGATCATCTCTTTTGAGCAGCTGGAGGCAGCCCGCTGGCTTCCTTATCTGAAAGAGGGAGGAAAGATCGTAACATCCACGCAGCAGATCGATCCGATGCCGGTCATTACCGGAGCGGCAGAATATCCGCAGCATCTGATCGAAAAAATGCGTGCTGTCAAAGCAGAGGTCGATGCCATCGATGCTTTGCGGATGGCGGAAGAAGCCGGTTCATCAAAAGCGGTCAATATTGTGTTGATGGGACGTGTTTCCCGTTATTTCGATTTTCCGCTGGATGCGTGGATGCAGGCACTTCGCGCATGTGTACCGCCTAAATTTCTGGAACTGAATCAGAAAGCATTTGCCATGGGAAGAGAAAATAATGATTAGGCGGGGATAGAAGATGAGCGAAAAACATAATTATTATCAGGAAAAAAATGAGACGATGCCACTGGACGAGCTGCGTGTGCTGCAAAGCGAACGGCTCGTCAAGCAGGTGCGTTACGTCTATGAAAATGTAGCGTATTATCGCCGCAAGATGGATGAAAAAGGGGTAGCGCCGGATGATATTCGCGGTATCGAAGATCTACACAAACTTCCTTTCTTATCCAAAGAGGATCTGCGCGAGGCATATCCTTACGGCTTGCTGGCACGTCCGCTGAAAGATTGTGTTCGTATTCAGTCGACAAGCGGCACGACAGGGCGAAGAGTAGTAACGTTTTATACGCAGCATGATCTGGATCTGTGGGAGGACTGCTGCGCCAGGGCTATCGTAGCTGCCGGAGGAAGCAATGAAGATGTTGTGCAGGTCTGCTACGGATACGGATTGTTCACCGGGGGTGCCGGACTGCATGGCGGCTCTCATAAAGTAGGTTCACTGACACTGCCGATGTCCAGCGGTAATACGGAACGTCAGATCCAGTTCATGCAGGATCTGGAGTCTACATTTCTGTGCTGCACGCCTTCCTATGCGGCTTATCTTGCCGAATCCATCTGTGAGCGGGGCGTCCGTGATCAGATCCATCTGAGGGCAGGCATCTTTGGTGCTGAGGCATGGACAGAAGAAATGCGTCATGATATTGAAGAAAAACTGGGGATCAAGGCGTACGATATTTACGGGCTGACAGAAATCAGCGGTCCCGGTGTTTCTTTTGAATGTGAGGAACAGCAGGGAATGCATATCAACGAAGACCATTTCATCGCCGAGATCATCGATCCCGATACGGGGGAAGTGCTGCCGGATGGAACACCGGGAGAACTGGTTTTTACCTGCCTGACAAAAGAAGCGTTTCCTTTGCTACGCTATCGTACCAGAGATATCTGTGTGCTGACCCGCAAACCGTGCTCCTGCGGGCGCACGTTTGTGCGGATGACAAAACCGATGGGACGCAGTGATGACATGATGATCATCCGCGGCGTCAATGTTTTCCCGTCACAGATTGAAACGGTCCTGCTGAATCAGGGACTGACCTCGAATTATCAGATCATTGTCGACCGTGTCAACAACAGCGATACATTGGATATCAATGTGGAAATGACACCGGAAATGTTTACCGACCGTGTCAGTGCGCTTTCAGAGCAGGAAAAAGATCTGCGGGCCGCACTGAAGTCGATGCTGGGCATTGTGGCTAATGTGCATCTGGTTGCGCCGAAATCAATCGAACGCAGTGAAGGCAAAGCTGTGCGTGTGATTGACCGACGCAAATTGTATTAAGGAGGAGAGACAATGACCATTCAACAGATTTCAATCTTTATGGAAAATAAGACTGGCTGTTTGGCGGAAATGACAGCAGTGCTGGCAGACAACAAGATCAATATGCGGGCATTGTCAATTGCGGAAACACAGGACTTCGGCATTCTGCGGATCATTGTGGACGAGCCGCAGAAGGCGGCGCAAGTGCTTCAGGAAGCGCAGGCTGTCTATCAGATGACGCCCGTGCTGGCAGTCGTTGTGCCGGATGAACCGGGCAGCATGGCAAAAATTGTCCGGATATTGGCGGAAAAAGATATTGCCGTTGAGTATGCCTATGCTTTTATTACCCGAAGCGTTGATACTGCCTGTCTGATCCTGCGGGTGAAGGATGCAGAAAGAGCCGGCAGAGAACTGAAAGAACACGGTGTTCAGACGGCGGATGATGCGATGCTGAAACAGCTATGATCCAAATATGGAAGTGAATAAAAAAGGAAGCCTGTAACCATTGACGGCGGAGCGAATCTCCTTCGTCAGGAGACCGTTTTAAGCGGGGCTTCCTTTTTTTATTTCGCTTTTGCTTCATTGATTTAATATGATAAAGTGTTGACTTTAACGCTTTGCTGTGTTAAATTATAAACAAAACAAAGGGGGAGATGAATCATGTTGATCAAATGTCTGATGCTGACAGTATTTTTTGCGGTCATGATAGGAATCGGTCTTTACTGCCGCAGCCATGCCGCAGATGTTAAGGGGTTTGTGCTCGGGGGACGAAGCGTTGGTCCCTGGCTGACTGCTTTTGCGTATGGTACCTCTTATTTTTCGGCCGTGATCTTTGTCGGCTATGCCGGTCAGTTCGGATGGAAATACGGTATTGCATCAACATGGATCGGCATCGGCAATGCACTGATCGGTTCTATGCTGGCGTGGATCGTTTTGGGGCGCCGGACCCGAATCATGAGCCAGTATCTGGACTCGGCAACGATGCCGGAATTTTTCGGACAGCGTTTTCAAAGCAGACCGCTGAAAATCGGTGCTTCTTTGATCATCTTTCTTTTTTTGATTCCTTACACAGCTTCTCTGTATAACGGATTGTCTCGTTTGTTCAGCATGGCCTTTTCGATCGATTATACGATCTGCATTGTTTTGATGGCTGTCTTTACGGGCATTTATGTCATTGCCGGCGGTTATATGGCAACGGCAATCAATGATTTTATCCAGGGCATCATCATGCTGATCGGCATTGCGGCAGTGATTGCAGCAGTGCTGTGTTCGAAGGGCGGCTTTATGAATGCTCTGCAGGATCTGGCTGCAGTGGAAGATGCTTCGGTTTCTTCTTCTCCGGGAGTGTTTGCCTCTTTTTTCGGTCCGGATCCTTTGTCGCTGCTTAGTGTGATCCTTTTGACTTCACTGGGCACCTGGGGACTTCCGCAGATGGTTCAGAAGTTTTATGCGATCCGCAGTGAAACTGCCATCCAGACAGGCATGATCGTTTCTACCGTATTTGCTTTGATCGTTGCCGGCGGCTGTTATTTTCTGGGCGGCTTCGGGCGCCTGTTTTCAGAATCGATCGATGTCGCTGTGAACGGCTATGATTCGATCATACCGACAATGCTTTCCGATCTTCCGGATGTTTTGATCGCATTGGTCATTATCCTTGTATTGTCGGCCAGCATGTCGACGCTTTCCTCCCTGGTGATTGCCTCCAGTTCGACGCTGACGATCGATGTCATAAAAGACAATATCGTTGCTGACATGAGCGAGAAAAAACAGCTGAACTGTATACGTTTTCTGATCGTTGTCTTTATTGCTGTTTCCGTTGTGATCGCGATCATTCAGTACAAAGGAAATCTGTCTTTCATCGCACAGCTGATGGGAATCAGCTGGGGAGCGCTTGCCGGTTCGTTTTTATCCCCCTTCCTGTTCGCCCTGTATTGGAGAAAAACCTCGCTCGCTGCCTGTTGGACATGTTTTCTCTTTGGAAGCGGTGTGATGATTGCCAACATGCTTTTTCCGCAGCTTTTCCCACCGCTGCTGCAATCCCCGATCAATGCCGGAGCCTTTGTGATGCTTGCCGGTATTGTGATCGTGCCTGTAGTCAGCCTGTTGACGCCAAAACCCGATTCGATCTTCATCCGTCATGCCTTTGCCTGTTATGAAAAGAAAGTGGAAGCGGCACAGAAACTGACTTTGGGAGGCAAGTAAGAGCTAAATCAAATAGATGAAAAAGCGCACCGGCTCTCCTTGCATTGCCGAAGCGTTTTTTTATGCGATATAAAAAGCGAACTCTGTATCCGATCATTTCGATCAAGGGTTCGCTTTGTCTGTATGATAGGAGAATCAGCTTCTGGTCTGTGCGGCAACCAGATTTTCGCTGCAGTAAATCTTGCGCAGTTTCGGTTTTTCGATCTTACCGGTGGCATTGCGCGGAACCTGAGCGAAGATGATTTTATGCGGCCGCTTGTACCGAGGAAGCTTATGACAGAAAGTCATGATATCCTCTTCGCTGCAGGATGCTCCCGGCTGACATTCGATGATTGCCGCCGCTATTTCGCCCAGGCGGCGGTCAGGGAGACCGATGACAGCTACATCTTTAACGGCATCAAAGCCGTGCAGGAAATCTTCGATCTGTACCGGATAAATATTTTCTCCTCCGGAAATGATGACATCTTTTTTACGGTCGACAAGGTAGATGAAGTCTTCTTCGTCTTTCATGGCCATGTCTCCGGTAAACAGCCATCCGTCTTTTAAAACCTCGGCTGTGGCTTTGGGGTCATTGTAATAACAAGTCATGACACCGGGACCTTTGACACAAAGTTCGCCGACTTCTCCCTGTGCCACCTCTCTGCCCATGGTATCCACGATCTTGACTTCCCATCCGTAGCCCGGCTTTCCGATGGCACCGACCTTTTCGATGTTTTCGATGCCGAGGTGGACACAGCCCGGGCCGATCGACTCGCTGAGTCCGTAATTGGTATCATAGTCATGATGAGGAAAGATTTTTTTCCAGCGTTTGATCAGGCTTCGGGGTACCGGCTGGGCACCGATATGCATCAGCCGCCATTGGTTCAGCTGATATTGAGAAAGATCGACGCCGCCTGTTTCGATGGCATCCAGAATATCCTGAGCCCATGGAACGAGCAGCCATACAATGGTACAGCGTTCATTGGATACAGCTTTCAAAATGAATTCAGGACGTGTTCCTTTTAACAGGATCGCTTTTCCGCCGCTGAGCAAAGACCCGAACCAGTGCATCTTTGCGCCGGTATGGTATAGCGGCGGAATACACAGAAAGACATCGTCTTTTGTTTGATGATGGTGCTGCTGTTCTACTTTTGCGGCGTGCATGAGGCTTTCGTGATTGTGCAGGATCGCTTTTGGGAAACCGGTCGTTCCCGAAGAAAAATAGATTGCCGCATCGTCCTTGTCATCGACGGCGATGGCAGGAGACTGGCTGGAACAGTCGGCAGTCAATGTAATGTAATCCTCACTGAAGCTCGGACAATCGCTGCCGACATAAAACAGCAGTCGGTTCTGACTGATGTCTTCCGCGATTTCCTCCACGCGTCCTACAAATTCCGGGCCGAAGACAAGCACGTCTACTTCCGCCAGTTTGACGCAGTATTCAATTTCCTCTGCAGAGTAGCGGAAATTAAACGGCACGGCCAGGGCACCGGTCTTTAAGATACCGAAATAAATAGGCAGCCATTCCAGACCGTTCATCAAAAGGATCGCTACTTTGTCTCCTTTTCGGATGCCGCGGCTCAGCAGCAGATTAGCAAACCGGTTGGCTTTTTCATTAAATATGTTCCATGTGATTTCCCGTCGGTAATATGATTCAGAAGAAGGTTCGATCAGTTCGTACTCTTTCCAGGTGACACGGCGGCTGTCACGCATCTGCGGATTGATTTCCACCAGACACGTATCATTGCCGTACAGTCGACAGTTGCGTTCAAGTAAATCGGTAATCGGCATAAAAATCCCCTCTCATTTATATGATGATCACTGCACTTTAATCCTTTTATCTACTAAAGTAAAATATACTCTGTTTCCGTGATGTTGTCAATTGATGACACAAAATCTCTGTTTTTTTAGCGGATTCGCAGTATTCATGTATGAAAGGTGCAAAAAGAAATGAAAAAAATTTCAAAAATAATGAAAATAATTTCCATATTTGTGAAAGAATGTGCTATACTATATTCATACTCTTTGACAGAGGGAAAGGAAGGTGCCGAATAATGGCGGATAAGAGAATTTTTAATTTTTCAGCGGGACCAAGCATGTTGCCGGAACAGGTCCTTAAGACAGCATCCGAGCAGATGCTGAACTACAAAGGCAGTGGAATGTCAGTGATGGAGATGAGTCATCGTTCGAGTGCCTATGATCAGATCATTAAGGATGCGCAGCAGCGTTTGCGTGATTTGCTGCAGATTCCTGACAATTATAAAGTGTTATTTCTGCAGGGAGGAGCCAGCACACAGTTTGCGGCGATCCCGATGAATCTGCTGCGAAACGGAATCGCAGATTATGTCATAACAGGTCATTTTGCAAAAAAAGCATATGAAGAAGCTAAAAAGTACGGAGCAGTCAATGTTGCGGCCACGACGGAAGACGAGCAGTTCGCTCGAATCCCGAAACAGGAGGAACTGAAACTTCGTGAAGATGCAGATTATGTGTATCTGTGCTGCAACAATACGATTTACGGTACGGAATGGAATTATATACCGGATACGAACGGGATCCCGATCGTTGCGGACATGTCCAGCGATATTTTGTCAAAACCGATCGATGTCAGCAAATACGGGCTGATTTTTGCCGGTGCCCAAAAAAATATGGGCATTGCCGGGGTAACGGTTGTCATTGTACGGGAGGATCTGCTTGGTTTCTGTGAAGCGGGAACACCGACCATGCTGAATTACAAGATCATGGCTGATAAAGATTCCATGTATAACACACCGCCGACGTATGCGATCTATATTTTGGGGCTTGTTCTGGAATGGATCGAACAGCAGGGCGGACTGGAAGCGATGAAAGAACGTAACGAGAAGAAAGCCAAACTGCTTTATGATTATCTGGATCAGAGCACTTTCTATCAGTGTGCGGCTGCAAAGGAAGACCGTTCATTAATGAACGTCACATTCCGCACACCGAGCAAAGAACTGGATGCTTTGTTTGTCAGCGAAAGCATCAAAGCGGGCATGAGCAATCTGAAGGGACATCGTGCAGTCGGTGGCATCCGTGCATCCATTTACAATGCAATGCCGCTGGAAGGTGTTGAACACCTGGTTGAATTTATGAAGGCGTTTGAGGAAACAAATGGAGGGAAGTAAGATGAAGGTACAGCTGTTAAACAAGATTTCACCGGAAGGGCTGAAGCATTTTGATGTATCTATGTATGAGACAGGAGATAATTTTGATGATTATGATGCGATCCTGGTCAGAAGTGCATCCCTTCATGAAATGGAATTTCCACAGAGCCTCAAATGTATTGCACGTGCTGGAGCCGGCGTGAACAATATTCCGCTGCAGCGTTGCAGTGAACAGGGCATTGTCGTGTTCAATACGCCGGGGGCAAATGCCAATGCGGTAAAAGAACTGACGATTGCCGGTCTTCTGCTCGCGTCCCGTAAAATCGTAAAGGGCATTGAATGGGTCAAAACACTGGATCCAAAAGATATAGCAAAAACGGTGGAAAAAGGAAAAAGTCAGTTTGCCGGTCCCGAGATCATGGGCAAGAAGCTGGGCGTTATCGGTCTGGGTGCCATCGGGGTTCAGGTTGCCAATGCGGCTGCGGCGCTCGGCATGGATGTTTACGGTTATGATCCATATATTTCCGTAAATGCCGCATGGACTTTGAAAGCAAGAATTCACCATATTACACAACTGAAAACGATTTTTGAGGAGTGCGACTATATTACGCTGCATTTGCCGCTGCTTGATTCTACACGCGGCATGCTGAATGAGGAAGCTTTTGCGCAGATGAAGGACGGGGTACGCATCGTTAATTTTGCGCGTGACGGCCTGATCGAGCAGGATGCACTGATTTCGGCCATAGAAAACGGTAAGGTCGCTGCATTTGTGACTGACTTTGCCGATGAAAAGCTGCTGCATTTGGAACAGGTGATCATTACCCCTCACTTGGGAGCTTCTACTCCGGAGAGCGAGGATAACTGTGCCCGTATGGCAGTGGAAGAGACACGTGAGTATCTCGAAACAGGAAATATTCGCAATTCGGTCAATATGCCGGCGCTGAGTCTGGAACCGAGCGCACAAAATCGTATCTGCATCATCAACCGCAATGTTCCGAACATGGTTGCCAAAATTTCTTCCCAACTGGGGCAGTATGGAATCAATATCGAGACCATGGCCAATAAGGCGAGGGGAGAATATGCATATACGATCGTTGAAACGAATGATGTGATCGATGAACTGAGCATTGAAGGCATTCGCAGCAGCGAAGGCATCATCAATGTGCGGGTCATCCAGCAGACTGCATAAAAAAAGTCCGAACGGGATTTATACACACTGCCTTTGCCGGCAGCTGCTGTATAAGTTTCGTTCGGCTTTTATTTATGGGCGGATGTGTCTGACTGCTCTATTTTATGATAAAATAAAACATAGAAGGTAACGGATATGAAAAAAATGATGAATGAGGAAAAAATGAGAAGTCCGCTGTTGACCAAAGAAGAGCTGGTGAAAGAACTGCGTTTGTTGGGACTTTCCCGCGGCATGCTTCTGCTGGTGGAAGCGGACAGTGACCGTCTTCCCTATCTGGTGGGAGGAGAACAGGCGCTGGTGGACGCACTTATGGAAGTAGTCGGCTACGAGGGAACCATTGTCTGTGCTTCTTTTACTCCGGAACTGTTGGATCCAGCCTGTATTCCCGAATGTCCTTTTCCGTATGAAAGCTGGGAGGAGATTCGCTGCAACGCACTTCCGTATCAGCCTAAGCTGTCGCTTCCGAAATACAGTGATCCCTTTGTGCGCCAGTTTCTGCGAAATGACGGGATCGTTCGTTCCTATCATCCGCTGTATAGTTTCGCGGCATGGGGAAAATATGCGAAAGTGATCTGCCGCAGGCACCCGCTGCATTTCGGATTAAATGAAGAATCTCCGCTGGGAAGGATCTGCGATCTTAACGGTTATGTTCTTTTGCTGGGAACATCTTTTGAGAAAGCCTGCATCCATGCACTTGCGCAGTATCGCTCACAGCGGCTGCCGATCTGCATCCGCCGCCTTCCGGTCGAAAAAAACACATCTTTGCTGTGGAAAGATGTGCTGGATTACCGTTTGGACCATTCCAGGATCAGTGCCGTGCAGGAGATGATGGAAGACCGCCGAACGATTTCTTATTCTTATCTGGGCAATGCGCGCATTACACTATTTTCCGCACATGAAGCCGATGCAGTCGGAGGTGTCTGTTTTCACTGTGATGCAATCGGAGATCAGAGCGCAGAGGATGCTTAGCCCTTCTTCGTCATCAGCATCAAAACGGGAGAAACTGACAGAATCAAGATCCAGTACTGCAAAAACCTGATCGTCTTTCATGATCGGGAGCACAATTTCCGAATTGCTGGCGCTGTCGCAGGCAATATGTCCGGGAAACTGATGAACGTCCTTGACACACTGAGCCTTCTTTTCATGAAGACAGGTTCCGCACACGCCTTTTCCGTTGGGAATATGCATGCAGGCAGGCTTCCCCTGGAAAGGACCGAGAAATAATTCGTCTTTTTTACGATCATAGAGATAGAAACCGGCCCAGCTGACATCCTCCAGTTCATGATAAAGCAGGGACGCAGTATTGGATAATATAATGAGCAGGTTAGTTTCGTCTTCGAACAGGGCGTTAAACTGGGCAGTGATCTGCCGGTATAATTTCTGTTTGTCGTTCATATGTAAACACGGCGGTGTCCTTTAAACAGTTTTGGAACACCGCTTTTCCTTTCTGTAAACAGTGTAACATAGTTTTTCCTCATACTGTATCTATAGAAAGAAAAATGATATAATGTTGAGCATGCAAAAGATGAGGAGGACGGAGGATGGATCTTAAAGAAAAAGACAGTGTATATATTCAAAGTTTCAAACATGACGGATCTCTTCACCGTACATGGGCGACCGGTTTTGTCATTGAGGCAAATGAACAAAGGATCGTTGCCGTGACAGACAGGGCGCTGGTTTCAGAATCGGATGGCCGCCGCTGGGTCACCAAAGAACCCGCAGTATGCTTTTTTTATCCGGACCGCTGGTACAATGTAATCTGCATGATCCGCAAAGGGGGCGTACATTATTATTGTAATATCGCCTCTCCGAGTCTTGTTGATGAAGAGGCAATAAAGAATATTGATTATGACCTGGATGTAAAGATATTCCCTAATGGAAAAGTGATCGTGCTGGATGAGGATGAATATCAGCAGCATAGCAGACAAATGCATTACAGTCAGAAGCTGGATGCAGTCATCCGTCAGGGGCTTAACGGCGTGCTCAATGATATTGCACTGCAGAAGTCGCCGTTTGATAAAGAAGAGATCGATCAGCTGTATCATAAGTACCTGCGTCTGCTGGAAGAAAAAAGGGCAGACAAACAGGAAAATAAGTCAGAAAAATAAAAAAAGTAAAAAAAGATAAAAAAAGTGAAGAAAAGTAGTTGACGAAAGGAAAAAGAGGTGGTAATATAAACGAGCGCTTGCGGAGAGCAAGCTCGATCTTTGAAAACTAAACAGGAAACGTCAATTCAAAAAGAAGGACGCAAGACGTCCGGATAAGAAAAGAAAAGACGCTTGAAAGAAAAGCGTAATAAATGAGCTAAACAAACAATCAAATGGAGAGTTTGATCCTGGCTCAGGATGAACGCTGGCGGCATGCCTAATACATGCAAGTCGAACGAAGCTGATTGGAAGCTTGCTTCTGAAAGGCTTAGTGGCGAACGGGTGAGTAACACGTAGGGAACCTGCCCAGATCACGGGGATAACGGTTGGAAACGACAGCTAAGACCGGATAGGTGATGACGAGGCATCTTGTCATCATGAAAAGAGCTACGGCTCTGGAGCTGGATGGACCTGCGGCGCATTAGCTAGTTGGTGAGGTAACGGCCCACCAAGGCGATGATGCGTAGCCGGCCTGAGAGGGCGAACGGCCACATTGGGACTGAGACACGGCCCAAACTCCTACGGGAGGCAGCAGTAGGGAATTTTCGTCAATGGGGGGAACCCTGAACGAGCAATGCCGCGTGAGTGAAGAAGGTCTTCGGATCGTAAAGCTCTGTTGTAAGAGAAAAACGGCCGCCATAGGGAATGATGGCGGAGTGATGGTATCTTACCAGAAAGCCACGGCTAACTACGTGCCAGCAGCCGCGGTAATACGTAGGTGGCGAGCGTTATCCGGAATCATTGGGCGTAAAGGGTGCGCAGGTGGTACATTAAGTCCGAAGTAAAAGGCAGCAGCTCAACTGCTGTTGGCTTTGGAAACTGGTGAACTGGAGTGCAGGAGAGGGCGATGGAATTCCATGTGTAGCGGTAAAATGCGTAGATATATGGAGGAACACCAGTGGCGAAGGCGGTCGCCTGGCCTGCAACTGACACTGAGGCACGAAAGCGTGGGGAGCAAATAGGATTAGATACCCTAGTAGTCCACGCCGTAAACGATGAGAACTAAGTGTTGGGGAGACTCAGTGCTGCAGTTAACGCAATAAGTTCTCCGCCTGGGGAGTATGCACGCAAGTGTGAAACTCAAAGGAATTGACGGGGGCCCGCACAAGCGGTGGAGTATGTGGTTTAA
>OLRK01001417.1_pt1 | contig 20222 bp, 16 predicted proteins | sample 1672911 | NCBI WGS metagenome assembly OLRK01 (sample SAMEA3136736, study PRJEB25190) | human gut metagenome | biome: human gut; feature: human-associated habitat; material: faeces | place: Austria | collected 2013 | reverse complement strand
CGCTCAGGAAATCGCTGGGCGACTCCATGACGCTGGTGTGGCCGCTGAGGCTGTGTCCGGCGAGATAAAGGCCAGTGACCGCCGGGAGGTGCTGGCCCGGTTTGAGAAGGGCGAGACCAAGGTGCTGTGCGCCTGTGACCTGCTTAATGAGGGCTGGGATTGCCCGGCCACGGAAGTCCTGTTTATGGCCCGGCCCACCATGTCCAAGGTGCTCTATACCCAGCAGCTGGGCCGTGGTATGCGGCTGTCCCCCGGCAAGGAGAGCCTGATGGTGTTTGACTTCGTTGACAACGCCAGCCAGTACAACATGCTCTACTCTATGCACCGGCTGTTCCGTCTGAAGGAGTACAAGCCCGGCGCTCTGGTGTTGGGCACAAAACAACAGAAAACCGCCGAACAGGGCCTCTACGACCGGAGCGAGCGCCCGGATGCCCTTATCGACTGGCCAGTGGATGCCCTTGACTACGAGCTGGTGGACATCTTCAACTGGCAGGAGGAGGCCGCAGGGATGATCTCCCAGATGGAGTTCGTCCGCCGAGTGGATGTACAGACGGAGACCATCGAGCGGTACGTCCGGGAGGGCTTGTTGGTGCCCGATCTGGTAGTGCCCATGAGCGAGCACCGGACCTTCAAGTATTTCAAAGAGGAGACACTCCAGAAGTATGCGGAGCAGTACGGCTGGACGCTCATCGACGACTCCAATCGTAAGGAACTGTTTCTGGATATGGTGCGGCAGATGGACATGAGTTACTCCTACAAGCCGGTACTGCTCAAGGCGGTGCTGCTGTTTGCCGATGATAAGGGCCGTGTGAAGCTCAGCGACATTGTCACCTACTTCCGGGAGTTCTATGAAGCCCGCCGGGCAGCTGGGCTGGTGGTGGAAAAGGCCAACAGTATCTACGCCAAGGGCAGCTATACCGACGCCCAGGCCCAGCGGAATATCCTGTCCAATCCCTTCAAGCGGTTCGAGGATATGCAGATGCTCCACCACACCAAGACTCTGGGCGTGATCCAGGTGGATGAGTCAGTCTGGAAGAAGTTGACCCGAGAAGAAAAGCAGGAAATCGAGCGGATCTGTGATGAGAAGCTGGAGCAGTACTATGGCCGATTCCAGATCGCACAAACGGAGGGTGACCTCAAATGAATCAAGAGATATTGAAAAAACTGAAAAGCACCCCGGAACTGTCACCTGACGTGCATGATGGCAGCTATGAACTGGTGCGCACGATTGTGTCCGCTTATCGTGATGTGGATGAAGCCGCCTTGGACTTCCAGGATCTCAATGCCATCTATCTCATGTGTATTGGAACATGGCGGCACAGCTATGACAAAAAGCATGAGGCTATCCATGCGACACATCTGTCCGAAGTGCGTAAACAAGAGTTGGACCATCTGATTGATGACCTGAAAAACCGGGCGGATGCCGGCGTGTACAAGTACCAGGAAAAAGCCGTCTCCGGCACAGGCCATATTGGAATGTTTGGTACTGGGTTCTACTCATTCCAAGGCAAGACAGATATCCAATCCGTGCGCACTTTTATCAGGATGTGCGTAGATCTTCTGGATATGACGGACGATGAGGAGATGTTCCAGCGTGCCGTATCGGTGCTGACGAAATCGTTTCGTGGAATGCAGGCCGCTGCAGCCTCTGTGGTACTGCACTGCCTAAAACCGCTTACCTTCCCGGTCATCAACAGCAATGTGGGCAGTGAGGATATTTTTGCCGCACTGGGAATTGAGCTGAAATCCCGCGGAAAATTGGAAAGTTATATAGATAACTGCCGGAAAATCAAAACTTTCCGGGATGCTAATTTCTCTTTCAAGAATTATCGGATTCTGGATATGGCAGCGTGGGAGCTGTCTGCCGATCCCATCCGCCGTGTTGTCAGCCAATATAAAGAATCCTTTGACGCATGGTTTCCAGAAGAAGCATATAAGTGGCGGGCCGTCCAGTGTTTCCAGGAGCATTGGAATCCGGGGAGATCAGATTTTGCTGAAATGCTGAAGGAATCTCTGGCACAGGCGGGCAATCTGATGGACACTAATTACTCCTTTCCACGCAAGATGATCACATTTTTTGCGGAAAAAGAACCCGATACGGTTCGGGACATGTTTCAGCGACTTCTGGCCCCTCAAGCAGATATAGTGGAAGAAATTCAGAATTTTGAGAAAAGTGCAGACACCCTGTTAGCCAAATATCAGTTCAAAGAAAGCATGAAACAGCATTATCAAGGGGACCGCACCATTTGCACCTATCTGTTCTTTGCGCAGCCCGACCGGTATTTCCTCTATCAATACGGGAAACTCAAAGCTTTTCTGGCTGAGACAGATTTACAGGCCACCTGCAAAATGGGAGATCCCCAGAATGTACTTACCTATCAGGAGGTGGCTGACCGGGTCCTTGCTTGTGTCCAACAGGACAGCGAACTGCTGAATATGTTCCAGATCAAGCGAGCCGAGTTGGGGCGTGAATATTATCCGGACGATGGACATCATCTGTTAGCCGACGATATCGTCTACTTTGGAAGCCAGTTGAATAAAAGCGATTATTGGCCCTCCTTGGCAGAGTATGATCCGGAGATCAACACGGAACAGTGGTTGGGACTTCTTGCGGACAGAACAGTCTGCACGGTGGAAAATCTGCAAATTCTGAAAGCCATTCAACAGGCAGGCGGAGAGGCGACCTGCAAACAGCTGAGTCTAAGATTAGGGGATACGTCTGCTCATTATAACGGCAGTATGGTTCAGCTTGCCCGGAGAGTGCAGGAAAAAACGGGGTGCCCCCTGGTTCAGAATGAAAACAACGATCAGAAATGGTGGCCGATTTTGTTTGTGGGCCGTACAGCGCTCCAGGATCAGCCTGGTACATACTCCTGGAAACTTCGTGATGAATTAGCAGATGCATTACAACGTCTGCCGCAGATAGAGGTGAAAAAACCGATGCCTTTTGCAAAGAACACAATTCTTTATGGCCCTCCTGGGACGGGAAAGACCTACCAGACCGTCAACTATGCTGTGGCGATCATAGAGGGGAAATCGCTGGAAGATATCCAGGCAGAAAACCACGAAAAGGTCTTGGAGCGGTATCGGCAGTACCGGCAGGATGGGCGGATTGAGTTCACTACCTTCCACCAGTCTTTTGGGTATGAAGATTTTATCGAGGGAATTCGTCCCAAGTTCTTCGGCGAAAACGAAGAAGAGGCCGGTGAGATCCAATATGAGATTACGAAGGGTGTATTTAAAGCATTTTGCTTGAAAGCACAGATCCCAATCGCAGATGCTAAACAATCCCCCTACGGCTTTTCCGACACGCCTTCTGTATGGAAGGTCTCTCTCGGTGGTACAGGAGGGCATCCGCTGCGTAACTCCTGCATGCAAAACAACTGTATTCGCATTGGATGGGATGAGTATGGCGAAACCGTCACAGACGAAACGAATTACTTTGTTGGCGGAAAATATGTGCTGAACGCATTTCTGAACCGGATGCAGTTAGGAGATATTGTCCTTTCTTGCTATTCTGCCCGAACCATTGATGCCATCGGCGTTATCACCGGTGATCCGGAATGGCTCCCAAATGAAGATCACTATAAGCGTTCCCGAAAAGTAAACTGGCTTTTGAAGGGCAAAAAAATTGATATTGAAGAGTTTCAATTATCTCGATCCCTGGTTCAATCTACGGTGTATCAGCTGGATACCACCGCAGCTGAAGTCATCAAAGTCCTTGAGAAAAATGGCTTTACACCGACAACTGCGGTAGAAACAAAGCCTTATGTATTTATTATTGACGAGATCAATCGTGGAAATATTTCCAAAATTTTTGGAGAACTGATCACATTAATTGAACCCTCCAAACGTCTCGGCCAAAGTGAGGAGTTACAAGTCAGACTGCCGTATTCTCAAAAACTTTTCGGGATTCCGGATAATGTCTATCTGCTGGGCACCATGAATACGGCGGACCGTTCCATCGCTCTGCTGGATACCGCCCTCCGGTGCCGGTTCAGCTTTGTAGAGATGATGCCGGACAGCGGCATCCTGAATGGCATAGAAGTCGAGGGTATTTCCGTCAGCGGCCTGCTTACGACGCTGAACCGCCGGATCGAGGTGCTGTTTGACCGGGAGCATACGCTGGGACATGCCTTCTTTACCCCTCTGCGTCAGTCTCCGTCCATCCAGACCCTGGGTGAGATCTTCCGGGATAAAGTCATTCCGCTTCTTCAGGAGTACTTCTATGACGACTATGAGAAAATCTGCCTTGTGCTGGGGGATAAAAAGCGTCCGGATCGTCAGCGATTTTTCAAGGTGGAAACAGCCGATCTGCAGAGCTTGTTCGGTACAGAACTTGAATTTGAGGTAAACCCCACATACCGCATCAATCCAGATGCATTCTTTGATGCAGAAGTGTACCGGAATCTCTGACTGGCGCAGTCCATTGGGAGGTGAACTCCATTGAAACAATATACCATTCGGGAATACATGGGGTTTACCCGGAATGGCCCGCCGCGGGCAGGTATGATCTCTTTGCCGGAACACGCTTTCGATCAGCTGGAGCAGTTTATTTTATCCAATCGGGAGAAAGGCTCCAGTACCCAGCCGCTGGAGTTGATGAGTCTGAGTGCAAGGCCCGGCGTGGGCAAAGTGATCACCGCCAAAAACTATGTGGGAGTGATCACTACCAAAGACGGAACAGAGATTGAAATTCTGCCCAAACTGACGTTGGCAGGGGACAACAGTGACCAAGCTGTTCGCAAGGTGTTTCTCACCATGCTTCGAACAGTTCAGGAAGCCCCATTCAAGACATTTCGCACTGCCCACTTGAATACTTCCCGCATGCGTTTGCTGGACCTGTTCGTGCGTATGTTTTTGGACGAGGCCCATCGGCTGATTCAACGCGGCTTGAAATCGGATTATACGACAAAGCAGGACAACGAAACTTGTGTCCGTGGGAAAATCGTATTCTCAGAGCATATTCGAAAAAACCTGCTGCATCGGGAACGGATCTTCGTGGAGTACGATGTATTCAGCGTGGATTGTCCGGAAAACCGCCTGGTGAAGTCCACAGCGCTCTACCTGCAGCGGCACACCACAGATCTACAAAACCGCAGGGATCTTCGGGTCGTGCTATCTGTCATGGAGCAAGTCCCGGTATCCCAAAATGTGGAGCAGGACTTCCTGCGCTGCGGGCAATCCCGTTCTATGGCAGACTACCAGCGGCTTCTGGAGCTGTGCCGGGTGTTTTTGCAGGGAAAGAGTTTTACAGCCTTTTCCGGCGGGCAGGCCGCCCTGGCCCTTCTTTTCCCCATGGAGCGCGTGTTTGAAAGCTATGTGGCGGCGGTCTTGCGGAAAAATTTGGACTCCAGGCAATATCGTGTTTATGTGCAGGCAAAAGGTAAATATCTCTTTGAACTGCCTCAAAAACAGTTTGCCCTGCGGCCAGACTTGGTGATTGAAGATTTGAACAGCGGGGAAAAGACCGTATTAGACACCAAGTGGAAACTTCTGTCCCCTCAGTGGCACAATTACGGAATCTCACAGGCTGATATGTACCAGATGTACGCATACCAGAAAGAATATGCGGCAAAACAGACGGTGCTGCTTTATCCGGATTGTGAGGCAATAGCAGATCAGAAAATTCCTTTTTGCTATTCTTCTTCCAGCGGGAGCCTGGTCAGGGTGCAGACCTTGCATTTGGATTCTCCGATTGCTATGGTTGAAGCGGTAAGAGAGTTACTGGATATAGCGTCCCAGCCTTCAAAATAGCAATATACGGTCATCATGAAGAGCGTACAGCGAAACGGCGAAAGGAGGTCTGCGATGGATAGCCCAAAATACATGCTCCTGATCAACGGGCAGGATAAGACTGACTCCGTCGCCAGTTTCCGTTTCCAGGACGGCATGTGCGAGGTGGTCTATGCCACTTCCCCTAAAACGTATCGCTACCGTGCCGAAAAAGTGCAGCTCCTAAAAGTACAGAGCCGAATTGATCCCACGCAGTTTATCATTACCGTGGACGGAAATCCTCTTTCGCAGGTCGATGAGATTTTGGATTTTGGCCCCTTTTATCGGTTCCTCAGAACTGGGAAAACAGCTCTTACATACCCCAAAAGCCAGGTGGAACTTCAGAAAAACTGCCTCACAAACCAGAAACAGGCTGGTGTTTTTGAATATTTCAAAGAAACGGCAGCGGCGGTTAGTCTGGTAGCCGAAGGCGGTCTCAATATCCTGAGTGCCCAGTACGAGCGGGTCAAAAGTGTCAGCGACGCAACCGTTCTCTCCTGCTACCTGGATTCTTCCAAGAAGCCTGCGGTGCGGGCGCTTCCCGAGGCAGTCATCTATCCCTTTGGCCTGAATCAGAGCCAGAAAACAGCGGTGGAGAACGCCCTTTCCTCCCAAGTCAGCATTATCCAGGGGCCTCCCGGTACCGGAAAGACACAGACCATTCTGAATATCATCGCCAATGCGGTCCGAAACGGCCAGACCGTGGCCGTTGTCTCCAACAACAACTCCGCCACCTTGAATGTGGCGGAAAAATTGGAGAAAAAGGGCCTTTCTTTCCTGACCGCTTTTCTGGGGAGCCGTGCCAATAAGGATCACTTTCTGGAGGCACAGACGGGCCGATATCCCGATATGTCGGCATGGGTTCTGGAACCGGAGGAGAAGTCCCAGTTGGACCAGGAAGTGACGGGGTTCTCCAAAGAACTCAGCAAGATGCTCAACGGGAAGAACCGCATTGCCGCCATTGAGCAGGAACTTCTGCAGTTGACACCGGAGCAGCATTATTTCGGTGAGTACTACAGCACCTATGCCCGGGCGCCCAAAGATGAGGTGAAAGGGCTCTCCTCTCAAAAGATTTTGTCCCTCTGGTTAGAGTACGAACAGCATGCTCAGCAGCAGAGCAAATTGGGCCTGCTCCAGAAGATATGCATCCTGTTTCGCTTCAACCGCAGTGCGCTGAAAGTGTTCCTCCAAACACCGGAACTGGTGATCCCGTATCTCCAACGGCAATTCTATGTGGTGCGCCGGCAGGAATTGATGGAAGAGCGGGCGCAGCTGGAGAAAAAGCTGGAGCAGTATGCCTTTGACCAAAAGATGGAGGAACTGACGGAAAAGTCTCTGCGGTTATTCCGGGCAGAACTGAGTGAAAAGTTCCATTGGCAAGAGGCCCGCAAGTGTTTTGAAACGCGGGATTTCCGGGGAAGATCCCAGGAATTCAATCGAGAATATCCGGTAATCCTGAGCACGACCTACTCCATCAAGGGCACCCTGAACTTTGAACATACCTACGATTATCTCATCGTAGATGAGGCTTCTCAGGTGGATCTGGCCACCGGTGTACTGGCCTTCGCCAGCGCCAGGAATATCGTCATTGTAGGCGATCTCCAGCAGCTTCCCAATGTACTGGACAGCCAGAATATCCATAAAAGCGAGGAAATCTGGGAACAGTATTCTCTCCCGGAGACTTACCATTTCTCCGCCCACAGTCTGCTCTCCTCTGCGATTGCTGCATGGCCAGAGGCTCCTACTGTCCTTTTACGGGAACACTATCGCTGCCATCCCAAGATCATCAATTTCTGCAACCAGAAATTCTATGGCGGGAAACTCATCGTCATGACAGAGGACCATGAAGAATCGGATGTCCTGACCATGTACCGGACAGCGCCCGGCAACCACGCCCGTGGCCATCTGAACCAGAGACAAATTGATGTGATCCGACAGGAGGTCCTTCCCAGCCTGGAAAGACAGGGATATGGGAGTATTGGCATCATCACGCCGTACCGAGACCAGGTGGCGGCGATCCAAACCCAACTGGGCAAGGGACTGGAAGTGGCTACCGTCCATAAATTCCAGGGGCGGGAGAAAGAGGCCATCGTCCTGACTTCCGTGGACAATGTCATTACGGACTTTGTGGATGATCCCCGGATGCTGAATGTAGCGGTGTCCCGTGCAGTTAAGTCCCTGACCGTCGTTACCTCCCAGGACCCGCAGAATGACCGAACCAACTACGGCGATCTGGCCCGCTACATTGAGTACAACAACTGTGCGGTGATTGAGAGCGCGGTGTACTCCGTTTTCGATTTGCTCTATCAGGGGTACGCTGAGCAGCGGCGGGCCTTTTTGAAAAAGCACGGGCGAGTTTCAGAATACGACTCGGAAAATCTTGCCTATGCTGTGATCCAGAATATCCTTCAAAAAGCAGAGTTTTCTTTTGTGGACTGCGCAGCCCATGTGTCCCTGGTCAATCTGGTGAAAGACTACTCCATATTGACGGAGGAAGAAACTGTGTACGCCCGCAATCCCTTGACCCATGTGGACTTTCTCTTGTTCCGCCGCATGGACAAATCGCCTCTGCTGGCCATCGAAGTAGACGGTGCCGCTTTCCATGCCGAAGGGAGCATCCAGGCGGGCAGAGATGAAAAGAAAAACCGGATTTTTGAGCTGTGTGGGATTCCGCTGCTGCGGCTTCGGACGGATGGAAGCGGCGAGAAGGAGCGCATGGAGCAGGCGCTGTTGGCGGCAGTTTCCAACAGTTAATAGAACATTGACACCATACAGAGAAGAGGAAGGGCAAGATGAACGTTATCTGCTTCGGCGACTCCAATACCTACGGATACGATCCCCGAGGTTATTTCGGCGGGCGCTATGACGGGGACAACCGGTGGGTGGATATCCTGGCTGCGGAAACCGGATGGACGATCTCGAACATGGGACAAAACGGCCGCGAGATTCCGTCCGCCACTCCCGCTTTCCCTGCTGACACAGATCTGCTGATCGTCATGCTGGGAACCAACGATCTGCTCCAAGGATGTAGTCCTCAGCAGGCTGCTGAGAGATTGGAGCGATTCCTTGCGGCTGTTCCATTAGACCGAAACAAGCTCCTGCTGATCGCACCGCCGCCGGTGGCCCTGGGAGCATGGGTACCCAGCCCGCAGCTCATTGATGACTCCCGTGCCTTCGCCCGGCTCTGTCAAACCCTGGCTAAGCAAATGGGTATCCGCTTTGCCGATGCCGGAAGATGGGACATCCCTCTTGCCTATGACGGCGTACACTTCACGGAGCAGGGGCACAAGGCCTTTGCTGCCAAACTTCTGGAGGAACTCAAATGAAACGAATCTTACCCCTGCTCATTTCCCTTTTGCTGTTACTGACTGGATGCGGCGGAAATTCCGCCGACGGCTCCTACCAGCAGATCACCCAGGAAGAAGCCAAAGAGATGATGGACTCCCAGGAGGTCATCATCCTGGATGTGCGTGAGCAGGACGAGTATGACAGCGGGCACATCCCCGGCGCTGTCCTGCTGCCGGTGGGTACCATTGATGAAGATACTGCCGCTGAGGTGATCCCTGGGAAGGACTCTACGGTGCTGGTCTACTGCCGCAGCGGAAACCGCAGCAAGACCGCATCATCCACTCTGGCCGAGTTGGGCTACACCAATATCTATGAGTTCGGCGGCATCAATACCTGGCCCTATGAAACCGAGCCGTAAGAAAACAGTACGAGGTGTCCGGCATGAAGCAACTGACCTGGGAAGAATACTACGACGGATTTTATGACTGGTCGTCCAGCACCCAGAAGAGCTACGCCTATCGCCTGTCCGATTATGGTCCCGCAGACGAGGTATGGGAGATCGCAGAGGAACTCGATTTTGTGGATAGTGCCTTTGCCGCCAAATTTTTGGAAAAGGCCTTCTCTGCCGGTGTCCGGTTCACCCCGGAGCAGGTGCTGGAAATGGTGGCTATGGTGGATCAGTCCCTCCTGAGCAAAATGGCGGAACAGACAACGGTTCCCTTCAACCGGGAGCAGTTGGAAGAGATCTACCTGATGATTGATGATTTCTCCTTCCGAAAAATCTCCAGGCGGTCACGCATTGATGTGTTTGATGATGTGAAAGAACTCCGGCGGCAGGCAGCGGCATCCTCTGCTGCCCGTCCGAAAAAGAAAGGCGGCCTGCTGTCGGCATTGGCAGCCTTCGCAGCCGGAGCGGCAGTCGCCGGTCATCTCAACAAGAAGCATGACGGACACTGCGACGGTGACTGCGCCAACTGTCCGCCCCATTACGGCTATCGCTATGGCCGCTGGTACTACGGAAAGGGCCATCAGTACGGCTGTGAGTTTGGCGGCAACAAAGGGGACGGGAGCCTGTAAACGGAATAAAATCTACATCGCCTATACAAAGAATAAGGCCGGTGGGCGCTTCGGTATGAAGCGCCCGCCGGCTCATTTTATTTTCTCGTGCATATTTTCAAAAATTTTTTCTAATGAGGGTTGTGTATTGTCTCAAAAATGTCCGTTGTAAGGTGAAGGGACATTTTGATTGTCATTTCCTTCCGTATTTTTCACGCAGGCTCTGGTGACCCTCCTGATACTTCCGCCGCAGATCGTCCGCTGAAAAGGTCTGCCATTTGGGATCGTCTGTTCTGAGATCCAGCAGCATAAATCCTTTCGGGTAGTGCAGTTCCGGGTCAAAGCCGATATCGTCAGCCACCATTCTTTGCCAGGCTGTTTCCGTCGGCGAAGTCTGCGCCGCACCCACGGAATAGTCCTCCAGATCATGCATGGTGTCGATCTTCCGGAGAAATTCCTCCGCAGTCAACTTTCCGTCCAGATAGTCAATTCGGGCCAGACGGGCATTCTCGCTCCAATCTCCATATTGCAGGTAGTCCATGGGAATCAGGTCTTGCCGGTTTTCAGGGAGAGCAGTGATGTAGCGCTGCATACGGGCATACATGCGATCCCGTAGTTTTTTATAGACCAGCAGTGCCTCGTCCTGTTCCGTGTCCAGGTTGCGTTTAAAGCGGGAACCTCTCTGCTTGCAAGGAAAACCGTCCGTCTCCCGGTCACAGTAGTGGGTTTCCTTTCTGGTCTTGGGAATGAAATAGCGCCAGCAGTAATCACAGCGGGCAATACGCTGTTTGTCCTGATGAAAGTACAGGGCAAACTGCAGCGCCAGCAATCCAAAGATGGAGTAGGCGGCATAGACCGGGTGCTCTCCCGGCTCCTTCGGAAGCAGGATCGGATCACACAACGATTTTAGCTCCGGATAAGTTTCAACCAGTTTTTCATACCGCTCCTGCTGCGTGGCCCGCTCCATGCCGTCGCAGGCAATCTCCAGTGCGTTGCGTAAGTACACCTGAGCCCGAATGGGCTCCTCCAGAATCTGAAGCAGCTGTGCCGCGGCATTGAGGAGGAACAGCGCACTGCCGTCATCTTCCTGCCGCAGGGACTGCTCCAACAAATGCCCCAGTACAAAGTAACCCACCGGATCGATGTCCCGGAGCATACTTGGCAGTAGCAGTGCCTCGGCGACAAAATCCTCAAAGTCTGCCATCGAAACCTCAAGCCGCTCCTCGAGCAGAGGATGTTGTTCCCGCAGGTTTCGGATCTCCCGGCGGTACGCGCTGTAATCGATCTCCGAAGCGGCGATCAGATACTCGGCGGGAGTTGCGGCGGGAAGTGCAATCTCCCAGCCGTTTGCATGGTGCAGGGTCACGGACCATCTATTTTTATCCTCTGCCTTCAGCAGCAATGCGGTCATTCCATCTGCCATCTGCTCGCCTCCTTTCAAGATCACTTCCTGATGTAAGCGATTCTCTTTTTATTTTACAATGAACGCAGCCGGAAGGGCAACTGCACCTTGAAAAATAAATACCCATCACCAAAAACGATATTCACCGGGGAAGTACTGCCATGACGCTGTCGCGGACAAACAGCTGAGCGTACCAGGGGGAAGAAAACGCTGTGTGTGTCAAACAAGGCCGCAGGGCAGGAACAGGTATGGTGATGGCCGGACAGAAACAAAAAAGACCGCTGAACTGCTGCAACAGTTCAACGGCCCGCCGCGTTTCGGAAAACACAGCCCTAACTGTGTTCAGTCTATCAGAGAGACCTCCGAAACGCAAGAACAATTTTTCTCTGCATTAAAAATGATCGGAGGTATTGAAATGAAGATGTCAGTCTGTAAAAGCTATGACGACCTGCCGCTGTTTCTCAACGCGAATCTGTTGGCGCAGGTGCTGGGCGTGTCCATCTCCACCGCCTATGAGGTGATGCACGAACCCGGTTTTCCGGTACTGCGTGTGGGCAGCCGCATGGTGGTACCGAAAGAGAAGTTCATTCAGTGGGCGGAGGAGCAGTCTGGAGGTGCCAAATGAGAAAGCAGAACTGGCCCAAGCGTGATCCCATCAAAAACTATTTCCCGCTGCCCAATGAGATCTACGATCTGGGATTGTCCCGGGGCGCGATCTCGGTGTACAGCTTCCTGCTGCGCCGGGAGGACCGCAGGACCTATCAGTGTCTGCTCAGCTACCGGGAGATCGGCGACGGCGTTGGCATGTGCGTGACCACAGTGAGAAAGTATGTGGCGGAGCTGGAGGAGCGATCGCTGATCCGCACGGAGCACACCTCTGTCATTACCAGGGACGGCCGCAAGCGCAACGGCCGTCTGCTCTATCACATCCTGCCCATCCAGATGTCCATCAACCAGTACTACGAGCGGCAGTTCCAGGAGGCCGACCTGGCACTGGAGCGGCAGAAGGTAACAAAGCGCCTGGCCGCGCTGGAGAGAAAGGAAGGTGCAAACAATGCTGATGCAAATGCTTAACAGTCTCATCGAGCACACCCCTGTGCTCGCCGCCCGGCGCACCGTGAAAACAAAGTGGTACATCATCAACCGGTACAACGAAAGTCATGATGACACCATGGATGAAAATGCGGTGATGCTCTTTCTCTGTGATGAACAGCGGGGCGATCTCACGGAGGAGCAGCGTGCCTTCGCCAAGGAGAAGAAGGCAGAAGTACACAGCAGTTTTTCTCTCAGCGTGTATGAGCTCATTCTGTATCAGGTCATGCACAGCCTGCATCTGGTGTCCGGCCCCGAGGATTTCGCCACTGTCTTTTCCAAGCCAAAAGACGGTGAGACTGGCCGCCAAATCCCCCCGTGTAACGGCCTGTGAGGGGCTGTGTGCCCTCCCTGGGGACAGGGCAGAGTCCCTGCCCTACCGAGGGCTTTTGGACGGCTTTGGGCCGGATTTTCGGAACAGGAACCACGGAGGGACGAGGAGCAGGAGAAACTGCCGGGGTCATGTGCCCCACGGCAGAGTCACAACTGCCCGCAGTGCGGGCAGTTTCGGGAGATGGGCGAGGGCGTTCCAAAAACAAAAATTTCCTCATTAGGGGGTCCTCTCGGCACAAAACCCACGAATCACAAGAAGATTCAGGGCGTTCCTACGAAAAAAGGAGGTTTCAAAGCATGGTTATCGGGAAAGAGAAATTTGCCCTCTGGATCACGCCAGAGGCTAAAAAAGAAGTGGAAGCTCACTACAAACAGGACAACTGCAAAAGCCAGAGCGAGTACATTGAGAAGGCTGTCCGATTCTATTCCTGCTACTTGGACACGAAACACGCGGAGGAGTATCTGCCCCGTATCCTCTCGGATGTTCTGGAGGGAAAGCTGGATGCCTTCGGAAAACGCATGGGGCGTCTGCTCTTCAAGCAGGCAGTGGACCAGGATCTGATGGCGAATCTGCTTGCCAGCGATATCAATGCAGATCTGGATACGCTGCAAAAACTTCGGGTGCGCTGCGTGAAAAATGTGAAAGAGACCAACGGTGAAATTGACTTCCAGGATACGTTTCGGTTTCAGAAGAGGATTGAGGAATGAAGGGTCTCATTCAAAAGTCCGGCTACATCAAGCCGGGAAGCGGCGGCGGACACTACGCTGAGTATATCGCCACCCGAGATGGCGTGGAACTGATGGAACCCATGGCAGGCGGTGGTTACCTGGAGTACATTGCGGAGCGTCCCCGCTCTCACGGTCTGTTCTCTGCGGACGGTGCTGCTGATCTGGAGCAAACCATGGAGGAGATCAACGCACACGCCGGTCCGGTGTGGACCTTCATCTATTCGCTGAAGCGTGAGGATGCCGCACGGCTGGGCTACGAAAACGGCGAGAGCTGGCGCAGATTGCTACTGGCTCATCAGGTAGAACTGGCAGCGGCGATGAAAATTCCGCCCAGCAGCTTTCGTTGGTGCGCCGCCTTCCACGATGAAAAGCACCACCCACACATCCACATGATGGTCTGGTCTGCCGATCCCAAGCAGGGCTATCTGACTGAGAAAGGCATCGAGCAGATGCGCTCCCAGCTGTCCAACGATATTTTCCAAGACGAGCTGTTGTCCATCTATCAGGAGAAGGATCTGTCCTATCAGCAGGTACGGGACGCGGCTATGGAAGCTATGGGCCGTCTCATCCGGGAGATGAAGTCCGGCCTCTGCGACAGTCCTGTCATCGCCGGTCAGATGGAAACGCTGGCCGGGATACTGACGGAGGTCAAAGGTAAAAAGATGTACGGCTATCTCAAAAAGCCAGTAAAGGCGCAGGTGGATGCCATCGTGGACGAACTGGCCAGGCTCCCGGAGGTAGCGGAGTGCTATGAACAATGGAACCAGCTGCGGGATGAGCTGGAGCGGTACTACAAAGACACGCCGAGAGAACACAAACCATTGTCCCAGCAACCAGAATTTAAGGCCATCAAGAACATGGTCATCCGGGAGGCGGAGGAACTGCGTCTGAGTACATTCACCTTCGAGGATGCATCTATGAAAGACGAAGTGGATGAGGACCAGGAGGAGGTGTACTACACCTGGAACTCCCACTGGCAAATGGCGGAGGCCTACCAGAACGCAAGAGGAATCCTTTCGGTCTATGAAAACACAGAGGAAGAAAAAGCGGAACAGGTGCAAGTACTGAAGAAGCTCTGGGACGCAGGTTTTTCCGTGGCAGCACATCAGTTAGGAAAATGCTGGCGGGATGGTATGGGTGTGTTGCCGGATGACAAGAAAGCAGAGCTGTGGTTTCGCCGTGCAGCCGAAGCCGGTCATGACTTCTCACAGTACGCTCTTGGTAAACTGCTGCAAAGTCAAAAGCGGATGGAGGAAGCGGTGTCCTGGTATGAGAAAGCGGCAGCACAGGGCAATCCCTACGCCGCCTACCGGCTGGGAAAACTGTATCTGGAGGGAACGGATGTCCCGAAGGATGTAGCCAAGTCGGTAGAGTATCTGACCGATGCTGCTCAGGAGGGCAACCAGTATGCGCAGTACACCCTGGGCAAGCTGTACCTCACCGGCAAGGATGTGGCCCAGGATCGGGAGCAGGCGTACCGCTGGTTCTGGGAATCCGCGTCACAAGGAAATGAGTATGCCCAGTTTTTCCTGGACCACTTCAATGATAACCGCAGCCCCAATGTGCTCCTCTCTGCCACCAAACTGCTCCATCACATGGGGCGCATCTTTCAGGACAACTCCATTCCGCCCTGCCCGCCGGGCAGACAGAGAACGGACCGTAAACTGCTCCAGAAAATCCGCCAGAAGAAGATCGCCATGGGCCACAAGCCGGACGACCATGAGGAGGAGCAGAGCATGGGCGGCATGACCATGGGTGGGATTTAGGCGTATTAAAATCTGACATGCCAAAACAAAGATAAAAACCTCTTTACAACCCAAAAATCTTTCTGAAAAAGTTTCAAATAAGGGCTGGATATTGCAAAGAAGTTTGGGTATTGTGTGTTGCTGATAAGGAGGCGACGCGCAATGAACGACTACATGAGAGCCCTGCACCAGAGGTTCTTCCGGGAGCCGGATGTGTCAGAGTTGGAAGAAGACATTGAGAACACCCGCCAGGAAGTGCGGGACTGCCTGGACAAGATGCAGCGGCGCAGGCTCATGCATCTGGTGGACTCGCAGAATCTGTTGAAAGAAGAAATTTCCCTGGCCAGCTTCACTGCAGGGTTCAAACTGGCCTGGGGACTGAGTAAGGAACTGGAGGCGGATGGCCTGTACTCCTTCGATGAGGATGAGACAGAACGAGTCTGCCGCAGAATGGAACAGGAGGAGTGATCGAAATGACAAATCGACTTCCCATTCAGCGGTGCCAGTACTGTGGGTGCGAGGACATCGGTCTTGGCTGGCAGCACGGCGAAGCGCTGGTCACATTCAAGAAACACGGAATGCTGGGCAACCGACTGCGGTATCTGATCTGCCGCCGTTGCGGCGCTGTGCTCTACCAGTATGTGGCGGAGCCTTACAAGTATCCTCCTGTGAAATAGGCTACACAGTAACCGTACGACAAATGAAACTGAACTATTGGAGGTGAAACAACATGGCAAAGAGACGACCATCAGGAGATGGCATGGTACGCAAACGGGAAGACGGGCGTTGGGAAGGCCGCATCGTAGTGGGCCACAAGGAAAACGGTGAGCCCATCTTCCGATATGTGCTGGCCAAAACTCAGAAAGAGTTGCTGGCTAAGCTTCACCGTGACATGGATATCTATCAGGACGCACAGCTCACAGAGGACAGCCGCATGACTCTGGGCGAGTGGCTGGATCGCTGGATGGAGGAGTACGGCTCCGTCACCCTGCGGCCTAACACCCTGCGCAGCTATGAGCAGTACATCCGGTGCTATGTGAAGCCCTACCTGGGCGGCAAGATCGTCTCCCGCGTCACACGGCTGGACATCCAAAAGCTGTACCGGAAGCTGAAGAAAGAGGGACGCGTCCACGACCATCCGGAGTATGGACACGAACTGTCGGACACCATGGTCCTCCGTATCCACGCCATGCTCCACCGCTGTCTCAAAGATGCGGAGCGGGACCACATCGTTCCCTATAACCCAACGGACGGCGTCAAGCTGCCCAAGAACAACTACAAACCAAAGCAGGTTCTCGACCGGGAGCAGATGGATGCCTTCCTGGCGGCAGTGGACAAGAACGAAATCTGGCGGGACTTCTTCTACACAGAACTGACCACTGGCCTGCGCCGGGGTGAAATCTGCGGTCTCATGTGGAGAGACTTCGATGAAAACGCAGGGACGCTGAAAATCCTCCGCTCGGTGAATGTACCTAAGCGGGGTGAACTGGAGATTGGCGAGACCAAGACTGAGCGGGGCAGACGCACCATCCGTCTGCCCCCCAGCACGGTCCAGCGATTAAAGGAGAGGAAAAAACACGCCATCAGTCAGTGGATCTTCCCGGAACCACTGGCCCCGGAGAAACCGGTGCGACCCAGTGCCGCCTACTACTGGATGAAGGTGCTGCTGAAAGAGGCGGGACTGCCTCACATCAGGTTCCATGATTTGCGCCACCCGTATGTCAAGCACACGACAAAAAAAATATAATTCTGAAAAGCAGAAAACCCAAGCTACCAAGATGGATTTGATAGCCTGGGTTTTCCGTTTTTGTACCTTCAATTATTCAAAGAGGTCATGGACTTTGTAGATAATCTCAATGCGGTTGTCGGGGAATACATACACCTTTTCAATCAGCAGATCGGTCAGCTCGGAGTTTAGCACATCCGCTTCCGCAATCGAGTGAACAATCTCTTGTCGGCTGCTTTGGCGGGCCTGTTCTTCTCGCTTCAGCTTTGCCTGGGCGGTGACAGCAGCATAGGCATTTTTGACTTTCAGTATTTCTGCGTCATAAACTGCTTTCTCCGATTTATAAGTGTCCAGCTCGATCTGCCCCAGGAGATACCGTTCAAAGAGAGATTGCTTCTGGTCCCTCAAGGCTTCCAGCTGCTTCTCATACTCAGAACATTTGGCAGCGGTGGCCTCCAGGTGAATGGTGCCGTCCTCATGTTCGGGCAACAGGATTTCCAGCTGCTTTTTCAAAGTGAGGAGGACTGCTTCTTCCAGACCGGCAGCATCTGCACGGACATCGCGGCAGCGGCTGTTCACATCGGCAGTAGAATGGCGGCACATATAAAACGGTTTCTTTTGAGCGATGCGGGAGAGTGCATGGTCGCAACAGCCGCAATAGACCTTGCCTTTCAGTGGGTACTCCCTGGTTTTCTTGGTCGGCAAGGAGAACCGGCGCTGCACAGCCTGCACCTTTTCAAATAGTTCTTTGTCCACGATTGCCGGATGATGGTCGGGAATAATGAACCATTTGTCCCGCTCCTTCCTGCGGCTTCGTGTGCCGCCCACTTCAATGACTGCACGACGCCCAATGACATAGGAGCCGATATAGCGTTCGTCCTCCAGGATACGGAGAACCGTAGCGCCACTCCAGCGGCCACGGGAGCGTGAGACATCGTGGTACTTCTGCCCATGAGCTGCTTTGTATTCTCCAGGGGTCGGTATGCCTCGCTTAAACAGTTCCCTGGTAACGGCTGCCGCTCCAATGCCGGTTGCAGCAAGTTGGAAAATGAGCTGTACCACAGCAGCGGTTTCCGGGTTCGGCTCCATTCTGCCATCGGCGCTTTTGCGATACCCATAAGGGCAAACTTTGCTCTGGTATTCGCCGCGCTGCATTTTGGCATACTTGGCGCTTTTGGTCTTGATGGACATATCCCAGCTGTAATACTCGCTGATCAGATACTTGAAAGCTACATCCATACCGCCGGTATCGCCCTTATGCTGATCGCTGTCAAAATCATCGTTGATGGAAATGAACCGGGTGTGAAACAGCGGGAACACACGCTCAATGAAATAGCCAGTCTCAATGCTGTTTCGTCCAAATCGGGAAAAGTCTTTTACGATGATACAGTCGATCTTATTGGCCCGTACCATCTCAATCAGCTCCTGGACTTTGGGACGCTCAAAGTTTGTGCCGCTATACCCGTTGTCGATAAATTCAAGAACTTCTGCATTGGCGGACTCCGGCATGGAAGAAACAAATTCGTTCAGCGCAAGGTGCTGGTTTTCAATGCTCATACTATCGTATTTATAATCCTCCAAGGAAAGGCGGATATAAAGAGCAATCACATATTTCTGCACTGGCTCAGCACCTCCTCACAATGTTCAAATTCACTCTGGAAACGGAAACGAACCGTAATCCGCTTTTCTCTTGAGACCTCTATACGGTCAATCAGGCGGTCAATCAGGGCTGCCGTCAGCTGGCGATCTTCCTTGATATGCTGTGCATCCTGGGACAGCATTTTATACTGTTCCAGCTGCTTGGCGAGAATCGCAAGCCCCGCTTTCAGCTGCTCAATTTCTTCGCTGATCGCCTCGATTTTGGCTTCGTACTTCTCTTTGAAGGAAAAATACTCGTCTTTTGACAGATGGTTCTGGATCAGGCCCTCATACAATCCGCGCTGATAGGTTCGCAGCTGCTGGATTTCCTGTTTCCGGCTGGCGATTTTAGCCTGTATGTTTTTCTGTTCCTCGGCTTCTTTGGAGAGGTTTTCCAGACCGAGAGAGTATTGCCCCAGCGTGGTATCAAGCTGTTCCTGTATCACATCGGCCAGGGCATCCAGCAGCTCTTTTTCAAAGATAAACACACCGGGACAAACGCCCTTTTTGATGCGGTTGTTGCTGATACAGTGGTAGACATATACCTCCTGAGACTTTCTGCGGACGCATTTTTGCCGGTGAAGGCTGTGTCCACAGTGGGCGCAGAAGATTTTTCCTCTCAAAAGATTAGGGGACCAGGAATGTATTTCCCTGTCTTTGGCCTGCTGTGCAGCCTGGTCCAATGCTTTCTGAACAGCGGCAAACAGCTCCCGGCTGATGATGGCTTCATGGGTGCCGCGTACCGTTGTCCATTCATCGGCGCTGGCTCTGACCTGCTTGTGGTCAATGATTTTAGATACCCCTTGCACCAGATCGCCGGTATAAACTTCTGCACGGAGAATTTTGGCAACGGTGCGGGTTTGCCAATGCCCATTGCCCACCAGATTCTCATGGGTGATCTCTCCCAAGGTTCTCTTGTAGTGGCTGGGAGAGAGATACCCGGCCTCGTTCAAGCGTACCGCGATAGTATTTAATCCTGCGCCCTCGGCGGCCCATTGAAACATGGTTTTGACTACTTCGGCAGCCACCGGGTCAACAATCAGCTGGTGGCAGTTATCAGGAGCTTTCAAATATCCATAGGGTGTGCGCCCGCCAACATACTTGCCGTCTTTCATGGCCTGCCGCTGCTGGGCTTTGATTTTTCTGGCAATATCCATCGCATAGGCTTCGTTAATCATATTCCGCAGCGGAATGATGATACCATCGTGGGCATTGTCCGAGGAAGAAGAATCGTAGCGGTCATTCACGGCAATACCATCGAGAGTTTCGGCAGCCACGCCCAGACGCTTGAAGTTATTGAGAATGTCGGTCTCAATACGCTCCAAACGGGGTTTGGCCGATTTGATGCTGTCCGCGTCAATGCCGAAGGTGAGATACTTGGTTTTGATAAGGCCGTTGTTGCCCTTTGCCAGCTGGTTTTGCAGCATGGTCATGTACT
>OLRK01001414.1_pt1 | contig 20268 bp, 16 predicted proteins | sample 1672911 | NCBI WGS metagenome assembly OLRK01 (sample SAMEA3136736, study PRJEB25190) | human gut metagenome | biome: human gut; feature: human-associated habitat; material: faeces | place: Austria | collected 2013 | reverse complement strand
GTATCAAAAATTCGGGCGTTTGTATAGGCTTTTTTGAGAAACTCCGAACTTTCTTTCCATTTTGTAACCTGAAATGTGGTCTGTGCAACTGCAAAAAGGGGTTTTTGGGGGTCAGAAGGGCCGTTCCACGCCTCTAACTCGGCTAAATCGGCAAAAACGAACACCTCACCCCGGGTGTGTCCCACAATGCCCTGCACCTCCGGGTGGGTCTTATCCCCCGCCACCAGCAGCACCGCACCCTCTTTTTCGGCCTCGGCGGCAATGCGCTGGATCTTCTGCACAAAGGGGCAGGTGGCGTCATGGTACGGGATGCCGCGCGCGGCCAGTTCATCGTAAACGCTGCGGGGCACCCCGTGGCTGCGGATGACCACCTCGCACCCGGCGGGCACATCCTGCACGGTGTCCACTACCTGTGCACCCTTGCGCCGCATATCCTCCACCGCCTGCGGGTTGTGGATCAGCGGGCCCAGCGTTGCCACCTTATGCCCCTCGGCCAGCAGACCGTAGGTCAGTTCCACGGCACGGTTCACACCAAAGCAGAACCCCGCCGTTTTCGCCAAATGGATCTCCATCTCTTACGCCCCCATCTTTTCCCATGCTTCCAGCAGCGCCTGCTTGTTGGCACGGAGCTTTTTGGTGTCCCGGCGGCCCTCCATGGCAAACTGCACTGCGGGCATCGGCTCGCCGTAGATCACCCGCACTTTGCAGAACAGGTGCATTCTTCCGTCCGGGGTGTCGTACAGGATGCGGCAGGGCACAACGTCCACCCCTGCCTCGGCGGCAATGACGAAAAGACCGCTCTTGGGGGGCAGAAGCTTGCCCTCCTTTTCGCGGGTGCCCTCCGGGAAGATGAGCAGGGTCTTGCCCTGCTTGCAGGCCTCCACCGTCTGAGAGATGACCGCCATCTCGTCCTTGGTGCCGCGGACGCACACGCCGCCGCAGCAGCGGAAGAACCACGTCAGGAAGGCGTTGATCTCGAACAGTTCCTTTTTGGCAAACACCACCATCCGCCTGCCCCACCGGGTGACAACGATGAACACCGGGTCGATGGCAGACACATGGGTGGGCGCAAGGATATAACCCTTCGTCTGCACCTTTTTCAGGTTTTCACGCCCCTCCACCCGGATGCGGAAACCGATGTGCCACACAAGCCATGCAAGGGGCACCAGAATATAATATAGTACCATTTTTTCTATTCCTGTCCTGTTTGTTTTATCCGCCGATCTTTTTGGCAATGATCTGCTTCATAGCGTCAAGGCTCTGCTCAAAATCCAGTTCCGAGGTATCCAGAAGCACGGCGTCCTCTGCCTGCTTCAGCGGAGCGGCGGCGCGGTGGGTGTCCTGATAGTCCCGCTGCTTCACATCTGCCAGCACTTCCTCGTAGGGGGTGTCGATGCCCTTGGCCTGATACTCCTTCCAGCGGCGGGTAGCGCGTGCCTCCGGGCTGGCGGTCAGGAAGATCTTCACCGTAGCATCCGGCAGCACCACCGTGCCGATATCCCGGCCGTCCATCAGCACATCCTGCTTTTTTGCCATGCTGCGCTGCAGCTCCAGCAGAAATGCCCGCACCGCGGGGTTTGCGCCCACGGCAGAGGCTGCCATGCCGGCGGCTTCGGTGCGGATGGCGGTGCTCACATCCTCGTCCTTCAAGTAAATGTGCTGCTCGCCCGCAATGGACGCCAGCCGCAGCTCGATTTCCGGCAGCAGGGCGTCCACCGCTGCGTTGTCCTTGGGATCCTTGCCCGCGCGCAGGGCGTACAGGCCGATGGCGCGGTACATTGCACCGGTGTCCACATAGATATAGCCCAGCTCTGCCGCCAGACGGCGTGCCAGAGTGGATTTGCCTGCACCCGCAGGCCCATCAATTGCAACAGATACCATGATATGTTCTCCTTATTATATATAGTACACAGGAAATTGGCTGCGCTGTTTTTTACAGGTTATTCGCAAAGCTTTGTGCGGTGCAGAAAGCGATCTGCAGATTGTAGCCGCCGGTGTAGGCGTCCACGTCCAGCACCTCGCCCGCAAAGTACAGTCCCAGCGCCTTTTTGCTCTGCATAGTCTTGGGGTCCACCTCCCGCACCGATACGCCGCCGCTGGTGATGACTGCGTGGGCAAGGTCGCCCCGGGCGTCAATGGACACCTGCCAGTGCTTGACCAGCTGCACCAGCTCCCGCTTCTGCTCCCGGGTGATCTGGTTTGCCTTGGTGGCGGGGTCAATGCCCCAGCGCGCCACCATCACCGGCTGCATACTGGAGGGCAGCAGCTTGACCAGCGCCCCCTGCGCCGCGTGGTTTGCCAGCAGCGCAAAGTCCCGGGTGATGCGGTCGTACAGCTGCTCCTCGCTCAGGGCGGGCTTCAGGTCGATCTCCGCGATGTACCTGTGCTTTTTCATGTCCCCCAGATGGCTGGACGCGCTCAGGGTCAGCGGCCCGCTGATGCCAAAGTGGGTAAACAGCATCTCGCCCTGCTCGTCAAAGATGGCCTTGCCGTCCTCCAGCAGGGTCAGGGTGACGTTTTTCAGCGCCAGACCCATCATCTTTTTGCAGTCCGGGTCGCGGCTGACAAGGCTGACCAGACTGGGCACCGGCTCCACAAGGGTGTGTCCCGCCTGCTGCGCCAGCTTGTAACCATCGCCGGTAGAACCGGTGGTGGGGTAGCTCACGCCGCCGGTGGCCACCAGTACAGCGTCTGCCCGGTACTCCCGGCCGGAAGTGCCCCGCACGCCCACGCAGCGCAGCGCCGGGCCTGCTTTTTTCTTTTTGGGGTGACGCGGGTTTTCCGCTGCCGCCGGGGCGGGCTCTGCCTCCGGCACGATGTCCTCCAGCAGCAGCTTTTTTGCGCCGTCGTATACGATGTCGGCGTCCTGCGCATAGCGCAGCAATGCCTGCCGGATCTCCTCAGCCTTATCCGATACCGGGAACACCCGGCGGCCGCGCTCCACCTTCAGCTCCACGCCAAGGCCTTCGAACAGCTCCATGGTCTTTGCCGGGGGGAACGCCCCCAGCGAGGAGTACAAAAAGCGCGGGTTCGTGCGCACATGGCGCAAAAATTCCTCTGCCGGGCAGTCGTTGGTCACATTGCAGCGCCCCTTGCCGGTGACAAGGATCTTCTGCCCGGGCTTCTCGGTATGCTCCAGCACCGTTACCTGATGTCCCTGCCGCACGGCAGCACCCGCCGCCATCAGTCCGGCTGCTCCGGCTCCCACGATCAAAACCCTTGCCATCTGTCATCCTCCCAAAATCGCCTGTTAATTCTATTGTATCATACCAGAAACCCCGCACAAAAGCAATGCAGCGCCGCAGGAAATGAATGGATTTTCGGTTCCACACCCTCTTGACAAAGCCGCCGGGCTGCTGTATTCTTTTTACAGACCGTTAGTTTGTAAAAAAGGAGCATCCGCCATGCCGCGCAACAAATACCCGGAACAGACCGTTGAAAAGATCCTGGACGCCGCCGCCCTGCTCTTCCTCCAGAAGGGCTACCAGAATACCACCCTGCAGGACATCATCGATGCCACAAAGCTTTCCAAAGGGGCGGTGTACCATCACTTCCGCTCCAAGGAGGAGATCGCGCAGCGAGTCGGTGACCGTTTGGGCGACCAGATGTGGGAGCCGCTGCGCCATATCCGGGACGACCCGGCCCTGACCGGGCTGCAGAAGCTGCAGGCGGTGTTTGCAGTTTCCTTTGCCGGGCAGCGGCAGCAGCAGATCGCGCAGACTTTGCCGCACCTGTGCAGCAACCCGCAGTTCCTTGCCATGGAGCTGACCAACATTGAAGCGCATTTAGCCCCGGAGTGTATTGCACCCATGATCCGGCAGGGCATGGCAGACGGCTCCATCCACACCGCCAACGCCAATGCGCTGGCCGAAGCGCTGTTCGTGCTGGCAGACATCTGGCTTTCTCCCCAGACGCGCCCCACCACACCGACCGAGCAGCGGGCGCGGAACGTCGTGTTTCAGCAAATGACCCATGCACTTGGGCTGGATCTTTTGACGGATGCGCAGGCCGAGCAGCTGGTGCAGCTGTGCACACCGGTCAAAGACTGAATCCCGGGCGGAACGCTCCGCCTTTTTTTGTATGTAAATACAGACCAACAGTCTGTAAATAAAAAAGCAGGAGGTTTCCATGAACACTTTTATCCTTATCGTCCTCGGACAGATCGTCTCCCTGTTCGGCAATGCCGCCCTGCGGTTTGCGCTGCCGCTGTATCTGCTGCGGCAGACTGGTTCTGCCGCGCTGTACGGCGGCATCACCGCTCTGGCCATGCTGCCCGCCCTTGCTGGAATGCTGACCGGCGGCGCGCTGGCAGACCGCTGCCGTAAAGCCCGCCTGATGGCACTGCTGGATCTGGTGACCGCCGGTATTGCGGCTGCTGCCGCTGCCGGACTGCCGCATCTGCCCCTGCTTCCGCTGGTCCTGACCGTGCTGGGCAGTCTGTACGCCATTCAGGGGCTTTACCAGCCCGTGGTACGCGCCTGCCTGCCTCTGCTACTGAACGGCACCCAGCTGCTGCGCGGCAACGCAGTCATCCAACTGGTGGATACCGTGGACGAGCTTCTCGGTCCCCTGCTGGGTGCTGTTCTGCTGGAGCACCTCGGCATCCGGGGTCTGCTGGTGCTCTGCGGCTGCTGCTTTGCACTTTCTGCCGGGATGGAGCTCTGTCTGCGCATCCCACAGGATGTCCCATATGACACAAAGCTCTCCGTCCGTTCTCTGTGGGCCGACCTGCGGGAAAGTGCGCAGTTCCTCACCGGGCAGGCTGCGGTGCTGCGGTTAGCTGCCGCCATGGCGGCTGTAAACCTGCTGGAAGTCCCCGCCTTCACCGTAGGTGTTCCGGTGCTGGTGGTACAGACCCTGCAGAAAAGTGATGCCTCCCTCGGCCTTGTGCAGGCGGTGCTGAGCGCAGGCGGCATTTTAGGCGGCGTGCTGGCCGGAACCGTCTTTGTCCGTCATCCCATCCGCAGCGGCACACCTCTTTTGCTGGCGCTCAGCGGCGTGTGCGCCGCGCTGGGGCTTGCCCTCCGGGTGTCAGTGCTGCAGTTCGGTAGTATTCTGGTGCTGGGGGCCGTGTTTATGGCCGTGGCAGCGCTGTTCAATGTATGGTTCTTTGCGCAGCTGCAAGTGCTGGTTCCGCAGGCACAGCTGGGCAAAACTACCGCCTGCCTCTCTGTGCTGGCCTGCCTGACCCAGCCCATCGGGCAGGCAGCCTACGGCATTGCCTTCCAGCACTGGGCCGCACACCCCGCAGATGTACTGCTGGCAGCCGGGGTGCTTTCGGCGCTGGTTCTCCGGCTGCTGCAAACGCGCCGTACCGTCTGACACAGCAAAAAAGGAGCCGCTATTGCAGCCCCTTTTATGGTTTGCTTACTCCGGTAGCTTTGCCGGGTCGAGGTAGCTTTCGCCCTGCTTTACCTCCACATGGATGTGGCTCTCCTCGGCGCACTCGCAGCCGACAGTGCCCACCGTGCCAAGCTTCTGCCCGGCGGTCACGGTGTCCCCGGCCTTTACGGCAGGGTCCGCCACACCGCACAGCCGCCAAAGGCGGCCAGCGGCATCTTCCAGCACCACCACGGTGCCCCAGTTGCCCTCTGCTCCGGCAGACACCACCTTGCCCGCCACGGGTGCCGCCACCGCAGCGCCCTGCGTGCAGGCATAGTCCACACCGTTGTGGGTTCGCCAGTCCCCAAGGGTCTTGTTATACACCAGCTCATCGCCGCTGAAGGCGTTGAGCACGCGCCCCGGCATAGAGGGCGCGGCGGCAGGCTGTGCCGAACTGCTGGCAGGCGAGGATGCGCCTTGCAGTGCCGAGGGTTCGCGCAGCGAACCAGAGCCAGACTGCGCACCAGAGGACGTCCCAGAGGGCGTCTGCTGCGGCACATCGGTCTTGCTGTTTGCAACGTCGGTCACGGGCTGCTGCCATGTGGTATCCTCCTGTGCGTCCCAGTCCGGTTCTGTTTCCGGGGTGGTCTGTTGGGTGGTGCCGGGGGCGTTTAGTCCATCCAGACTTTTTTGCAGTTCTGCCCGCAGGGCGCGCACCGCCCACACCCCTGCCGCAGCCGCAGCCAGCAGGCTTGCGGTCAGCAGCAGGGCAAAGCCCTTGCCGTGCAGAAATTTTTTGATCTGCTCCATGCTTGTTACTCCCATCTGTTCGTTTTGTGTACGGGAACTTTTCTGGGCTTAGTGTGGGACAGCGGCGGGCAGTTTATGCAAGGGGGCAAAAAAGACACGCAAAAAGGCTGAGCAGCCACTTTTTGCAGCTGCTCAGCCTTGCTGTATCCCGTTTTTGGTTACTTCCGTGCGATCATTTCGGTATAGGCCAGCACCAGCGGGCCTACGCCCTTGGCATCATTGCAGACCACCGGCTCGCTGAAGTAGTAGGCCAGAGAACCGTCACGGTGATCCTTGCCGCCCAGACCCGCCACAAGGCAGATGCCGTCCAGCTGCAAGCTGCCGTCCGGGTTCTTGGACAGATACCGGTCGCAGGTGCCGTAGAAAGCCTTCTCCGCCCATGCAGCCATGCGTTTGGGCAGATAGCCCAGACGCACGCCCTTGAGTACGGCGTAGGCAAACAGGGCGGTGCCGCTGGTCTCCAGATAGTTGCCCTCGGCCTCCGGGTGGTCGATGACCTGCCAGAACATCCCGGTCTGCTCGTCCTGGAACTTGTGCATGTCCTCCACAGCCTGCTTGAGCATGGCCATGATGCCGCGGTACTCGTTGTACAGCTGCTCGTCCATGCGCTCCAGCACATCCACCATTGCCACAAGGAACCAGCCCATGGCGCGCAGCCAGAAGTTGGGGCTGCAGCCGGTCTCGGGGTCTGCCCAGTACATCTGGCGGCTCTCATCGTAGCCGTGGTAGTACAGGCCGGTCTTTTCGTCCCGCATGTGCTTTTTGATGTTCATGAACTGCTTGTAGCTGTCGATGCAGCCCTGCATCTTGTTAAAGCGGGTCTCGTACTCCATGTAGAAGGGCTGCGCCATATAGGTGCCGTCCAGCCACACCTGCCACGGATAGATGTCCTTGTGCCAGAAGTTGCCCTCCTTGGTGCGGGGCTGGGTGAGCAGCTGGCTGCGGATGGTGTCGATGGCCTTGCGGTACTTCTCGTCCCCGTAGATATCATACAGAATGAACAGGTTCTTGCCCTGATTCACGTTGTCCAGATTGTACTCCTTGGGGTCGTAGGTCTTGATGGAGCCGTCCGGCTGCACAAAGTAGTCGATAAACTCCTTGGAAAACTCCAGATACTTCTCGTCGCCGGTGGTCTTGTACAGGCTCAGGCAGGCGGTGATCATGCAGCCGTCGATGTAGTTCCACTTGTTGGGCTTGCCGCTGCGCACCTTCTCGATGTTCCACATCGGTGCCTCAGCGCTGGAATTGGCGATCAGGTAGTCCACATAGTCGCCCAGCATGGACAGGATCTCTTCATGGGTCATGGGTCAGTCCTCCTCAAAATGTCCTACGTTGACAAAGTGCAGCCGCTCGCCCTCGTAGCCCTCGATCTTCACGTTGTGCAGGTCGATCTCCTTGACGTTCTCGGCATAGATGGCCAGCTTTTTCACCAGCGGACGGTTGTCGGCCATGGCCGCCTGTCCCTCCTTGGCGTTGGGGTCAAAGGTGATGCTCACATCCCGCATGGTCACCCGCTCGATGGGCTGCTCCGGCAGGCCGTCGAAGTAGCAGCCTGCAAACTGAGCATCGGTGGCCACGATGTTCTCCATGGTCAGGCTGCCCAGCTTGGGGGTGTACTCGTCCACCGGCATCGGCTCGCGGCACTGCACATAGGGGCCGTGGCCGTCCGGGTCGCAGAAGTAGAACATATTGATGACAAAGGGTGCCTTGACGCCCCGCATCTCCACGTTGCGGAACACCAGCCCGTCGATGACGGCAGTGTTGCCGCGGCCGCGGCGGGTCTTGACGCGCAGACCGCGGTCGGTGTGGTCCATCAGGCACTGGGTCACCACCATGTCCTTGACGCCGCCGCTCATCTCGCTGCCGATGACGATGCCGCCGTGGCCCTTGTCCAGCAGGCAGTTGCGGATGACGGTATGCTCGCAGCTGCGCTTCAGTTTCATGCCCAGAAAGACCTTGCTGGCCTTCATGGCAATGCAGTCATCGCCCACATGGATGTTCATGCCGATGATGCGGATATGCTCGCAGCTCTCGGGGTCGATGCCGTCCGTGTTGGGGGCGTTGTAGGGGTTGTTGATGTTGAAGTTGAGCAGGTCCAGATGCTTGACAAAGATGGGGTGGATGGTCCAGGAGAAGCTGTTCTGCACCGTAATGCCGTGCAGGCAGACGTTCTCGCTGTCCACCGCAGCCACGGCCCGGGGACGCCATGCGATGCGCTTGACCTTGGGGTTCACCCACCAGTCGCCGTTTTCGGCATCGCAGTCCAGCGTGCCCTCGCCGGTCACCACCACGTCATGCACCTGCGTGATGTTCAACAGACCTGCAAAGCTGTCCAGCGGATTGCCCTCCCAGCCGGTCAGATAGTACTCGTCCACCTCGTTCTCGCTGGGCAGCACACCGGGCAGGATGGGGTAATGGGTGCGGTCGTTGTCGCCCAGCAGCACAGCGCCCTTTTCCAGATACAGGGTGGTGTTGCTCTTCATGAACAGGCTGGCGGTGCGGTAACGGCCGGCGGGCACATACACCGTGCCGCCCTTGGGGCAGGTGGACAGCGCCGCCTGCAGCCGCACGGTGTTGTCGGTCTCGCCGTCAGCCACCAGACCATAGCGGGCAGCATCCACAAAGAAGGTCTCGGCCTCGGTGGTGAAATCCAGCTTCAGGGTCTCGCCCTCGGCCTGCACCTCCACCGTATAGGTGGTGCCGGGCAGCAGGGAGAACAGGGAAAATACATTGGTGTTGCAGGCTTCGTATACCGTCTTGCCGTTCAGGGCAACGGTAAAGGGGTGTGCCGGACGGTAGCACAGCTCGTTTTCCAGCTCGAAAACGGCGCTGCGGGTCATGGAACGAATCAGGGTCAGATTCATGCGAAATAACCTCCTGTGAGTTTGTCTTGCCCCCACGGGGCAGACGTGGTATCATGAGGAAAAGCGTTCTCCCAGCACCGGGAGGGCTGTTTCCGGAAAGGATGCGCAAAATGAGAGCGGAACGGGAAAAGATCCATGCAAAGGTAAAAGCGGACTCCGTGCGGCTGAACGGCAGCAAGCTGGAGCTGACGGCAGACGAGGAGACGTGCACCTTTCTGCTGGTAATCGAGGGCAGCTGCACCCTGCAAATGGGAGAAAACAGCCTGCTGGTAAACCCCGGCAGCGCGCTGCTGCTGGGCGCGGGGGATGCGGTGCTCACCGCCGCCGGTGCAGCCGTCCCGGAACTGGTGGGCTGCCGCTTTCCGCTCAGTGCCCTGCACGAGCTGCGCAGTGCCACCCAGCGGGATTTTGCCCGGCTGTTTTTGCCCGGCGAGGCAACGGTGCTGTACGGCCCGGTGCCGTGGGTTCGCCGCCTGCGCACCCTGCTGGAGATGATGCGCTCTGCCATGCCGGAGCAGGACTACCCCGGCGGGCTGTACCTGCTGCTGATCCTGCACTATGTCGAGCAGGAGTGCCTTGCCGAGAGCAGCGCCGCAGCGCGCCCCCGCAACGAGACCATTGAGCAGGTGTGTGCCTACCTTGCCGCCAACTACCGGCAAAAGTTCTCCCTTACCGAGGTGGCGGCGCGGTTCTACCTTTCCCCCTACTATCTCAGCCGCCTGTTCCGGCGGGTAACCGGGCAGTCCATCGTGGACTACCTGAACAACCGCCGCATCGAGGCTGCGCAGAAGCTGCTGGAGACCACCGAGCTTTCCATCAGCGCTATTGCCGAGCAGACCGGTTTTGCCAGCGCCGCCCACTTCCGCCGCGTGTTCCGCGAGGTGATGGACATCAGTCCTTTGCAGTACCGCAAAAAGCAGACGAAATGATGTATCAACCAAAACACCCCCTGTGCCATCCGTTGGGAGCAGCACAGGGGGTGTTGGTCTTGGTCAGATGTTCTTATGGCGCATTAGCCCTTGACGGCACCTGCGGAGATACCTTCAACGAACTGATCCTGTGCACAGAAGAATACGATCAGCTGCGGCAGGATGGAGATGAGGGACAGAGCAAGGATCTTGTTCCAGGCAAAGCCGGTATCACCGTCCATAGACAGCTTGACGAACAGGGACATGGGGTACTTGCCGGGGGTGCTGACGTAAAGCAGCGGGCCCATAAAGTCGTTGCAGCTCCACATGAACTGGAACAGTGCGCAGGACACCAGAGCGGGTCCCAGCATGGGCACGATGACCTTGTACAGGGTCTGGAAGGAGGAGCAGCCGTCAATGGCGGCAGCCTCGTCCAGATCACGCGGGACGTTGCGCATGAACTGCACCAGCTGATACACAAAGTAGGTCTCGGTAGCAAATGCGCAGTGCACCCAGATGGCCAGATAGAAGGGGCTGTCCACCCAGCCGAACTTGTTGTACAGCAGGTACTGGGGCACGTTCAGCACGACCTGCGGCAGGAACAGGGTGGCCAGCATGATGTTGAACAGCAGCTTGCGGCCGGGGAAGTCGAAACGGCCAAAGCCGTAAGCGGCAATACAGGCAGACACCACAGTGCAGATCACCTTGGGGATGACATAGCTGTAAGTGTTGAGCATGGCCTGCAGAATGTTGATGGAGCCGCCGAAGTTGTTCAGGGCGTTGCGGTAGCCATCCAGCGTAGGCTTTTTGATCCACAGGCTGATGCCTGCAAAGATCTCGCTGTTATCCTTGAAGGTAGCGCTGATCATCCACAGCAGAGGATAGATCATGATGACACCAACCAGGATCAGCACGAAGTACTTAAAGAAGGTTGCGATCTTATTCGATGCTTTCATTCCCATATTGGTCACCTTACCTTTCATCCGAGTAGTAGACCCACTTCTTCTGGCTGGTGAACGCAATGATCGTCAGGATGCAGACGATGATGAACATGATCCATGCCAGAGCAGAAGCCATGCCCATGTCGTAGGACTTGAATGCGTAGTTGTAAACCAGCAAGGAGATCAGGGTAGTGGAACCACGGGGACCACCGTTGGTGATGATGTAGGGGCCGTTGAACTCCTGGAAAGCCTGGCAGATCTGAGTGACCAGGTTGTAGAAGATGATGGGGGTGATCATCGGAACGGTGATGGAGAAGAACTGACGCCACTTGCCGGCACCGTCGATGGTAGCAGCCTCGTACAGGTCTGCGGGCACGCCCTTCAGTGCAGCAAGGAACAGCACCATGGCGGAACCGAACTGCCATATACGCAAAAAGCAGATGATCCACAGCGCGTAGTTGGGGTCAGACAGCCACTCGGGGCCCTGCACCGCACCAAAGGTGACAGCGCGCACCACGGTGTTCAGCAGACCGTCCACGCTGAACACAGCCTTCCACAGCACGGCGATAGCCACAGAGCCGCCCAGAATGGAGGGGATGTAGTACACAGTGCGGAACAGGTTGACGCAGGCGATCTTGAAGTTCAGGATGTAGGCGATGAACAGTGCGAAGATCAGCTTCAGGGGCACGGTGATAAAGGCGTACTTGAAGGTGATGATCAGCGCCTTGGTGATCTTTCTGGTGTGGAATGCGGTAATGTAGTTGGCCAGACCAACAAAGCTGGTGCCGTCCTTGAAGAAGTTCATATCGGTGAAGCTGTAGTACAGCGACTGACCGAAGGGGAACGCCTTAAAGACGAGAAAGCCGATGATCCAGGGGATCAGATAAAACAGACCCTGATACTTATCGACCCATTTCTGAAACGGAGTTCGTGCGCCGGCGGGCGCATTACTTTTTTTCATCCGAAGTCCTCCTTTTACAGGATTTGAAGCAGACAGTGCAGCAGGTCACAGACCGGCAACAATTCATTCAAGGTTTGATAACCATTCACCGATAAAACAAGGGCATCTGTCGTACGGGCGGCAGATGCCCTTATTTATTTCAGATACTGAATATCCGGTTCTGACCGCTGTCAGAGAGAGGTAAGCTTAGCCGATGGTGTAGCCAACAGACTCCATGCCGTCCAGCAGAGTCTCGACAGCCTCTTCAGGGGTCTGATCGCCGTAGTCGATGTTGTCGAACACTTCCTGATAGATGCCGGTGCCGGAAGCCTTCAGGTCGTTGTTCTCGAACAGGGGATCCAGCTTGTTGGTGGTGAAGGCCATGACCTTGGCGTTTGCCTCAGCAACCAGGTCCTTGACAGCGCCGGCGTCCTGCGCGAACTTCAGGCCAGCCTTGGAAGCGGGGATGCCGCACTCAGAACCCATGATGGAAGCACCCTTCTCCTCGTTCAGCAGGAAGTTGATCAGGGTAGCAGCCTCGGCAACGTTCTTGCAGGTCTTGGTGATAGCCAGACCCATGGACACCTTGGAGAAGCCGCCGTTGTTATCGCCGAACTTGATCTCCTCGCCGACGGTGAAGCCGTCCTTATTGCTGTCGTCCAGAGCGGAGGAGTACTTGCTTGCAGCGGAATCCCACTCGAAGATGCCTGCGATCTTACCGGTGATCCACTCGTTGGACTGGTGGGTAGCGGTATCGGAGTTTGCAGAGTAGTAGGTCTTCAGGTTCATCATGACGTGGTTGTCCACCAGGCTCTTGATGAAGGCCAGACCCTCAGCGATCTCGTCCTCGGTGTAGTTCAGGGTGGAGGTAACGGGATCTGCCCAGTCCTTGCCGTACTTGGACTCGAGGTAGAACACCATCAGGATCATACGGTCGTATGCGCCCAGGTGCATGGGGTAGTAATCGTCGCCCAGCTTCTCCTGGAAAGCCTTACCGGCAGCCATCAGATCGTCCAGAGACTTGGGAACCTCGGTGATGCCAGCCTTATTAAAGGTGGTCATGTTCCAGTAGAAGATACGGCCGGTCATGGAGACGGGCACGCACTGCTGGCTGTTGGCCACATAGCAAGCGTCCATAGCAGCGGCATCCCACTGGGTCAGGTCGATAAACTTGGAGGTGGTGTTCAGGTCCACGAACTTGCTGCCATCGGCAGAGTAGTTGTACAGCCAGTTCCAGTTCACCTGGCAGACATCCTGAGCGTTGCCTGCGATGAAGGCAGCGGCCATCTTCTCTTCCCAGCCGGACCATGCGGCGAAGGTGGGCTCCACGGTGATGTTGGAGTGCTCAGCCTGGAAAGCCTCCAGAGCGCTCTGGTAAGCAGCGTGACGGCTGTCGCCGCCCCACCAGCTGATGCTCAGGTTGACGGGGCCGTCAGACAGGGCCAGGCTCTCGTCTGCGGAAGCAGCGGGGGCCTGAGAAGCAGCGGAAGAAGCGGTGGAAGAAGCAGCGGGCTTGCTGCCGCAGGCAGCCAGCAGACCTGCAGCACCGACAGCGCCGGTAGCCATCAGGAAGTTACGACGAGAAATTGCCTTGCTCATTTTTGTTCTCCTCCTAATAGAAAACATCTTCATGCAGGGGGCCTGCACATGCCCCCTTGTATACAATTATGATAACAAAAGCCACCGAAAAAAGAAAGATGTAAATTACAGTGATACGGGATAAAAACGTACAAATATTGCCCTTGTTTTCGCGTGCAATTCGACGTCCTTGCCGAAATGAATAAACTTGCGCTGAAAAACTGTGCAACTTGTATACTTCAATGACTTGCATAAAAATCTGGGATGCAACAAGGGCAGAACAGCAAAAATCTCAATAATTCCTGTTACATTTACCGTTCCGCCTGTAATTTTTTATGCTCTGCCGCCCCCGCTGCTCTCTTCTTCTCCCATTCCCGCTCCCCTCCGGCAAGTAACTGCCCGGTCTGAACTGATATATCAATAGCGCAAAAAACGTGCGAATTCCGTCCGGTTGATATATCAGTTTCTCTCACAAAATGCAACAAATTGATATATCAGTCTGTATACAGCCTGTTGGAGACTTTGGCGAGTGTAGCGAGACTGAGGGGGTAACTCTTCCGCAAATCACGCAAAAAAGCCGCTGCACCCGGCGCGGTACAGCGGCTTGTATATAATATAAAAGTATCTCAGTTTTTCCTTGCAGCGTAAAACGCCCGCCGTGCCTTGAAGTAGCACTGGGGGCACATGCTGACGTACTGCACATCGTTTTCAAGGTCGATGGCTACCTGCTCGCCCTCAAAGACGAACTGTCCGTTCACTTTGCGGCAGTTGCAGATGGCCTTGCGCCCGCAGGTGCAGATGGTCTTCATCTCCTCGATGGTGTGCGCCAGCTCCAGCAGACGGGTAGAGCCCGGGAAGCCCTTGAGGGAAAAATCTGCCCGCAGACCGTAGCAGATCACCGGGATGTTCAGATCTACCGTGATCATAAACAGCTGCTCGGCCTGTTCCGGGGTAAAGAACTGGCTCTCGTCGCACAGCACACAGGCCAGCGGCCCGGAGGCAGCGTTTGCCGCCTTCACGGCTTCAAACACGTCCAGCTCCGGCGGGATCAGCAGGTCTGCCTTGCGGCGCACGCCCAGACGGCTCACCAGCTCCCCGCCGCCCTTGGTATCCACCTGCGGCTTCAAAATGAGCACCTTCATGCCCTGCTCTTCGTAGTTGTGTGCCACCTGCATCAGCGCCGTGCTCTTGCCGCTGTTCATGGCACCGTAGCGGAAATACAATTTTGCCATGCCGTCACTCCTGATTGCGCAGACGGTAGCCCAAGCTCATCAGGCTGTCGCCCAGATGGACGTTTTCCACCACCACATTGGGGTACGACACCGACAGGTCATAGTGGGAGAAGTTCCAGAAGCCCTCAATGCCCAGATCCACCAGCCGTCCGCTGACCTGCTGTGCACCATCGCGGGGCACACAGAGCACCGCCACCTTGGGCTTGTTTTCCTCACAGAAGGCCTCCAGCTCGTCAATGTGCCGGATGCGGATACCGCTGATCTCCTTGCCCACCTCGTTCTCGGCCACGTCAAAGGCCGCGATCAGCTTGTAGCCGTTGGTATCGGTGGTAATAAAGCGGCTCACCGCCTTGCCCAGACGGCCGCAGCCGATCAGAATGGTGGGCAGACGGTCACCGTTGCCGAACAGCAGACTTTCCAGAATGGAAAGCAGGTTCTCCACCGAGTAGCCGATGCCCTGCCGTCCGTTCACGTCACCGATGCAGTTAAAGTCCTGCCGCACCTGCGAGGCGGTGGTGCCCATCTGAGAGGCCAGTTCCCGGGAGGAGATGCTGGTAATGCCATCGGCCTGCAGGGAGCGCAGATACCGGTAATATTTGGGGAGACGCTTGATCACAGGGATCGATGCTTTCTGGGGGGTGTTCATAGCAAAATTCTCCTTTCTGCCCAACGCGCTGCAGCTTCTGCCGCCATGCAAGGGGCTTCTTTGCGCGCAGAGAGATGTTCTGTTTTATCCTGTTATATTATTTAAAGTATACAGCATGAAAGGCGAATGTCAAATACCTATTTGTAAAAAAGCAAAAAATTCACAAAGTTTTTTGTATTCGCGCTCCTGCATACTTCCCCGGCAGCCGGGGGATACTGACCCCACAAAGACCCTGCTACGGAAGGAGAACGCGCATGGATACGGCAAAAGACACCCCCGCAGAGCAGCACCGGATGGAAAAAGAGGATATTGAGGATCTGGGCACGGTCACCCTGAGCCGGGGCGGTCATGTCATCCACTGCCTGACCGTCATCGGCCAGATCGAAGGGCACACCGAAGCGCCGCAGGGGCAAAAGACCACCAAATATGAGCACGTCATCCCCCAGCTGGTGGCGGTGCAGGAGGACCCCCGCATCGAGGGGCTGCTGGTGCTGCTGAACACGGTGGGCGGCGATGTGGAGACCGGCCTTGCGCTGGCAGAGCTGATCGCCAGCATCTCCAAGCCCAGCGCCACGCTGGTGCTGGGCGGCGGGCACTCCATCGGCATCCCGCTGGCGGTCAGCGCGCGGCACAGCTTCATCGTCCCCACCGCCACCATGACGGTGCACCCGGTGCGGCACTCCGGGCTGATCTTAGGCGTCCCGCAGACCATGCACTGCTTTGAGCAGATGCAGCAGCGCATCACCGGCTTTGTGGCCGCCCACAGCGGCATGCCGGAAAAGCGCTACACCCAGCTGATGCTCCACACCGGGGAACTGGTCATGGACATGGGCACGGTGCTGGACGGACGCCGCGCCGTAAAGGAAAAGCTCATCGACGAACTGGGCGGTCTTTCGGACGCGCTGGCGTGGCTGTACGGGGAGATCGAACGGGGGTAAGGCCTTGCGTCTCCCCCGCCGAACGATTTGAACTGCGCTCCGCGTTCGCTTTGCGCAGGAACAGCGGAAAAATTATTTTTTATTTCGCGTTTGTCGCGCTCTGCGGAGCGCTCCAAACGCCTTTTCACGAGAGGGGCTGGGTTCGTTCCATTTTCCTCAAGAAAAACAACATTATGGTTTGCCATTTTTGCCCTTGCGTGGTACAATAATAGAATCAATTATTGTGTCTATGGGAAGTTGGGGAACAGAGTAGAATGGCAACGAAAAAACGAAAATCAACGAAACGGCGTACTGCTGCCCGCCGTAAAAAGGCAGAGCAGCGGCTTCCGGCAGGGCTTGGCACCCTGTTCGGCGGCCTGCTGCTGATGGTGCTGGCCTTTGTGCAGGGCGATTCCGCATGGCGGGTGCTCCATGATGTGCTGTTCGGGCTGTTCGGCTGCGGCAGCTTTGTGCTGGGTGCAGCCGTATGCTGTCTGGCCGTTTTGTACACCCGGGGCGAGGAGCTGCTGTCCCGCATCCTTAAGCTGGTGCTGGGGCTTATCTTTGTCTGCGGCACAGTCATCGTGTTTTCCGATATCCAGCCGCAGGGGCTGTCGGCGCTGCAAATGCTTTCCGCCTGCTACGCCAATGGCGTCAATGCATGGCTCTCCGGCGGCGCAATGGGCTTTGTACTGGGCGGCGTGCTGCTTTTGCTGTGCGGACGCCCGGCAGCAAACCTCATCATGATCGTGCTTTTGTTGTGCGGCAGCCTGTACATTTTTGATATTACCCCCGCCGAGGTCTGGGTCTGGCTGTGCGCCGTCACCGGCGGCATCCGCGCCCGCGGCTCTGCCTTTGCAGAGCAGAGCGCTGCCCGCCGCGCCGAGCGCGCCGCCATCCGGCAGGCAGAGCGGGAGATCGACGAGGAATACGACGAAACCGAGGACGAGCCGCTGGACGAGGAGGACGAGCCTGCCGTGCTGCATCTGGGGGTGCCGGACTGGATGTCCGGCGTGCTGCGCTGGGGGCACAAGGTAACGCAGGAGATGGAAGCAGACGCTGCGGACACTGAGGCTGCACCCGCAGCCCCTGCCCAGCCGGAGCCTGCCGCGCCGCCCATCACCCCGGTACGGGTCAGCGTTGCCCATCCCCGCGCGGCCTTTGACGTAGACCTTGGCCCCGACCACACCGCTCTCTCCGAGGGCGGCAGCGAGCCCATTGAGCCGCTGATCGTCGGGCCGGGCGGCACCTTCGGGCAGGACCCGCTGCGCCCTGCGCCCAAGCCCACGCAGCCGCCCATCGTGGCAGACCCGGTAGTCGCCTCTGCGGCAGATTTCTTTGCCAAAGATGCCCCCCAGCCGGAAGAGCCTGCCCCCGCTTTTGATACGCCCATCGTCCAGCCGGCAGCGCCGGTGGTGCAGCCGCAGATGCCGCAGCCGCCGGAAGCTGCGCCTATCCAGCCCGCCGTGCCCCGGGTGAGCGCCGAGAACGCCGTGGCGTTCCGCTCTGCGCCGGACGAGGACGGCTGGATCAGCATCACCGCCGAGCCGGTGGAGGAAAAAGACATCAACTCGCTGGTGGCTGCGGCCATGGAAAAGCCCGCCGTCTCCGAGCAGGCGGCCGCCACTGCCCCAGCCGAGGAGGCCAAGACGGTGGACCGCTACGAATACCAGTACCCGCCCATCGAGCTGTTTGAAAAAACGCAGGAGGAGAGCGACCCCGGCGCACAGGAAGAGCTGAAGGCCAACGCCCAGAAGCTGGTGGACACGCTGGAAAGCTTCGGCGTGCGCACCCGGGTGCTGGATATCTCCCGCGGGCCCTCTGTCACCCGGTACGAGCTGCAGCCCATGGCGGGTGTGAAGATCAGCCGCATCACCTCGCTGGCGGACGATATCGCCCTGAACCTCGCGGTGGCAGACGTGCGTATGGAAGCCCCCATTCCCGGCAAGCCCGCCGTGGGCATCGAGGTGCCCAACCACAAAAAGACCGCCGTTTCCATCCGCAGCATCTTTGAGAGCCAGAGTTTTCTGCGCATGACCTCGCCGCTGGGCATCGCCCTTGGCAAGGACATTGCCGGTGTAGCGCAGGTGACCGACCTGTGCAAGATGCCTCACCTGCTCATCGCGGGCAGCACCGGCAGCGGTAAATCCGTGTGCGTGAACAGCATCATTATGAGCCTGCTGTTCCGCTCCAGCCCGGAGGACGTGAAGCTGCTGCTCATCGACCCCAAGGTGGTGGAGCTGGCCGAGTATAACGGCATCCCCCACCTGCTGATGCCCGTTGTCACCGAGCCCCGCAAGGCCGCCGGTGCACTGGGCAGCGCGGTGCAGGAGATGGAGCGCCGCTACCGCCTGTTTGCGGAGAACAATGTGCGCGATATCAAGTCCTTCAACAAGCTGGCTGCCGAGCAGCCGGAGCTAGAAAAGATGCCCTACATCGCCATTATCATCGACGAGTTGGCCGACCTGATGATGGTGGTGGGTAAGGATGTGGAGGATTCCATCTGCCGCATCGCCCAGAAAGCCCGTGCCGCCGGTATGCACCTAATCGTTGCCACCCAGCGCCCCAGCGTGGACGTGATCACCGGCCTGATCAAGGCCAACATCCCCAGCCGCATCGCCTTTGCGGTGTCCAGTCAGGTAGACAGCCGCACCATTTTGGACGGTGCCGGCGCAGAAAAGCTGCTGGGTCAGGGCGATATGCTCTTTATGCCCGTGGGCGCACCCAAGCCCACCCGCATTCAGGGCACTTTTGTGCGGGATGAGGAGATCAGCCGTGTGCTGGACTTCATCAAATCCAGCGCCACCGTGCAGTACGACGAGGCCATGATCGAGGCCATGGAAAAGCACGCCATTCAGGACGGCAAAAAGGGCGGCGGCGGTGCCGACGCCGAGGAGGACGCAGGCTCCGACCCCATGTTCAAGCAGGCCGTGGATGTGGTCATCGATGCCGGTCAGGCCTCCACCAGCCTGTTGCAGCGCCGCTGCAAGCTGGGCTACGCCCGCGCCGCCCGCATCATGGACGAGATGGAGCAAAAGAGCATCATTGGCCCCTACGAGGGTGCAAAGCCCCGCGCCGTGCTCATCAGCCGTCAGCAGTGGCTGGAAATGCAGATGAACCAACCGGAGGAATAATAAAGGAGCATTATGGAACATTCTACTCCCCAGATCTACACCGAATTTCTTCCCATCAGCCGGGCGGACATGGAAGCCCGGGGCTGGGAGCAGCTGGACTTTGTGGTGGTGGGCGGTGACGCCTATGTGGACCACCCCAGCTTTGGCACCGCCATCATCAGCCGCCTGCTGGAGGCCGAGGGCTACAAGGTGGGCGTGCTGGCACAGCCCCGCTATACCGACTGCGAGGACTTCAAGCGGTTCGGCAAGCCCAAGTACGGCTTTTTCATTGGCGGCGGCAATGTGGACAGCATGGTCAGCCACTATTCCGTGGCAAAAATTCCCCGCGCCGAGGACGAATACTCTCCCGGCGGCAAGGCCGGTGCCCGCCCGGACCGCAGCGCCACCGTGTACACAAAACTTGCCAAGCAGGCTTACCCCGACCTGCCGGTGATCTTAGGCGGTCTGGAGGCCAGCCTGCGCCGGTTTGCCCACTACGATTACTGGCTGGACACCGTGCTGCCCAGCATTGCGGAAGACTCCGGCGCGGATCTCATCAGCTTTGGCATGGGCGAGCACCAGACCGTGGAGATCGCCCGCCGTCTGGCCGCCGGGGAGCCGGTGGAGACCATCACGGACGTGAACGGCACCTGCTACCTGACCGATTTCGACCACCTGCCCCAGCGGTATGTGGAGTGCGCCGGTTTTAAAAAGGTTGCCAGCGATAAGACCGCCTACGCCAAGGCCTGCCGCATCCAGATGGACAATCAGGACGTGGTCAGCGGCCAGATCATCGTGCAGAAGCAGAGCGAAAAGTATCTGGTGCAGAACATCCCCGCAAAGCCGCTGGTGCGCGGAGAGCTGGACAAGGTGTACGCCCTGCCCTACACCCGCCGCTACCACCCCATCTACGAGAGCATGGGCGGCGTGCCCGCCATCCGCGAGGTGCAGTTCTCCATCATCCAGAACCGCGGCTGCTTCGGCGGCTGCAACTTCT
>OLRK01001411.1_pt1 | contig 20285 bp, 13 predicted proteins | sample 1672911 | NCBI WGS metagenome assembly OLRK01 (sample SAMEA3136736, study PRJEB25190) | human gut metagenome | biome: human gut; feature: human-associated habitat; material: faeces | place: Austria | collected 2013 | reverse complement strand
TAGTCAATTACTTAGGTAAGGCAAAGCCCAATAAAAAGCTGCGCTCCTCCACCTACTTCATCCGGGAAAACGGGGAACTGGTGGGCCAGCTCTGCATTAACATTGATATGACAAAATATCAAAAGCTGAGCGAGGACATCCTGCGGCTGGGAGGAATGCACCTGCTGCCGGAGGAGGAGGACGGTCTGGTCTGCGGAAAGACGGTGGAGACCTTTTCCAACGACGTGATGCGGGATCTTCTGGAGCGGGCGGTGATGGAGACCATGGGTTCCTGCGAGGCCATCGTGCGGGAGCGGCTGACCCAGGAGGACCGTCTGAGCATTGTGGAGCGGCTAAACAACAGCGGCCTGTTCCAGCTGAAAGGGGCCGTGGGCGAGGCCGCCCAGTATCTGTACTGCTCGGAAGCCAGCATTTACCGGTATCTTTCAAAAATATCAAAAAATAAAAACACGTAGCTGACAGATTGTCAGCCGGGCAGGTCCCGGCGGCGCTTTTTGTCGGAGCCAAAGACGGTTTCGGACAGAAGGTGCTGCCGGGATTTTTTATGCTCCTGGGAAACTGCGTTCCCTGATTTTACCATATTTTATCATGATAATAAATTATTATTAATGTGATTGACATTTTTCAAAAATGATTGTAGAATTTAATGGAAAGGAACCGGGAATGGAAGGTCAATTCGTGGGAATTGTACAAAAACGGTTCTGGATCAATGGTTGATGCTGAAAGATTGGAGGAATGGAATCGTGTTTCAGCAGTTTTTATCGGTGAACAGCCTTGTTTCGGCGGGGGCTGTGATCCTGTTTCTGGTCATGCTTTACGGCATGAACCATCTGCCGAAGAAAAAACTGAGCTTTGCCTCCAGGGTGCTGGTGGGCAGCGGCTGCGGTACGGTGTTCGGGCTGGCGGTATACGCCGCGGGCCGGACGGGACTTGCCGTGGGCGGCGCCTCCGACTGGTTTTCCATGGCACAGTCCGTGTATTTGGGGCTGTTTCGGGTGCTCATCGGGCCGGTGGTATTCATTTCCACGGTGCGCATGGTGCTCCACACCCCGGCGTACAAGGTGACGCCCCGTGAGGTAAAGGTGAAAAAGCAGGTCAACACCCTGATGCTGGCCATCTCCTGTGGAATCGGGCTGTTTTTTGGCATATGGTTCCACGTGGGCGGGCAGACGGGCGGTTTTGGAGCAGTGCGGGCAGGAGGGGAAAGCCTGCCGGCGCTCATCGCAGCTCTTGCCCCGGTGAATCTGGCGGCGGATCTGCTCCTTGGAAAGACGGTGGCAGTGTTTGTGGCCGGTGCCCTGACGGGAATCGCGGCCAGGCGGATGTCCGGAAAGTACATGGACACCGTGAAACCGTTTTTTGACCTGACGGAGGCGGCGTTTTCCATCATGGGAAGCGTGTGCAAGACGGTGATCGCCTGGAAACCCTCCGGGGCGGCGGCCATTATGACCGCTCTGGCGGCTGCGTCCGGCCCCTGGGCAGTGTGGCAGGTAGTGAAATTCCTGCTGGTGCTGACCCTGGCGGCGGCGGCAATGCTGGTGATCCAGCTGATATTGGCCGCCGTGTTTGGGGTAGGTCCGGCAGCCTTTTTCCGGGCTGGCAAGGAGGCCATGGTGAAGGCGTTAAAGACCAGATCCGGCGGCGCCTGCCTGCCGGAGGCGAAGAAAGCCCTCTCCGAGGGCCTGGGCTTAAACGCCGAGGTGACGGACGAGGTGGCCACATACGCCATTTCCTCCGGAATGCAGGGCTGCGCGGCGCTGTTTCCGGCTATGGCCCTGGTATTTACGGTGCACATGGCGGGGGCGGAGTTTACGCCTGCGCTCATCGCGGCGGCGGTGATCGTGGTGGTACTCTCCTCCTACGGAATCACCGGAGCGCCTGGTACGGCTACCATGGCGGAGTTCGCGGCGGTAATGGGAACGGGAATGGAAGGTGCCGTAAGCGGCCTTGGCCCCATGATCGCCATTGACCCCATCGGAGACGTGCCCAGAACGCTCATCAATGTAACCGGTTGTATCACAAATGCGATCATTGTAGAAAGAAGGGTGAGAACGTGAAGGTAGTGATCATTGGCGGAGTGGCGGCCGGAATGTCGGCGGCCTCCAAGCTGAAACGAAACCTGAAGGATCAGGTGGAGATCATGGTCTACGAGAAGGGCGGCGAGGTGTCCTATGGAGCCTGCGGCATTCCCTTCTACATTTCCGACCACATCAAGCAGGGCAGAGACTTAATCGCCAGGACGGCGGAGGAGTTCTCCCAGAGCGGCATCCCCATCAAGACGTACCACGAGGTGCTCAAGGTGGACACGGACAAGAAGACGGTGCTGGTGAAAAATTTAAAGACCGGCGAGGAGTTTACAGACAGCTATGACAAGCTGGTGATCGGCAGCGGCGCGGCGGTGCGCCATTTCCCGCCCTTTGACCAGGCCTATGAGAACCTGTTCGAGATCCGCGACGTGGCCGACGGCACCAGGGTGAAAACGGCGCTGTTTGACGAGAACAACCGCCATGTGGTCATCGTGGGAGCCGGCTTTATCGGCCTGGAGGTCTCCGAGGCCTGCCGCCGCTACGGAAAAGAAGTGACCGTGGTGGAGCTGGCGGACCACATCCTCTCCTCCTTTGACCAGGAAGTGAGCGAGGCCCTGGAAGGGGAGATGGAGAAAAACGGCGTGACCGTAAAGACGGGCTGCCGTGTCACGGAGTTAAAGGGAGAAAACGGCCGTGTGACCGCCGTAATCCTGCAAAACGGCGATGAGACGGAGGAGCTCCCGGTGGACATCCTCATCAACAGCGCCGGCATTGCTCCCGCCACCGCCTTCATCGACACGGTGGAGAAGGCGAGAAACGGCGCCATCCTGGTAAATGAGCGGATGGAGACCAACGTGGCGGACGTGTACGCCGCCGGTGACTGCAGCATCATGCGCTCCGGCATCACGGGAGAGTACACCTACGCCCCCTTAGGCACCAACGCCAACAAGCAGGGCCGCATCATCGGCGACCTTCTGGGCGGCGTGGAGCCGAAACCCTTTAAGCTCATCGGCAGCTCAGCCCTGCGCCTGTTCGGCATGGACGCGGCGAAGGTGGGGCTTTCCGAGAAGGAGGCGAAGGCCCACGGCCTGGACTACAAGGCCCACACCATCACCGGAAACAGCTACGCCTCCTACTACGGCACGGAAAAGCTGAACATCAAGCTGATCTATGACAAAGCCACCAGAAAGGTGCTGGGAGCGGAGACCTGGGGCCAGGGAATCGTGGTTCCCAGAGCCAACTACTACGCCATCGCCATCTACGCCGGGCTGACGGTGGACGAGATGGGATTTATGGATCTGTGCTACTCCCCGCCCTTCTCCGGGGTCTGGGACGCCGCGCTGATCGCGTCCAATACGGCGAAATAACGGATGCCGGAGATTCGTCCGCCCGCCCGCAAAAGAACGGGCGGGGACCGGGGCATCCCAGGGCCGTCTGGCCTGGAAACTATTATCTTGGGAAGATAAGAATAGGAGAAAAAGTATGGAAAAGAGCAAGAACACAAAGAAAAAATCCTGGGTGCTCCGGTGCCTGGATAAGATCGAGGTGGTGGGAAACCGCCTGCCTCACCCGCTGACGATCTTCTTTTACCTGTCAGTGATCGTGGTGCTGGTCTCCGGCCTGGGCGCCCTCATGGGCTGGAGCGCCTCCGGTGATGTCTACAACTCCGCCAGCGGAATGGTGGAGGAGACCACCGTTTCTGTAGTAAGCCTCTTTAGTTTCAGCGGCCTGCGGTATATGCTGACCTCCGCGGTGAGCAACTTTACCGGCTACGCCCCCTTGGGCTTTACCATTGTGATCATGCTGGGAATCGGCGTGGCGGAGAGCTCCGGCTGGTTAAACGGCCTGATCCGCAAGGTGGTAAAAATCACTCCTGCCATGTTGGTAACCCCCATGGTAGTGTTCATCGGCGTTATGACCAATATCGCCGAGAACGCCGGCTACGTGGTATTTATCCCCCTGGCAGCCATGATCTTTAAGGCTTACGGCAAGCACCCCTTAGCCGGTATCGCGGCCGGCTTCGCAGGCGTGTCCGGCGGTTTCTCCGCGAACCTGATCATCGGTTCCACGGACGCCATTTTATCCGGTTTCTCTGACGCCGCCGCGAAGACCCTGGATCCGGCTTACAGCGTGAGCCCGCTGTCCAACTGGTTCTTCATGATCGTGTCCACCTTCTGGATCACCATCATCGGAACCTTTATCACGGAGAAAGTCATCATCCCGCGCCTCGGCCCGTACAAGGAGAACGGGGACGGCAGCCTGGTGGAGCCCAGCGGTGAGATGACCGCGAAAGAGGAGAAGGCGTTAAAGGTAGCGAACTGGGTATTTGTGGGCATCGCCGCCCTGTACGTGATCAGCTGCATCCCGCAGAATTCCTTTATGAGAAACGCGGAGACTGGCAGCCTGATCGACGGCTCTACCCTGTTAAACGCCATTATTCCGTTGTTTACCCTGCTGTTCTTCGTTCCGTCTCTCGTATACGGCAAGGTCTGCGGAACCTTTAAGAACGACAAGGATGTGGTGGCGTCCTTCAGTAAGGCTATCGCCTCCATCTCCGGATTTATCGCCATGGCATTTATGGCAGCCCAGTTTACGAACTACTTTACATACACCAATATCGGAAGAATCCTGTCCTTCAAGGGAGCGGAACTGTTACAGAAGGTGAACATCCATCCCATCGGACTGGTGCTCTGCTTTGTACTGCTGACCGGTTTCATCAACCTGTTTATGGCATCCGCATCCGCGAAGTACGCCATCTTCGCGCCGGTGTTCGTTCCCATGTTCATGAAGATGGGACTGTCCCCGGAGCTGACCCAGGTGGCATACCGTATCGGCGACAGCACCATGAACCTGATCGCTCCGGTACTGGCCTGGATCCCCTACATCCTGACCATTATGAAGAAGTACGACAAGGACAGCGGCTGGGGTACGCTGGTGTCCTCCATGGTTCCCTATTCCTTCGCGTTCCTCATCGGCTGGTCCATCCTGCTGGCCCTGTGGATGGCGTTAAACATGATGGGCATCAACCTGCCTCTGGGACCTGGCGCGCCGGTATTCTACGGAATGTAATCAAAAACCATCACACCCATTTCAGAAAATGGCTGAACAAGGCCGGCGGAAATCCTTCGCCGGCCATATCAACAGGAGGAACGTATTATGTTTGAGGAGAGAATCAAACGGGTTCTGGGAAAAATGAAGGAGCGCGGCCTGGAGCAGATGCTCGTCAGCGATCCGAACTCCATTTTCTATCTTACGGGCAAGTGGATCCTGCCCAACGAGCGGCTGCTGGCTCTGTATCTGAGCGCTGACGGCGGCCATAAGCTGTTTGTAAACAAGCTGTTTAAGGTGGACGGGGACATCGGCATGGAGAAGGTGTGGTTTTCCGACACCGATCCGGGCTGCGAGATCATCGCGTCCTACACCGACCATGAAAAACCCCTGGGCATCGACAAAAAGATGGCCGCCAGATTCCTGCTGGAGCTGATGGATCTGGGAGCCGGAAAGGGCTATAAGAACGCCTCCGAGTGCGTGGACGCCGCCCGCCGGGTAAAAGACGAGGCGGAGAAGGAGAAAATGATCTACGCCTCCCAGTTAAACGACCAGGCCATGGCGGAGTTCCGGGGCCTGATTAAGGAGGGCGTGACGGAGCTGGAGGTAGCTGCCGGCATGAACGCTATCTACAAGCGCCTGGGCACCCAGGGACCGTCCTTCGGCCCCCTGGTAAGCTTTGGGGCCAACGCTGCGGAGGGCCACCACAAGCCGGACGGCACGGTGTTAAAGCCGGGAGACTGCGTGCTCTTTGACGTGGGCTGCAAGGTGAACGACTACTGTTCTGATATGACCAGAACCTTCTTCTACCAGAGCGTCAGCGACAAGCAGAGAGAGGTGTACGAGGTGGTAAAGAAGGCCAACTTAAGCGCCCAGGCAGTGATGAAACCGGGAATGCGGTTCTGCGACATCGACAAGGTGGCCAGGGACATCATCACGGAGGCCGGTTACGGCCCCTATTTCACCCATCGTCTGGGGCATTGCATCGGCATTGAGGTGCACGACGCCGGCGACGTGTCCGCCATCAATCAGGACGTGGTGGAGGAGGGCATGATCTTCTCCTGCGAGCCCGGCATTTACCTGCCCGGGGAGTTCGGCGTGCGGATCGAGGATCTGATGCTGATCACCAAGGACGGGGCGGTGAGCCTGAACAAGGATTCCAAGGAGCTGGAGGTCATTTCCTGATCTTTCTGAATATTTGAAATATTTAGAATAAAATATAAAATCGGAATAAAACATAAAAAGGGAGGTTTTCCGCGGAACGGTGATGGCCGCGGGGAACCTCCTTTTTTGACAGTTTTGTTTTATGGTTCACGTTTTGTCTTATTTTGGGTCAGCGCTTTATGGTTGTTTTGGTTCAGGACGGGGAAAGGGGTTCAGCGTCGGAGGTTTCGGCGAAGGTTTCGGCGGGGCTTTCCCCATTTTCGGGCTGTCCGCCTCCCTGACCTCTGCCGCCCCGGCCGCCGGGAGCGCCGGGAGTTCCGGCTCCGTCAGGGGGAGTTTGGCCGTTTTCTGGTTGCTCGCCGTCAGGGGGCATCTGGTCGCGTTCTGGCCGTTCGCCGCCTGCTGGGGATTCCCCGTTTTCCGGTTGTTCGCCGCCTGCGGGGATTTCTCCGTTTTTCGGACGCTCACCGCCTGCGGGGATGTCCCCGTTTTCCGGCCATTCGCCGTCTGCTGGCCGTTCCCCATTTCCGGGCCTCCGGCCGCCGCCCATTCCGCCGCCCATGCCTCCGCGGCCGCCTGCGCCGGTCTGGGCGATGGTTTCCTGGGCCTGGACGTCCGCCGTGGTCTCCCCGGCAGTGAGCTGATAGGTATCGCCGTTAGTCAGGTCCGGGGAGCTGAACAGAAAGACGGAGTATTCTCCGGCGGGTGTCCAGGAGAAAAGCGTTTCCCCGTCCGCCCCGGCCACGGTGATCAGGCTGCCGTCCGCCTGGGGGGAGTCAAAGTACTGCACCAGGGCGGGCTGGTTCCCCTCCCCGGAGGGGTACTGAAACATTCCCGCGGTTCCGGCTCCCGCGAAGGTGCCGCCGGTGATGGAGCCGGTGCCGTTGTAGTCCAGGATGCCGTCCCCTCTGCCGTTTGACTCCACACAGAGGGTGCCGCCCTCCAGATAAAAGTCGCCGTTGGAGTCCACGCCGTCCCCACCGGCCTGGATGGCCACCGTGCCGTTTGAGATGCGGATGATAGCCCCTTCTTCCGCGGCGAAGGGATCGCCGCCAAACCGGCCGCCGGTTCCCGAGGTGTCGGTGCCACCGGCGGCGTTGATGCCGTCGTCGGTGGAGACGATGGAGATGTCAGCGTCCCCGGAAATATCCACGCTCAGCCCCTCGATGCCCTCGTAGCTCTCAGTGATGCCGATGGTGCCGCCGGTGATGGTCACCTGCCCGTCCCCGTGGATGCCGTCGTCTCCCGTGGACAGGGTGAAACTGCCGCCGGTTACGGTCACATCCCCGTTGCTGTGGACGGCGTCGTCCTCCGACTGGATGGAGAAGGTGCCGTCCTCAATCAGGAGGGAAGTGACGGCCTTGATGCCCTTCTCCGCGGCCGAGATCTGGAGACTGCCGCCGGAGACGGAGACGGTTCCCTTTCCCTCGTCGGAGTCATTGTCCGCCTGGATGCCGTCGCCTCCGGCCTGGATGGAGAGATCGCCGCCCTGGATCGTCACGGAGTCCTTGCCCTTGATGCCGTCGTTGGCGGCCTCAATGCGGTAGGTTCCGGAGAGGATGGAGAGATCCCCCTTGGCCCGGATGCCCTCCTGATAGGAGCCGTTTACCTCCAGAGTGCCGCCGCCCTCCAGGATGAGGCTGTTTTCACAGAAGATGGGGGCGTCCGGATCGTCGGAGGGGGTTTCCTCGTCATAAACGCGGCTGTCGCCCACGTAGTTTTCCGTGCCTTCCTCCAGCTGGATGGTGAGGGTTTCGCAGCTGTCGGCGTAGATGGCGGCGCGGTCGGAGCTGGAGATGGAAAAGCCGTCCAGAATCAGCCGTACCTCCGACGGATCCCCGGCCTGGATCAGCAGCTGGCCGTCGTCGATGGTTCCCGTAAGGCGGTAGTTTCCGCCCTGGGAAATGGTGATCACCGTCCCGTTGGCCGCGGCCCCGTTTCCGGTGACGTTTACCTGGGATCCGCTGGCGTCGATGACGGTTTCCGTCCCGGCGCCGGCGGTCTCGGATGTGGGTGCAGTTGTCTGCGCCCCCTGGCACCCAGCCAGAAAGAGGGCGGCGGCCAGTCCGGGGGCCGCTCCCGCAAAGATTCGTCTGTTCATCATAATCTCCTTTTTGGATCAATAGCTTGCGTCTCGTAAAGTTACAATTCCTCCCGATTGTCAGGGATTTTCCCGCATACGACGGTCAGGTTTCCGTTCCGGCAGCGGATCTGGTCCAGCATGGCTTTCTCCTCGGTTTCGTTTTTCAGATCAATCCGGTAGCACAGCTCATAGAGGCTGCCCATGTTTACGGTGCGCACCCGCTGTAAGCTGGCCTGGGAGGTGTACTGTTTAAAAATGTCGTCAAAAATGCCGCTGTAGTCCAGATTTTCCGGGATCGTCACTTTCAGCTCCCGCCGCTCCGGCCGTTTTCCGGTCTCGGACAGGAGGGTGAATGTGAGGGTCACCGCCCCGGTGAGAAACACGGTGAGGGCGGCCATGCCCAGGTAGCCCATACCGGCGGCGATGCCGGAGGCCATGGCTAAGAATACGCTGCATATCTCCCTGGAGGTGCCGGGAAGGGAGCGGAACCGGACGAGGCTGAAGGCCCCCATCACCGCCACTCCCGTGCCCAGGTTGCCGTTTACCACGGTGATCACCGACTGGACGATGGCCGGGAGAAGGATCAGGGTGAGGATAAAGTTTTTGGAATAAGTGTTTTTGTAGGTGTGCAGGGCCGCCAGCAGGGCGCCCAGGGCCAGGGAAGTCCCCGTACAGAGGAAATACTGCGGCAGGGTCATCATGGCGGTCCCTGCTCCGTTTAAAATACTGTCAAGCACAGGCTTGTCTCCTTTCATTCATCTGCCCGTCCGTTTCCTGGCAGGCCCGGCCCGCTGGAAACAGCTCGCGGCATAAGTAGTTTTTATAGTAAGTCCCGTATTTGGAATAGGAAACGGGACGGATCCCCAGCTCAGAAAAGATCCGGCTCATCCAGACCGGCATGGCTCCGGGAATTTTCACTTCCATGAGCACCTGGTCCGGCTCCAGCAGGAAGGTATCCGCAGGCGACCGGTTCAGGGACAGGTCCCGGTGGCGGCAGCGGATGTTCCGGTCAAAGGTGACCCGCAGTTCTGGATCCTCTTTCCCGGATAGGGCGGTGCGGTCATAGGAAACGAACACCCTGGGCATCAGGCCATACCGGGAGACGGCGTAGGTAAGCTCCGCCCCGATCTGGGCCTGCTCCGGCGCTAGAACACTGGCGTCCTGCCGGGCCAGCAGCCGTTTGGCGGAGTGGAGGGGCAGGGCGATCCGCCGTTTGTACACCACTCCGGCGTACTTTTTCTTCAGCTCCGCGTAGACGGTGTCGTTTTCCCCTGCCGGCCCGTAGGAGCGCAGGCGCAGCTTTTCCTTGTAGGCAGTCTTTTCAATGGATCTGCGGATCAGCTCATAGTCCGCGGTATCGTAATAAATGCTGGAGATGGAGTACCGGCCGAACCGGTCCTCGTCCATCCTGGAGGCCAGTTTCCGGCACAGGGCCCGGCAGACGTCCTCCCGAAGCAGGTATTTTTTCTCGAATCGCTCAAAAATCTGGGATTCCATAGGATTCTCCTTTCTGCGGTATCTGTATGGTTCAGCTCCCTTACAATCGGTAAGGAATTTCCCATTTTGCCGCCGGAACTTTGTCCGATGGCCGTTATCTTACCAGCCTTTTCTGAAGGGAGGCTGAAAAACAGGCGGGAAAAGTGTGAACTTTTGATGATTTTCCCCTTTTCCTTTCTTTCGTTGATCCGCGGTTGCAAAGCCCCGGAAAATCCAGTATGATAGATAGGTATCTTACGGAAACAAAGGAAAGCAGGTTATACCCATATGAGTATTTATGAATCGTTAAATCCCATGCAGAAGGAGGCTGTCCTCTGCACGGAAGGGCCGCTTTTGGTGCTGGCGGGGGCCGGATCCGGCAAGACCCGCGTGCTGACCCACCGGGTGGCCTATCTGATAGAAGAAAAGAAGGTGGCCCCTTGGAACATCATGGCCATCACCTTTACCAACAAGGCCGCCGGAGAGATGCGGGACCGTGTGGACCGCCTGGTGACCCAGGGGGCGGAGGCGGTGTGGGTGAGCACCTTTCACTCCTCCTGCGTGCGGATTCTCCGCCGCCATATCTCGTACCTGGGGTTCGACACAGATTTCACCATCTACGATACAGACGATCAGAAAACCCTGATGAAACAGGTGTTTAAGACCCTGAAGGTGGATCCGAAACAGTACAAGGAGCGGGCGGTGCTGGGGGACATTTCCTCCGCCAAGGACCGGCTTATCACTCCCGACCAATTTGAAAAAGAAGCCGCCGGGGACTACCGCCTGGAGCAGGAGGCCAAAATGTACCGGGAGTACCAGAGCCAGCTGCGGAAAAACAACGCCCTGGATTTTGACGACCTGATTGTAAAGACCGTGGAGCTTTTTGAAAATTTCCCGGAGGTGTTGAATTATTACCAGGAGCGGTTCCGCTACATTATGGTGGACGAGTACCAGGATACAAACTACGCCCAGTTCCGGCTGGTGAGCCTGTTGGCCGGGAAGTACAAAAACCTCTGCGTGGTGGGAGACGACGACCAGTCCATTTACAAGTTCCGCGGGGCGGACATCCGCAACATCCTGGAGTTTGAGGATGCCTTTCCGGGGGCGAAGGTGGTGAAACTGGAGCAGAATTACCGTTCCACCAGCCACATCCTGGACGCGGCCAACGACGTGATCCGCAACAACCTGGGGCGGAAGGAGAAAAAGCTCTGGACGGAGAACCCGGAGGGGGAGAAGATCCGTTTCCGGATGTATGACCAGGCTTACGAGGAGGCGGACGCGGTGGTGAAGGAGATCCGGGACTGCGGGAGCAGCTACCGGGACTGCGCCGTCCTCTACCGCACCAACGCCCAGTCCCGTCTGTTCGAGGAAAAATGTCTTCTCTACAACATTCCCTACCGTCTGGTGGGCGGCGTGAATTTCTACCAGAGAAAAGAGATCAAGGACATTTTGGCCTACTTAAAAACCATTGCCAACGGCCGGGACGACCTGGCAGTGATGCGCATTATCAACGTGCCGAAACGTGGCATCGGGGCGGCGTCCGTTTCCAAGGTGGAAATCTTTGCCTCCGCCAACGACTACTCCATGTACGACGCCTTAGCCCGCGCCAAGGCCGTCCCCACCATCGGAAAGACGGCGGACAAGATCCTGAAATTCATCGAGCTGATCGAGGATTTCCGGGAGAAACTGAAAAACGGGGAATATGGCTTGAAGGGCCTGATCGAGGACGTGCTGGAGCGCAGCGGCTACCGGGCGGAGCTGGAGGCCGACGGCGAGGTGGAGGCCCAGACCCGCTTAGAAAACATCGAGGAGCTGGTAAACAAGGCGGTGAGCTATGAAAACGGCAGCGACGAGCCCAGTCTGGGAGAGTTCCTGGAGGAGGTGGCCCTGGTGGCGGACGTGGACCGGATGGAGGACTCCGACGACCGGGTGACCCTGATGACCCTTCACAGCGCCAAAGGGCTGGAATTTGACAACGTGTGGCTCTGCGGCATGGAGGAAGGACTGTTTCCCAGCATGATGTCCATCAGCTCCGGCAATCCGGACGACGTGGAGGAGGAAAGGCGCCTCTGCTACGTGGGAATCACCAGGGCCAGAAAGCGGCTGAGCCTCACTGCCGCCAAGCAGCGGATGATCAAGGGGGAAACCAGGTGGAGCCGGGTGAGCCGTTTCATCGACGAGATCCCGGAGGAGAAACTGGACACCGTCAAAAAGGAAAGAAAAATCGTCCTGGCCGGCCGCGAGATCAATCTGGACGATCCGGATCTTCCCTGGAACCGCCCATCCCGCCCCGCCGGCGTCAGCTCCTTTGGAAAAGGGGAGAATGTGTACGCCTCCAGGACGGCGGCCTTTTCCGGGGCTGCGCCTGGTTTCGGCAAGGCGTTTACGGTGGCGAAGGCGGAGAAACTGGACTACGGCGAAGGCGACCGGGTGCGCCACATTAAGTTCGGGGACGGCACGGTGAAGGAGATCAAGGACGGCGGCAAGGACTACGAGGTGACGGTGGAGTTTGACACCGCCGGGCAGAAACGGATGTTCGCGTCTTTCGCGAAACTGAAGAAGATCTGAGGCGGATACGGCGGGGGCTGAATTTTCGGCTTTGCGTATATTTGCTCATATTTATGAAAAATTTAAGTAAAATAAGATAGTAAACGGCCTGGAAATATGGTATAATAACGAGGAAAGCGTGGATCGTGCCTGCACGAATCCATGTTTGACGAGAAACTCCATCGAGACGCAAGTCGAGATGGTATAATAACAAAAACGAAGCGGATTAAGGCTGTACAATCCGCATAGGACGAGAAACCCATCCTATCAGGGCGGCAGTTGAGACGGCAGCAAAGGGATCTGGCGGAGCGCAGGCGCGGTCAGGGCCGGGAGAGGGTTTCAGAAAGGAAGTGGAGCAGGTGGGGAAGTTTGACTTGTTCGGTAAGGACGCGATGAACAAATTTGACACGATGGGAAAGGATGCGATGAGCAGGGTGGAGGATATTATGAATGCGACCAGATTAAATGAGTTCCTGCACAGAAAAGAGGAGGAGGAGAAGAAAAAAAACTGTATTCTCTGGGTGCTGGCGATTATTGGAGCCGTAGCGGCGGTGGCTGCCATCGCTTACGGTGTGTACCGTTTCTTTACTCCCGACTATCTGGAGGATTTCGAAGACGATTTTGACGACGACTTCGACGACGATTTCTTCGACGATGAGGACGAGAAAGAGGAGGAGGTCAAGGAGGACTAAGATTCTTCCAGGCCGGTTGAGAAGGTTGAAAAGGGGTGCTGCTAGGGAATAGGCCGCGGCGCCTCTTTTTTTGACGGCGATTGATGGGGCCGGTGAAGGGCAGCGGGGCGCAGAGCTTTTGCGGAAGGCCGGGGGACGGATACACCGGGCAGGAAATAAGGGCCGAAAATAAGAATGGAAAAGCAAGAATAGAAAAATAAGAATAGATAAAGTAAGAACAGAAGACAGACGGATGTTCGGGAAAGGATGGACAGTTTTGAAAAAGGGAGACAGGGTAAGCGGAGTCATTGAAAAAATGGAATTCCCCAACAAGGGAGTGATGACGATAGAGGAAGAAAAGGTGGTGGTGAAAAACGCGCTGCCCGGACAGACGGTGCTGGCGGCCGTTTCCAAGAAACGGAAAGGAAAATGCGAGGGGCGTCTGCTGGAGGTGCTGGAGCCGTCGCCTCTGGAGACGGCGGCGGATCCCTGCCCCCATTTTGGGCGCTGTGGCGGCTGTCTGTATCAGACCATGCCCTATGAGGAGCAGCTAAAGATCAAGGAAGGCCAGGTGCGGGCCCTGTTGGACGGGGTGTGCAGCCAGTACCGGTTTGAGGGGATCAAGGCCAGCCCCATTTCCGAGGGCTACCGGAACAAGATGGAATTTTCCTTCGGCGACGAGGAAAAGGACGGTCCCCTCTGCCTGGGAATGCACAAGCGGGGGAGCTTTTACGATGTGGTGAATGTGGACGAGTGCCGGATTGTCCATGAGGATTTCCGGAAAATTCTCACGGCCACCAGGACGTATTTTGCCGGTGCGGGCGTTCCCTTTTACAAGAAACTGCGCCATGAGGGCTATCTCCGCCATCTACTGGTGCGTCGCGCCGTAAAGACCGGGGAGATCCTGGCGGCGTTGGTGACCACCACTCAGACGGAAACCCTTCCGCAGGGGGAGGCGGCTCTTTTGGAGGGGTGGAAAGACCTGCTTTTAAGCCTTTCTCTGGAAGGGCAGTTTGCCGGACTGCTCCACGTGAAAAACGACAGCCTGGCGGATGTGGTGCAGGACGACGGCACGGAGGTGCTGTTTGGCCAGGATTATTTTTACGAGGAGCTTTTGGGGCTGCGGTTCCGGATTTCCCCCTTCTCCTTCTTCCAGACCAACTCCCTGGGGGCGGAGGTGCTCTACGACACCGTCCGCGGCTATGTGGGGGATACCAGCGGGAAAGTGGTATTTGACCTCTACAGCGGCACCGGCACCATCGCCCAGATCCTGGCCCCGGTGGCGGAAAAGGTGGTGGGAGTGGAGATTGTGGAGGAGGCTGTTCTGGCCGCCCGCGAAAACGCCGCCCAGAACGGCCTGGACAACTGCGAATTCATCGCCGGGGACGTGTTAAAGGTGGTAGGCGGCCTGACGGACAAGCCAGACCTCATCATCTTAGACCCCCCGCGGGACGGCGTCCACCCCAAAGCCCTGAACCAGATCATTGATTTTGGGGTAAAACGGATGGTCTACGTCTCCTGCAAACCCACCAGCCTTCAGCGGGACCTGGTGACGCTGCAGGAACGGGGGTATGAGGTGGAACGGGTGTGCTGCGTGGATATGTTTCCGGGGACGGGGAATGTGGAGACGGTTGTATTGCTTTCCAAGGGCGAAATCGACTCCAAGAAAGTGCGTGTGGAGTTCTCTCTGGAGGACATGGATATGTCCGGGTTCCAGAAGTGCGCGACCTATGAGCAGATCAAGGCATATGTGCTGGAAAAGCACGGCCTGAAGGTGTCCAGCCTGTATATCTCCCAGATCAAGCGAAAGTGCGGTCTGGATGTTGGCCAAAACTATAATCTATCGAAGAAGGAAGATGCCAAAGTGCCGCAGTGCCCGCCGGAAAAGGAAGCGGCGATTATGGAGGCGCTGAAATATTTTCGGATGAACTGAAGGAGGAACGACATGGGATGGACTGGGCTATGTGAGATGCGGAAATTATTACTTTCCAGACATTCCGGATATGTGATTCTTAGAGTATAATTATTATTGGCAAAAATAAAGGGAAGGAGCAAAAAACCCCTTCCCAATCATACAGATTTGTCTTATTGTTTAGTTGACGAGAAAAAACATAAGGAGTCTGTATGATGAATTTAATGATAACGGAAAATGGCGTAACTTTCAAGGATTTAGAGAAAAATATTTATGCGTGGGTCTGCCAGATTGGGCGTCAGTTCACTCAGGAATTCCTGGAGCGGTATGACTGGTTGCTGATGGAAGGCCGTGATCGGAAAAAATACCGGAATAAAGGAGTTCGCCAGACGACTGTAAAGACGGTATACGGGGAAGTGACATACCGCAGAACGGTCTATGAGACCGTGGAGGAAGACGGCACCAGACGTTTTGTATATCTATTGGATGAGACACTGGAGCTGGCAAATGTAGGGTTGATCTCATCCAACATGGCAGAACTGCTGGTAAAAGGCATCACAGAACTGTCCTACCGGGAGTGCGCGGCCAAAGTCAGTGAAATGACCGGCCAGACCATCAGTACGATGGGGGTATGGAATGTCATACAGGCATTGGGAGAACAGGTCTGTGAGGAAGAAAAAGAACTGGCTGAGGAGTACAAAAAGGGCCATATAAAAGGGGAGAAGAAGAGTCCGGTTCTGTTCGAAGAAGCAGATGGGGTATATATCCGTCTGCAAGGGAAAGACAGAAAGAGGATGGGACAGGATAAAGCAGAACTGAAAGTAGGGATTGCGTATTCTGGCTGGAGAAAGACCGGCCTGGATCGCTATACCCTGGAAGACAAAGTGGCTGTGACAGGGTTTTCGAAAGCAAAGGAGTTCCACGAATACCGGGAAGCGCAGATCGCACAGACTTTTGATTTGGATTTCGTCGAGCAGAGGATTTTAAACGCGGACGGAGCAGCGTGGATTAAAATGGTAAAGAATAAGAGCACCTGTTTCCAGCTGGATCCATTTCACCGGAATAAAGCGGTGCGGGAAAAAATCCATCATCCGGCGGCACAGCGTGCTATATTGGAACTATTAGAGGAAGAAAAGATAGAAGAAGTGTTTAAATATCTGGAGTGCTACCGTAATAGCCTGTGGGAAGAAAAGGAGATAGAGGAAACAGAAGAACTGATCCGGTATTATGAGAATAATCGGGAAGGCCTGCTGCCGTATCAATCCCAGGGGTTAGAACTGCCGGAAAGCCCAGAAGGGGTAGAATACCGGAATATGGGGACAATGGAAAACCATATATGGAGTATCATTGCCAAACGGATGAAACACGGACACAGAAGTTTCAGTATACGCGGAGGGAACCATCTGGCAAAGATTCTGGCGAAAAAATGCAGTGGAAAGCTGTATGAGGTAACAGAGCGGTTGAAGAAACCGATATTGGAACAAGAAAAGACAGAATTGATCTGTGAAGAAATCCTTACTGCGGCGAAAGCGCCGAGAAAAGACGGGAAAGGGTATGAATATCCGGCGATCGGCCATGTCGTAGGATTGGAAGGAAAAATCCAGGGAGACAGGAAATGGCTGTTGCATCTGGCAGGATATTAAAGCTGGAATAAAGATAAAAATCCCACCAGGATTACAGGAAAAGACAAATCGAAAAAAAGTGCCAACGATTACTTGACAGAGACTATGTGATTTTCTCTTGGGGAAATCATTGACATTTTTCGCTATTTATGATAGCATGTTTGTAAATAAAGGTATGTCTCACATATGAGTATACCAATTAATCGGGAAGGAGATAAAAATATGGAGTACGTTAAGCCCGCTGTTATCAATCCCGTGATTGTAAATTCGGCAAAGTGCGGCGATGGCCCGTGTGGCAGACCTTGCAGTGTGAATAAGGCCTGAATAAAAGCCATAATGTCTACTAGAGGGTGCAGAGCAATTGTGCTGTACCCTCTTTTTATATCTACGAAATGTTCGTATGAGATATAGTCTGGACCTGGGAACAAAGGAGGTAGGCAAGATGTACTACAAATTCAGGAATGATGTGTTGTTCCGGAAATATCAGGGGCATGGTTATATAGCAGATAATTCTGAATATGGATATCGTATGCTTAACGATAACCGTCGATATCTGGGTGAGAAATATGTTTCTGCCAGTGGGGCTGTTATGTTAAGTATGCTGAGTAAATCGCCTCGATCAATAGATGATGTTGTCGGAGAGTTGTCGCAGATTTTCACTGGTGTCGAGTACGAAGTGCTGAAACAAGATACAACAGAGTTTTTCGACTTGTTTGTAGATGAGGGTTTTCTCAGTCGTGGCGAAACGATTGATACTTGCACAGATCAATTTGTAGGGAGCGCCTCGAGGTCGAATGGTGGTGATCAGATCCAAGATGACATTGTGAGGAATGACTGCACTGGTGGAGAGATAAGTCCAAACGAATTTCTTAGAAGTATTCATATTGAGATAGCCGATGCATGCAATGAGCGTTGCATTCATTGTTATATTCCGAATGAACGCAAAAATAATGTGATTGATTCCGCTTTGTTTTATCGAATCATAGAAGAAGGGCGGAAGATGAATATCATACATGTTACATTGTCCGGCGGGGAACCTCTTCTTCACAAAGATATTTTAGGCTTTTTGAAAAGGTGCAGAGAGCTGGAATTATCTGTAAACGTCCTGTCGAACCTGACTTTGCTAACGGATGATATTATATCAGAAATGAAGAAAAACTCGCTCCTCTCTGTACAGGTGTCCCTTTATTCTATGGACGCCGCAGTACATGATTCTATCACGAAGTTAAACGGGAGCTTTGAAAAAACAAAAGCCGGAATACTTCGGTTGTGTGATGAAGGCATCCCGGTGCAAATTTCGTGCCCTATCATCAAACAGAATAAAGACAGCTATGTCGATGTCCTTCACTGGGGATGGGCACATAATATCGCTGTGGCAACAGAACCAGTGATTTTTGCTGCTTATGATCATTCTGGCTGTAATCTTGAAAACCGTTTGTCAATAGAAGAAGTAGACGATGTGTTGACAATACAAATGCAGGAGGGTTATGCTGAATCAATTCGCAAGACCGCCAAGGACAAAGAAAAGCTGACCGGGAACGATCCAATATGCTCTGTTTGTCGGTATAGTTTCTGCGTAATGGCAAGTGGAAAGGTGTTTCCCTGCGCTGGCTGGCAGAACAATGTTATCGGAGACCTGAATCATCAAACTGTTCGGGAAATTTGGGAAACTTCAGAAAAGATAAAGGAACTAAGACAAATAAAACGGTCGCGGTTCTCACAGTGTGTTGACTGTAAGGATAGAGGCTATTGTACAGTCTGTATGATGTGGAATTCAAATGAGAATTCTGACGGAGATCCGTTTAGAATCAATGAGCATCGTTGCAATGTTGCGGCTATAACCCACAGCAAGGTTGACAGAATTTTACAAGAAACATATCCTGCAGCAGAATAGGAACCCCTTGACCTTTGCAATGGAGGATATATGTCTCTGAAGATTCGTATATGGGAGTCGTGACAATCATGGAAAAAATCATAATCAAGGATGCATACGAAAACAATTTAAAACACCTGAACTTGGAAATTCCTTTGGACGAATTCACCTGTGTGACTGGTTGTTCAGGATGCGGTAAATCCTCTCTGGTATTTGATACGATATACGCAGAGAGCCAAAGAGCCTTTCTTGAGGGAATGACCGGAAACATTTATGGACAGAAACTGATGAACAAACCGCAGGTGGGTTCTATTGAAAATCTGCGTCCTGCTCTGAATATTTCTCAAAACTACTACAATGTGAATCCTCGTTCCACTATCGGCACTACTACAGAGATATCCTATTATCTCAGATCCTTATTTGCGATTGTTAATAGCGACCAGGCATCAAGTATTTCGGAAAAATTGTTCTCGCCTAATAATCCAAAGTCTTTTTGCCCTCATTGCGCCGGCCTCGGAGTGGAAACTGTAGTATCAGAATCCCTCCTGATCCCAGACCGCGATGTTACCTTGAGAGACGGTGCGATTTTGTATTTTAAAGGCTCACCGGAAAGCAAGGAACAAAAATATTTGGCGGCATTGTGCGAACATTATGGAATTGACATAGACAAAAAAGTCTCCCAACTTAGTAATGACGAGCTTCATCAATTGCTTTATGCCGATGACCAAATTAGATATAAATTGGCATACAAGGAGGGCAAGAGAAGGAAACAGCACTATGTGATGCTTCGCGGAGCTGTACCTGCCATATTAGAACGAGCATCAGGTGGCGATCCATCCGGCCCCTCAGTTGTCTATGCCAAGTACATGGAAGAAATTCCTTGCCGTGTATGTGGCGGTGCCAGGCTGCGTAAAGAAGTGCTGGAATACAAGATTGGCGGACTAAATTATGATGATGTCGAAAGTATGGAGCTGGCAGTGTTGTATTCCTGGATGAGAAAGTTTAACGATGATCGAATCCCACTGTCCAAAAAGGAGCTCGTTGGGCAATTGATAAACAGTATTCTATGCAAACTGAAGGCATTAATACAGCTTGATGTGGGATATCTGTGCCTTAACAGGTCTATTCCCACTCTCTCAGGTGGCGAAAGGCAGAGAGTTAGGATTGCTACTCAACTTACGTGTTCATTGAAGGGATTGATTTATATTCTAGATGAGCCGTGTAAAGGGCTGCATTATAGAGATATCACTAAAATCGTAAAAGCCACCCGGGATTTGATTCACTGCGGAAACACTGTCATTGCAATAGAACATAATAAACAATACATGTCATCTTCAGACTGTATAGTAGAGCTTGGGCCTGTTGGGGGGCCCGATGGAGGATACTTGATCAGTCAGTCAAGTACACCCAAAAACATCGGATATCAGCTTGCTTTTAAACAAGCATTGAAGGTGCGAGACTATTTTGAAGTTAATAATATCAACTTCAGAAACATACATGGACAGAACGCTCGCTTTCCTATAGGTGGAATTACCTGTATAACCGGTGTTTCCGGTTCCGGAAAATCAACATTGGCAGCGGTCGTTGCAAGATGTTTCTCCAGAAAATCCGATAATATCTACGGCACTGTTCAGGGCGGAAAGAATATTCATCGAGTAATACAAGTTAACCAGTCCCCTATAGGGAAAACACCAAGATCGACAATCGTTTCTTATCTGGGAATCTTTGATGAGATTCGCACACTGTTTTCAAAGACAGACACTGCCAAACAGATGAAAATTGGCGCTTCGTCATTCAGCATGAATGTCAAAGGTGGACGTTGTGAGGCTTGTTCTGGTGATGGTATTATCAAGATTGAAATG
>OLRK01001410.1_pt1 | contig 20286 bp, 24 predicted proteins | sample 1672911 | NCBI WGS metagenome assembly OLRK01 (sample SAMEA3136736, study PRJEB25190) | human gut metagenome | biome: human gut; feature: human-associated habitat; material: faeces | place: Austria | collected 2013 | reverse complement strand
GAAATATTTGTGACCGCGCGACTTTAGGCGCGGGGAAATGGAGGAAAGAATGAAAGAACATGCATCAAGAGCACAGATTTTCCAATCGTTCGATTCACTGAAAGGATTTCGCAGACAGCTGAAGCTGCAGGAAAAAACCGTCGTGGAAAGACCGCTTCTTTCCGAGGAGGACCTGAAGCAGCTGGATCAGCGGATTCACCGCTTAAAACCCGGTATGCTCGTCCAAGTCATTTACCACGAACAAAACGAATGCATCCAAATACAGGGGATCCTGTCCAAGATCAGCATGGACACAAGATTTCTGCAAATCGTAAAAACGAAGATCCCCTTTCGTTCGATCTTATCTATCCAGGGAGAAGGGCTCGAAGATGACCCCTTCTTTATCCCATGAAAAAAAAGAGCTTCACCAGGATTTTCCTGTCTGAAGCTCTTTTTTACATACCTATGATTTAACGCTCATCCCGTCTCGTCATCAGAAAGATACGAAGCAGCTGCAGCATCGTGGAGAGGACGCCGGCTACATAAGTAAAAGCAGCGGCCCTCAGCATCGCCTTTGCCATCGGAAGCTGAGTCTGTTCGATAAGATCATTTTCGCTAAGGATGCGGAGCGCACGTCTGGACGCATCTATCTCTACCGGTAAAGTGACGATCTGGAAGAGAAGAGAAACACTGAGCAGGGTCAGTCCCAGATTGAACAAAGAAGTCGATGAAGAAAAGGAAAGAAGTCCGAACACCAGCAGGATCCAGCCCAGCTGAGAAGCAATATTGACGACTGGCACCAGGGCATCACGGACGTGAAGGAAAAAATAACCCTGTGCATCCTGAATGGCATGCCCGCATTCATGAGCGGCAATACTGATCGATGCAACCGAATCATCTTCATAGCAGGCTTTCGACAAAGCAACGATTTTACGGCGCGGATCATAATGATCACTTAAAGCGCCTCCTCTGGCGTATTGAATATCCACATCGTCCAGATGCGCGATCTGCAGGATCCTTCTGGCTGCCTGTTCTCCCGTCATCATTCGTTCATTGCGTACTCTGCTGTATTTCTGATAAGCAGAACGAACAGAGGAAGAAGCTATCGCAACAACCAGGATCGCAAGCAAGTAAAGCGGAAAATACGAAAAATAACCAAATCCATAGTAAAACATGAACTTACCTCCTTAATTTGTCTGAAGTAAACTGCTGGATGAAAATCAACGTACGATAATATAGATCATATAAGCAACATATGTAAGGATCATCAGGATGCCGGTTTTCCGATACAACGGGCGGCGTCGGCTGGCCAGCCAGAAAATCATGGAAACGCCGCACAGGATCAGTGCATCAAAGAAAGAAGCCAACTCGACCTGTATCGGATGCAGAAAAGCGGATACGCCCAGAATACATAAAATATTGAACAGATTGGAACCGATGATATTGCCGATCGCAATATCATTTTCATTTTTTCTTGTTGCGACAACGGAAGTAACTAATTCCGGCAGTGACGTGCCGACGGCAACAACCGTCAGACCGATCAACGTTTCGCTCAAGCCGAGCAGCCGCGCAAGTGATGTAGCGCCTTCCACGGTAACCTGGCCGCCAATGATGATGGCCGCTACCCCGATCACAAGAAACAAAATCAGTTTTCCCATCGTACGCGGTTCAAGCGCTGTCTCTTCCTGCTTTTTCGCATGCTTCAATTGTGTCCCGAGCACCAGAACAAACAGGACCAGCAGGATCACAGCCTCAAAACGGCTGACCGTCTGATCCCCGAACAGAAAAAAAGCCAAAAGCACGGCCGCAAAAATAGACAACGGCCAGTCCCGTTTCAACAACACTTCGTCACACACCAGCGGTACAAAACAGGCACTGAAGCCGCCGACCACCAGCAGATTGAACATATTGGATCCGATCACATTCCCGACAGCGATCGCATTAGATCCCTGCAATGCCGCTGTCGCACTTACCGCCAGCTCCGGCAGCGATGTACCGAAAGCCACAATGGTAAGGCCGACAACGACCGGCGAAACTTTCAGCTTCTTTGCAATACCGGAAGCATTGTCCACAAACATATCGGCCCCTTTGACCAGCAACACAAAACCCATGACGATCATCGCGATTGAATACAACAATTTCATGCAGTCTCCTCTTATCATTCTTCCTCTGATGAAATATATCCCTATTCTTCTTTTTGGCGATTTTCCAGATAAAACCGCTCACACAGATTTACGAAAAATCCTTTCTTTCCGTTTTTCAGCCAGCGCACCAGCTGTCCGATCACAAACAGCCCCGCACAGAACGCACACAGCATATCCGTCATCGAATCATGCACGCCGCTGTCATAATGATGGATGCAGTCATTTTGAAAAGCAACCAGCATGAAATATTCGAAAAACTCCCATAAAACCGCAACTGCCAAATTGGCAAAAAAAACAAACAGCAGAAATAATACATGCATGTTTTTGCTTTGTTTCCGCTGTTCTCCCGCAAGCCTCATATAGATGACCGCTCCGGCAGATGCAGCCAAAAATCCGCTGCTGAAATGCAATACCTTGTCAAAAAACGGAAGTCCGTATCCACCGAAACAGCTGCCGATCACCGAAGCAAAAAAAACAAAGACAAGATCGATGATCCATACCTCTGTCGTCATATGTAAAGAAAAGAGCCGAAAGATGACGGGAACGATCCACGGTGTAAACAATGCCACCACTCCCATTTTGGCCCCCTGCACATTGCCTTGGCGCAGATTCATCACGATGCCGGCTGCACAAACAACAAGATACAAAATCATCAGGCATATTACCTTTTTATCCAGTCCTGCTTTTATATTCATTTTATCTCCTCACTTCGAGACATTCTTAGTTTTATTGTAACCAGACACAGGCAAAGCATGCGTCACAATTTTCATACAATAAAAGAACAGCGAATTTATTTTACATTATAGCTCTTTCCATCCAAAATGTCATCCTTCTCCCCGTATTTCACATGATCTTAACAAAATCTGAAACATGCCAGGCTAATTTCCTCTTTTCATCACGGCAAAACAAAAAGTCTGCCTTCCAGACAAAAGCAGACCGTAAAAGAATATACATCATTTAAGGAAGCAGATCATATTGATCGTCCGCAACTTCCTCACACCACTCATTGGAACCGCTGACGTTGGCAACCTCAATGGCCAGATGTGCAAACCAGCTGTCTTTGGCCGCACCATGCCAGTGTTTGACTTCTGCAGGAATATCCACAACATCACCGGCTTTCAGTTCACGTGCCGGTTTTCCCCATTCCTGATACCATCCTCTGCCGCCGGTCACAAGCAGGACCTGACCTTTGCCATGATGAATATGCCAGTGATTTCTGCATCCCGGCTCGAATGTGACATTTCCAACGGAAACATCGCTTGTCACCAGCATATGCAAATAGCTTTGTCCGGTAAAATAGCGGGCATACGCATCATTCGGTCCGCCTGTTTCAAACAGTTCCACTTTAAGATCTTCCATCATTTTTTTCTTATCCATGTTCCTTGCTCCTTTTTTGTTCACAAACAAATCCTTTTACATTTATATTTTAACGCAGCCACAGCCGAATGACTAATGCCCTTCAATCATAGAAACCCATGCCTTCCGGTCATAAACAAAAAAAAGATCTCCTTGCTGTCAAAGAGATCTTCGATTTATTTATTCTGATGCGTTCTGTGAACGAAGATAGCGGCTCAGGAATGTTTTCGTGCGTTCCTGCTGCGGATGTTCAAAAATCTGCTGCGGCGTTCCCTGCTCGGCAATGACGCCCTTATCCATAAATACCACTCTGGTCGAAACATCCTTGGCAAAAGCCATCTCATGTGTCACGATCACCATGGTCATATTTTCCTTTGCCAGTTCTTTGATGACATCCAGGATTTCGCCTACCATTTCCGGATCGAGCGCACTGGTCGGTTCATCAAACAACAGCACTTCCGGCTGCATGCACAACGCTCTGGCAATGGCAACGCGCTGTTTCTGTCCGCCGGACAGCTGGACACTGCCGGCATTGGCAAACTGTTCCATGCCGACCTTTTTCAAATATTTCATGGCCGTTTCACGAGCCTCTTCTTTGCTTTTCTTCAAGACTTTGATCTGTCCGATCATACAGTTTTGCAAGACCGTCTTGTTGTTGAACAGATTAAAGTTCTGGAAGACCATTCCCACGCGTGAACGATACTGATTCACATTCATTCCTTTGGCTGCAATGTTATTTCCATGGAATAAAATTTCTCCGCCGCTTGGTGTTTCCAGCATATTAATGCATCGCAGCATGGTGGATTTTCCGCTTCCGCTTGATCCGATGATCGTAACCACTTCGCCCTTTTCGATATCAAAATCAATGTCATGCAACACCTGTAAAGAGCCGAAATGTTTTTTCAAATGACGAATTTCAATAATTGGTTCCATATTCCGCACTCCTTCTTATGCACAATAGTCATGATAGGAAGAATCCATATTCAGACGTTTTTCGATTTGATTCAGTATAAAAGTCGCAACCGTTGTCAAAATCAGATAGAGAATCGCTGTAACGAAGAATGTTTCCATGAACAGCAGATTGCTTCCGGCAATAGACTGACTTTGGAAAAACAAATCGGTAACAGACAATACATTCAGCATACAGCTGTCTTTGATATTGACGATCAGCTGATTTCCGATAGACGGAAACGCATTGCGGATGGCCTGCGGAAAAATAATGTAGCGTAATGTCTGTGCCGTGGACATACCGATGCTTTTCGCAGCTTCTGTCTGTCCTTTATCCACAGACTGCAGACCGGAACGGATGATCTCAGCCATATAAGCGCCTGTATTGATTGAAATGATGAACATGCCTGCTGTCGCCATGTTCCATCCGATCAAATCCTTCAAAAAGTAATAGAAGAACATTGCCTGAACCATCATCGGTGTTCCCCTGAAGACCCATACATAGCATCCGGTAATCAGATGTCCGGCTCTTTTCAAACCTTTGACCAGTGCGGAATCCGATTCATTGATCTCCAGACCGCGGATCCCGCCAAGGATCAGACCGATCAAAAAACCAACGATCGTACCCACAATGGCATACAGCAATGTAACACGGATTCCGTAAAAGAACATATCCATGTTCTGAACGAAAATCTCCCAACATTTCATCAAATTTAGACTCATATAAAATCACTCTACCGCTTTCTTATTTCTTAGTTCTGTGCAGGCTGGTTGTTCACTGCCTTTTCCATATAGGACATACGTGTTTCTTCATCAATGTTATCCAGTGCTTTCTGAACCGCTTCGAATGCTTCGCTTCCGCGGCTGCCCTCTTTCATAGCAATGGATACCGTCGTATCTGCTTCAAAGCCTTTGCCTTCGTCAAATGTGATATATGTCAGATCCGGGTTTGCGGCGATGACACCTTTAGCAACGGCAATTTCCGCCGTGATGCCGTCAACGTCTCCCGCTCTTAAGGCAACGACCATTTCAGGATATGTCTTTTTCGGTGTTGCATGGTTGACGTTCTTGATCTGATCGATCACGTCATCATAGTTTGTTCCCAGCTGACCGACAACCGTCTGTCCGCTGAACTGCTGGATATCTGTATATTTTGCCTGTTCGCTGTCTTTGCGCACGATCATGATCATTCCCTGTGAATCATAATACGGCGTCGTAAAGTCAGCGCCTTCCTCACGTTCTTCATTGGCTGTCATGCCGGCAATGATGGCATCTGTATCACCGGACTTAAGAGACGGAATCAGGCTGTCCCATGAGATCTTCTTGATGACCAGTTCTTTGCCCAGCTGATCGGCAATATTTTTTGCGATCATGACATCATAACCGTCGGCATATCCCGCACCGCCAAGTGATACGGATGTTTCTGTCTCTTCGTTTGTCTGCCAGTTGAACGGAGCATAACCGACTTCCATTCCGACAACAAACTGATTGTCGCGTTCATTCGAACTGCCGCAGCCGCCCAGCATTGTCAACGCCATAGCGGATGCGCAAAGCATAGCACCAAATCTTCTTTTCATAAACATTTCCTCCCTATTTGAATGCCTACAAAATAAGAGCCATGCTATTAGCACGACTCTTGATTGGATCCGGTCATCTAATAGCGCCTCTTCATAAAACTTATGAAGGAGTGCTGCAAGTATTTCCTGCAGCCCCAGGATCATGCCCGCCGGCATTTCACCTTCGGCAATGGTTACCTTTCTGTATCCTCACAGCCCGCCGGCTCCGATACATACTCTGATACATTGCTGCCTCTAAACTCTTATCGTATGTTTTATTATACCTTATACTTTTTCTTTGTCAACCTGTCCTCATCATTTTATTGCTTCTTTCCCTTCAAAGAATAGTCTTTTTTGGCTAATTTGTGGATTCCATACAAAAATGCCGCCAAAAGGATCACTCCGTCCAGTGCCGCAACCGCACACGCAATGGGATCACAGCACTGCAGCCTGTCACTGAGATACTGCAGATCATTCGGCGCATAACCTTTGTCACAGGGGCGCAGGGCACGGCAACAGAAGAAAACTGCATTGATCATGTAAATAACAAAAGCAATGCTTATCACTAAACTTTTCCTGATTTCCGGCTCTTCCAGCATTTTTTTCCACTTTGGTTTCATAATAACAGTATGAGCCGTACGCGGCGTTTCATGATGGAACAAAGATATGTAAAAAATAACCAAAAAAAAGCTTTTGCCTGCCCTGTTTTCCCAGGGACAGGCGAAAGCTCATTTATTATTTTGCCGCTTTGACCATGAAGTCACAGACTTTTCTTGAATATTCCATCGGATCTTCCACCGGGAATCCTTCGATCAGCATTGCCTGCGTATAAAGTACATCGGCATATTCTTTCACTGCTTCTTTGTCATTTGCATACACTTTCTGCAAAGCGGCAAAGATCGGATGGTTCGGATTGATTTCCAGGATACGGGTCGCTTTCATTCCATACGGATTGCCTTCCGGCATCGCAGAAAGGACTTTTTCCATCTCAAAAGACATACCTTCATCACTGGACATGCAGACCGGATCATCGACCAGACGTGTGGAGATCTTGACATCCTGCACTTTATCCTTCAATGCTTCCTTGATGTCTTCCAGCATGTCCTTGTTCTCTTCGGCCTTCTGTTCGACTTCCTTCTTTTCTTCTTCGCTTGCCAGATCCAGGTCACCCTGAGAAATGTTCTTGAACTGTTTTTCCTTGTAATTGCCAAGTGCCTGCAGCGCAAACTCATCCACATTATCCGTCAGGTACAAAATTTCATATTCTTTTGCCTTCACAGACTGTACCATCGGCATGCGGTCAATCTTGTCCACATCTTCTCCGGATACAAAATAAATGTACTTTTGATCTTCCGGCATGCGGGCAATATATTCATCCAGCGTAACCAGTTTCTTTTCATGTGAAGAATAGAACAGCAAGAGATCCTGCAGCAGATCTTTGTGCATGCCGTAATCGTTGTATACACCGAATTTGATCTGCAGTCCGAAGTTATTCCAGAATTTTTCATATTCTTCACGCTCATTGCGCAGCATCAGCAGCAGTTCCGACTTGATTTTCTTCTCGATACGGTTGGCAATGACCTTCAGCTGGCGATCATGCTGCAGCATTTCACGCGAAATATTCAAAGAAAGATCCTGTGAATCCACCAGTCCCTTGACAAAACGGAAATGCTCAGGAATCAATTCCTCCGCCTTATCCATGATGAAGACGCCGCGGCTGTATAACTGCAGCCCTTTCTTGTAATCCTGTGAGTAATAGTTCATCGGTGCCTTGCCCGGAATGAACAGCATTGCCGTGAAACTTACATTTCCTTCCACACTGAAGTGGATGACTTTCTGCGGATCATTGAAATCCATAAATTTGTCTTTATAGAAGTTGTCATACTCTTCTTTAGTGATCTCGTTTTTATTGCGTTTCCAAAGCGGGATCATAGAGTTCATCGTTTTTGTTTCTACGATCGTCTCATACTTCGGTTCCGCATTTTCGTCTGCGTTTTCTTCTTCTACACGACGCTGTTCTTCTACTTCCATACGAATCGGATAACGTACATAATCAGAGTATTTCTTGATCAGACGTTCGATTTCATACTGAGACAAATATTCATCGTAGTTTTCGTCTTCACTGTTTTCCTTCAGTTCCAACGTAATTTCCGTACCGCAGCCTTCTTTTTCACACGGTTCGATCGTATAGCCGTCGCTGGCATCGCTTTCCCAGCGATATGCTTGTTCCTCACCGTATTTGCGGGATACGACGACAACCTTCTTGGCAACCATAAATGCCGAATAAAAACCGACACCGAACTGGCCGATGATATCGACGTCACTTTCTTTGCTTTCTTCCAGTTTTTCCTTGAAAGCCAGTGAACCGCTCTTGGCAATCGTACCGAGATTTTCTTCCATCTCTTCCTTATTCATACCGAGACCGTTATCACGGATCGTGATCGTACGTGCATCTTTATTCATATCCAGATGAATTTCAAAAGCATCACGATCGACATCACTGTAACCTTCTGTTAATGATAAATAATAAAGCTTATCAATGGCATCGCTTGCATTTGAAATCAGCTCGCGCAGGAAAATCTCCTTGTGTGTATAAATAGAGTTGATCATCAGATCAAGCAAACGTTTGGATTCAGCCTTAAACTGTTTCTTTCTGCTCATACTGCATACCTCCCTGTTAGCACTCATTATTTAAGTCTGCTAAAAGTATACCGCACTAACTTAGCACAGTCAACACCTGAGTGCTAATTATTTGCGATTTTTTTGCATTTACGCAAAACAGTCGCTTTCCAAACAGCGTTTCTCCTATAAAATCATCATTTCCCATTTGGTACCAAACTTCCAGTTCCGATTCCGGAAATTAGCCGGCTCAATTTCAATCCCCGCTCTGTCCTCCATGTGGTCATGTCCCTACCACACAGGTCATAAACTTTCTTCCCTCTTCGAAAAAAGAAAATTATTGATCCCTTTTTCGATTTACCGATATCTGTCGATTACAGGACAATCTATAGCTTAAAACGTAACTGGAAAGAGTATTCGAAATTACGAATACTATTATAAAATTTAAAAAGGAATGGGCTTGTCAACAGTCTGAACAATCGAATGCTCTATAAGACTAGCGTCATTACTATCATTCAACTAATTTTTGCAGGATCGTATCATAAATATCTTTTGTTTTTTGCATCACTCATCCCAATAACAAGAGTCTTTCCATCGATGGTTAATACAATAAACTATTTAGCATCTTTATATGCGTATACCGTACATGATCCAAATTCTTCATTTTGAAAAGTACCTATTGATAGTTTGGCAGATCCAAAATCATTTGTCCATTCGCCAATATCCAAATCCGAACGATACGTGACAGCATCAATTTCTGAATAGTCAGCCATTATATCTGTCCAATAAGTAGCGTTTATCATAAATGAGGTATCTTTACATTGCACATCGATATCCCCGGTAAACATTAAGATTGCATCTCCAACAAAAACCAAAAGTACGACAAGAGCAACGATCCACATCGAAATTTTATCAGCATGACTTTTTGGTTGTGAAAAATACTCAACACCTTCCTTTTGATATTTCTTATAAACATTAATTGTATTAAGCCTGAGATCTGCGGTTGTCAATAGGTTTTCTAAAATTTACAAGTGAATGCCTATTACCCTGCTGCTCACAATATGTAATCCCGCAAATTAAGAAAACAGACCTGCGTTTTTCCCATAATAAAGCTATCCTGCCTCCATCGTGAAATTGACCCTTGGATTTGTCTGTTTACCTTCTGCCTGGAACCTTCTAAAATGGTCACGGTCACTCCAATCATAAATCTAAATATAGAAAAAAACGGTTAATCTCCAATGAAGGAACCGTTTTTCATCTAAAATATGAAATTGTCTTAAATCTGATTATTTTTTTCAATGATGTAAGACTGCAAACTCTTTTTACAGCCGTTCTTTTCATAAAATTTTTCTATACCTTTCTGTGAACCAAAATAAAGCATAGTAGGTGTATTCTCTTTTGCAAGTTCTAGTAATTTGCTTCCAATTCCCCTTTTCTGATATTCTGGCAGCACAAGTAGTTCTGTGATTGTTCCGAAATAATAACCGTCTGTAAGTATTCGTAAACACCCAACAAGTCTATCTTTATCATAAGCAGTTATATTCAAAGTCTTTGATAGAGCATTACTCGTTTTTTCTAAATCATAATTTCCTTTCCAGACTTGATTTACAAAAACGAGAAATTGTGAGGCAGACAGGTTTTTGTCATTAATTTTATATTCTATCATCTTACTTATTCCTAATCTTTTTTATAAATTATCGCATACAGGCATTTACAAATTTCATTGGAACATTCATACGTTCTGCAACCTGTTCTGGTGTCATCCCACTATCCAAGAAACGTTTGCAAACCACTTTCATATTTTCGCCCACTTCAATTATGTGCTTATCTGGGTCATAGAAACGTACAACACGCTGTCCCCACGAATGCTCTACAATAGGGTGAACATAATCAATTTCATATTCTTTTAACTTATTGGCAAATTCATCAAAATTATCTTCTTCAAAATAGATTTCAAAATTATTCCCACCAAAAGAAATATCATCTGTTCCTATAAATTCGCTATATGTTTCAAGTGTCTGTAAAGCCAATCCGCCCGTTAAAGTCTTATTTGCTCCAAAATCCATGATGACATGAAGTCCAAATACTTTTTTATAAAATTCAACAGACTTCTCTATATCAGACACTACCAGCATAGGATTTTTTAATTTCATTTTTACTGTCCCCTTTAACTGACTTTATATTCGAATTATATCAGTAATAAGTATGTCGTCAATGAAATTCATAGCGCGATTATCTTGTATCCTTCATTCACTCCAATCTGAAATTTAAGCATAGAAAAAGCGGTTGAACTCCAAGGGAGCAACCGCTTTGTGCATGGGGGAGATAAAAATTGTCAAATGGGAAGTTAGCTCTTGCTTAGAAAATAGCATGAAAAACCATAGGAACAATGAGAATTAAAATGACACCTACCGTACATACAACAATTACTTTTCGAAAACTTCGTGTTTCTTGTTCTGTCATATCATTATACCATTTCATGAGCGAGTACCTCCACAGCTTCCGATTTTTTTAATTTTTATACCCACATTATATCAAGAGGTAGCCACTAATTTAAAATTACTCTCTGCACCGCACTAATGATTTTCTATATACATGTTAATCAACATTCCTATACTATATCATTATCAAATTTTCACATCTAAATAGCCTGCATAAAAACAACTGCCGATATTTCCGTAATTTCCATAACTTCCAATATTCCCACAGTTTCCATATGAACAATAACATATTGATTTATATGGCGAGTTATTCTTATAAAGCAATCGCTTCCCATTTACTATTTCCCCTAAATAACGTCCATGCATATCAATAAATATTCCTTTGTCAGGTAAATAATGACCAATGTTCCTACCATGAATGTCATACAATTGTCCATTCACAAAATTAGCAATATGTTTACCATGACTATCATGTAAATCAACCATTTTTCTTTCCTCCTCAAATTCTACATTGTTTACGCAATGCTTCTATTGCTTCATTGATTGCCGCATTATCTGGTTCGTTACTGTCCCATTCGTCCCAGAAATCTTTAGTTGCACTAACTGGTCTATGCGACTCTAACGGTTTATCCAATACTATTTTACTAGGTAAAAGTATTGCATCTCCGACAACAAGTGCTTCCCCCACATCAAGCAATGGTAAAAATTCTATTGTACTTTTTAATGAATCCGGTAACAAATTTTTAATTACACCTTTATCTCTTTCATTTGTTAATCGTAGTACTACAAAATTATTACATTGGCTTAATATAGTTTTGCTCACATCCGCTGGCCTCTGACTAACCGCCAAAATTGATACCCCATACTTTCTTCCTTCTTTTGCTATTCGTTCGAAATTATATAATGCTTGCTTTTGAATTGAATCAGCCTCCTCTTTTAAAGGTAAATACAAATGTGCTTCGTCACAAACAATCGTAAATGGCGTCCGCTTTTGTGGATTCATCCAAAACTGAACATCATATAACAACCTCGCCAATGTTCCTGTTACAACAGGTAAAACATCGGACGGCACTTCCGAAAAATCAATTATCTTAATTCCTTTTTGACCATCTCGATGCCCCAGTAAACGACAAGTCATATTTGCCAACCAACTATACGTTTGAATCTCATCTGAGGGTTGAAACATAAATCCATAAGTTTTATCAGCTGTCTTAGTCTCTAATCTGGAAATGAAACGTGTTAATTTACCTTCCCATTCTCCCTTAATCGGTCCATTTTTCCCCTTACCCTTTCTGGTATCATCATCTTTTAACTTTTCTAATAAGTCTGTCATCAAAAATGGAATCGGCGAATCTACAGTAAATGTTTTCAACGTATCGTCTTTTGCCTCATTGGTTAATGTGGCTTCTTTTAAACTACGAATGTGTAATGTAAATCGAGATGCCTGATTGGGAGCATTTGAATCGCTCCTATCTAAGATCATTGATAAAAGTTCTTCGCGATTAAGTAACCAATAGGGCAAAAACAGAACATCATCACTTGGCATCTCTAAGTCGCCAGGACCTGCAATCCTAAAATATTGAGCGATCGCATCTGATCCCTCCGTTAAACTTTTATATTCTCCATGCATATCGAATACAATAATATTAGCATATTTTAACTTGCTTGCTTTTTCTAATATATTTGCCACGCACCAACTCTTTCCAGATCCTGTACTCCCCAAAACTGCTGCATGACGCTGAAAAAATTTGTTACCATCAAGTATTGCTTCAGCATCTTTGTCCATCATAAAGGATCCTATTTTCAACCGTTTGTCTTCATCAATGTCTTTGCCTAAAATGTTCATAAAATTTTGAAGATTCTGTCCCGAAATCCCATAACATTTGCTTTCTATTTGTGGGAAAATTTCAACACCTCTTTTAAACAAATCATGTATGGAACCATATACTGAATGGTATGTCCCTATTATACTTACTTTTATATAATCAGCCGATGACACCATCAATTCATCAATTTCATCATCTTCATCCACATAATTCTCTACATATTTTCGAGTCACCTTATCAATGAGCGCAATTAATTTCTCGTGTTGTTTTGAAGTTTCTATTGCAACAAGATTTCCCACACAAATCTTGTTCATTACCGTTCCATTTTCAATTTCAATTATAATTTGTTCTGTATCAACATGCGTTACGCTTCCTAATACATCATTTTCCGAAAAATTCAACAAATTTGCCATTAAAATACCTCCTTAATCATTTCATGTAAATCCCATAAATTAGTTTCTTCGAAAACAACTTCACCACTCGAATTCAACACTTTCGTATCATTACTGTTCGCATGGCAAAATGCAGTTATACCCCTACATCCCTTAACCAAACGTTCTGCCTTTTCTGACAACGAATACGTAAAAATTAGTGTTGGCTTTCCAGCTTTTAACTGTTGTATCAGATGGGTTTCCAAATGATCGTCTCCAAATCCATAACCAATAATGATATATCTCTGTGCATTATCAATTTCATCATTTGCGCGTGATCGATGTGTATCAAATGGAACACTATATCCTTCACGATACTTATTTAAACCAGGAGTAATAATCAAACTATTCTCCATAATATAATTGGGTATTGAATACGGAACATCATTTATTAAATGCCAACTCAAACAACCATGCGGTTTTAATACTGTAACTCTTGGAGAAAACTCTAATTTTACCCCCTTACTACTCTTTCTTTGAGTCCCTATACAAGCTGCGTACTTACTTTGTTTCGGTTTATAACTAGCTATGTACTTGCCAGTAAATAGCGTATCAGCCATTATGTCATTGGTTTCACATGCATATTCAATCAATCGATCATAATTTGTCGTAATAACCGTCATTCCTTGTCCTCTTATATTAAATTGTCTTAAATATTCTGAAAATCTAAGTTGTTTTCCACCAGTTAGAATATCATTAAAAACCTTATTATCTGCTTCACCAATAAATCGTGCTGTTACCTTTCTAATGAATTCTTCGACATGTAAGTTTGGCTTAGTATTATGTAATGCTTCTTCTAATCCAATACCGTTCGTTAAGTCACTTTCAATTTTCCCCCAATTCTTTACATCATCAGGTTCTACTAGTAATGTAGGAATTTGACGCTGTAACTCCTTAGCCAATTCAAGCATGCCAGGTATTCCCTCAGCCAACGAAAGTCCAGAGCCAACTATTGTGACTGTTCCTTCTTGAAAGAATTCCTGAATTATCTTTTTTATTGTGTCAATATCCATTGCTTTCCCTTTCGTTTAATCTTAATACTTATGTACTGCAAATACCCCTTCACCCTAACCATATACCGATTGAAGGAGAAATCCTCTGTAAATGTTCTCTATAAACAAACATTTCATAATTTTATTTATTCCACTATTTTTATTTTCCTATCAGACCAAAAAATATTTTTATCAATATATTAACTTTTATAAAACTATATAAATTACCAAATTAAAATTTTCTCTTCTAAACAAAAAATCTATGTATATATTATTTTATCAAATCTCCGTGCTTTTCGCTATCGCTTATTTCCATTCCATTCCACATCCTCCGGTCTATTTTACTACACCATTTACTACACCATTTTCTTTCAAAATGACGATTTTTGACGCTCCCAGACAAAAAGCAAGAACCCGCAAAAACCTTGTAAAATAAGGCTTTACGGGCTCTGACACCACAGGACAAAACCACCCCAAACGAGCCAAGAGGTAAGTGCTAAATTCTTTTTCTTTATTTGTTTCATCAAAACCATTGTCTTACTGTCTTTTGATCTGATCCATCCGTTTTCCGCGGGCCAGTTCATCGATCAGTTTGTCTAAGTATCGTATTTCCTGCAGCAGCGGTTCCTCGATATCCTCCACCCGAATGCCGCAGACAGTTCCTTTGATCTTTTTCCTGTTTTCATTCAAAGCCGGCGCCTGCTGAAAAAAAGCCCCGTATGTGATATCGCTGTCAAGCAGACAGGCAATCGTTTCGATACTGTATCCTGTCAGCCAGGATGTGATCTCATCCACTTCTTCCCTCGTGCGTCCTTTTCTTTCGGCCTTGGCATACAGCAAAGGGTATACTTTGGAAAACAGCATCTCGTAAAGCTTCTCATTTTTCATGCTTGATCCCCCTTTTCACGCATTATCTTCAAAAATGACGATATTTCTTTTTTTACAGTCATAAACGATGCATCATCCCCGTATCAGATGTTGATGCATCGTTTTCCTCTCTTGCATCCCGGCAATGAGTTCGCCAGCCGTGCGACGATGGCTTCATCCGAAAAATGAATCGAGAAATGGTTCTTTGCGGCCGAAACTGCCACGTATCCTTCTTTCATCTTTGTATTGACCAGCCACATCGGCATGGTAAAAGAAATCTTTTGATTTAATTCAGGAAAACGCTCATGCATAAAAGCGGCAAATTCATTTACATAATGCTTTCCCTGGGCATTTAATCCTTCCGTATATTGTGCAACGCTGTGAATTGTCATGATCCTCCTCCGGCTCCCATTGTTCAAAGACGCATTCTTATGCACCGTTTGTTCTCAGAAACGGCTGTCTCAACGTTTTGATCGAAGTATTTTTTACTTTCTTTCGTTCTTTTTTATTTTATCACAGAAAGAGAGGCTCGATGCATCGAAGTATGATATACTGTTTCGATGAAGATACAATGGAGGTCAACAAGATGCTGAAAGAAAAAACTTCATTTTATTATAAAAACGGCTATAACTGTGCAGAGAGCCTGCTCCGCGGTGCTAATGACGCATATGCGCTCGGTTTAGATGAAAACGCCTTGAAAGTGATTGCCGGTTTTGGCGGCGGCATGCAGACAGGTGACGTCTGCGGTGCCCTTGCCGGCTGCATCGCTGTCATCAGCAGTCGCTGTGTGCAGACAAAAGCACATGACACCCCTTCCTTGAAGCCGATGATCCAACAGTTCATCCAGCGTTTCGAACAGGAATTTCGATCCATTCGCTGCCATGCCATAAAACCGCTTCATTTTCATCCGCAGCAGCGATGTCTGCATACGGTGTGCGTTGCCAGCGACCTGCTGGAGGCATTTATCAGGGAATGGGATGAAACCGAAACATTGTTCTAAAAAAAGAAACCGCTGTTTTATGATCGTGCGGTTTCTTTTTTCATTACGATTGATAGATATGCTTTGATCGGCATATCCATGTTCAAATCAACATGATGCGCCTCGTTCTCCTTAAATATAATTTCAATGTGCATCACCTGCCTTGTATCACTTCTTTTTCTGTTTTTACTATATCATTGTTTTCTGCTTATGTAACAGCAATGGCAAATTCCGTCGGCTTTACGGCAAAGTCAGTTCATCGGCTCATTTCCATCAGCTGCTGCAGCAGATAAGAGAATTCTTTCTGCTTTGCTTTCGTTAATGAACGATACCATCGGATCCAGTCCCATTCCTCTTTTTCTAGACAATGCAGACATCGCATCAAAATCACCTCAGTTTCATTATACGCTTTCCTGTCCCTCTTCCCTTGCACTGATATGAATTTGCGAAATTATGTGAAAGATTCAAAAAACGTGCAAGTTTTCTTCATTTCAGTATAATAAGATTGTAAACAGTGAGGTGATTACGTGTATCTGATTTATTTTATTGTTGCCATGTCTTTATTGCAGTTATTTATGCGAATACCAGGGCTGTTGCCGGTTCTCGTGATTGCCTATGCCATTTATTCTTATCTGCAGTCTAGACGCCTGCGTCAAAGCAGTGTCAATTCAGCTTACGGCAACCCGTATTCTTCAAACGAAACGCGCACGGAAACAAAACAAAAACCGAAAAAAGATGTCATTGATGTAGAATATACAGAACATGAAATTTAAAAAGCGCCGCATCGAAGCAGATCCCTTGATCTGGATGTCCAGACTTTGGGACTGACTTCAGCAGGGCGCTTTTTTATTTGGTTCAGTTTTATTCGCTGCGGAGCGCTTCGACCGGATCTTTTTTGGAGGCGATACGGGAAGGAATCAGCCCGGCAATCGTAGTCAGCAGCAAAGAGATGATGACCAGCACGATGCCGCCGCTCATCGGAAGCTTTGCAATATCCGCAACACCCGTCAGCTGTTCCACGATTACTGAAATCGGCAGATTCAGCAGCAGTGTCACACCGATGCCCAGCACACCGGAAATCAGACCGATGATGAAAGCCTCGGCATTGAATACACGGGAAATATCTTTTTTGCTGGCACCGATGGCACGCAGGATGCCGATTTCCTTTGTACGCTCCAATACGGAAATGTATGTGATGATGCCGATCATGATGCTGGATACGATCAGCGAAACGCTGACAAAGGCCATCAGAACATAGCTGATCATATCAACGATGGTCGTAACGGACTCCATCATCGTGCCTACCATGTCGCTGTAAGTGATCACATTCGCATCGTTGCCGTTTTTTTGCTGAAGTTCGTTGTATTCCGCGATCAAAGCGGCTATTTCCTCTTTATCTTCAAATGACCTGGCATAAATATTGATCGAGCTTGGCACACGCAGATCAACTGCTCCCATCCGTTTCAGGTTGCTTTCATACGTCGCATTTTTATTCTCACTGTAATCAGCCATAAAAGCCGCCAGCTCTTCCTGGCTCATCGATGCCATCTGCATCTGCTGCTGCGCACTCAGGCTGCCGATATCAAAATCCTTATCGCTGTTAAATGCATTCTGTGTGAACACATTGATATCCGGATGTGCTTTCTGCTGTTTTACGATCTTTGAATTCTCACAGTATGAAATGACATGATCCTGCAGCATAGACGTGTAGTAAACACCGCCTGTCTCCCGTTTGGAAGAGTCTTCTTTCGGCGAAATGATGCCGACTACTTTCATCGTTTCTCCGTTTTGAACTGCCTCCTTGACAAAATCCTCATCATCGCTCATATCGATCCACAGACCGTTGACATTGCGGTAAAGGTCACAGTTCATCACCAGCTTGAACTCCATGCCTAAAATTTCCTGAGGCGTGTAGCTTCTGGCCTCGCTCAACGATGCTTTTCCGCCGTTTTGCAGCGAACGAAAACTGTCAATGACCTCCTGCTGATCCAGCAGACCGAGCGAATAGAGGGCATAATCCGTGATTTCCCGGTTTTCATCCACTGCCAGCACGACCTCATTATATTCCTTGGGCCAGCTGCCTTCGATCAGATCGTATTCCTCTTCACGCAGGCCTTCATCATCCGGCAGCTTGTTCCATACTTCGTTTTGCGATGTGCTCATGCTTCCCATGAAAGATTCGCTGAACTGATTCATCGCGGAGAAGCCCAGCTCATCCAGAAGATGATTCGGGCTGATCTGCACCAGACCGTAATCGCTGTTTTCATTGTATACATTTAATGTCAGATCATAGCCGTATTCAACTGCCTTGGCATGTTCGCCGATCTTTGCATCTTCACTGTCCAGATATTCCTTAAATGCCTTAAGATTGTTTTTTTCCATTTTATCCGACATCGTTTCCAGCATATCGCTGATCATGGCTTTTGGATAAATAGAATCATCTTTGTGCTGAGCATCGTCTTTCTGCAGACCCATCATCGTTTCCATCATGGCACTGATATCCATCGCACTGTCTTCGATCGTGATCGGGTATGAAGACAGCGTATCCTTTTCCACGCTGTCGATATACGACTGTACCCCATTGGAAAGCGACATGATCAAAGCGATCCCGATGATCCCGATGCTGCCGGCAAACGCGGTCAGGAAAGTTCTTGCCTTTTTGGTCATCAGATTATTCAGGCTCAGGGAAAGCGCCGTACGAAAGGACATCGACGGATGACGGCCGCCGCTCTTCGCATTTGCTTCTGTCATCGTCTCCTGATACGGACGGCTGTCATCCACGACCTCACCGTCCAGCAGACGGATGATACGGGTCGAGTAGTCCGCCGCCAGCTGCGGATTATGCGTAACCATGATGACCAGCTTTTCTTTGGCGATCTCATGAAGCAGTTCCATGATCTGAATGCTTGTCGCCGAATCAAGTGCCCCGGTCGGTTCATCCGCAAGCAGAATATCCGGATCATTGACGAGCGCACGCGCGATCGCCACTCGCTGCATCTGTCCCCCGCTCATCTGGTTCGGTTTTTTATACAGCTGATCGGAAAGTCCTACTTTTTCCAACACGTCACGGGCCCGTTTTCGTCTTTCTTCTTTGGAAACACCGGAGAGCGTCAAAGCCAGCTCCACATTGGAAAGCACATTCTGATGCGGGATCAGATTGTAGCTCTGAAACACAAAGCCGATGGAATGATTGCGGTAATCATCCCAGTCCCGGCTCTTAAAATCCTTCGTGGATCGGCCGTTGATGATCAGATCCCCGCTCGTATACTGATCCAGACCTCCGATGATGTTCAAAAGCGTCGTCTTGCCGCAGCCGCTTTGTCCCAGAACGGAAACAAACTCATTTTCGCGAAAGGACAGCGTGATCCCTTTTAGCGCATGCACTGTTTCATTGGCACTTTTATAGTCCTTCGTTATATTTTTCAATTCCAACATAATATTGTTCTCCTTTGCAGGCACAGCACACCATGCTTTTTTTTGATTCTGTAGAAATGGTATCACTCTCTTTTTCAAAAAACAAGAGTTCTCTGATGTCTGCATTTTACCCGCTTACCGCTGTATTTATGACCGCTTGCGCATAAAATGTTTACAGAATCAAAAAAATATGATTATCTATGACTGCGGCAAGGAGGAATGATGATGAAGATACGCATTGAAGTTGATTCAGCGTGCCCAAAAGAAGAAATCGTTTTCCGCTGTTCTTCTTTAAGTGAAGAAAACGTCTGTCTTTACGAAAAACTAAAAGAACTGGCAAGACAGCAGGAAACGATGGTTTTTTATAAAGACAACACGGAATACTTTCTTTCGCTGTCCTCGATCCTCTTTTTCGAAACGGACGGAAGAGAGGTACAGGCACATACGGCTGACAATGTATACCGCACGGCAAAGCGCCTGTATGAACTGGAGGAGCTGCTTCCCGCCTTTTTCTTACGCATCTCCAAGTCCACGATCCTCAATCTTTCTGCCATCTATTCTTTGGACCGCACCCTGCCCTCGGGCTGTTATATCTCGTTTGCGGATACATATAAAAAAGTTTATGTCTCACGGCATTATTACCCGATCCTGCGCAGACGTTTAGAAGAAAGAAGGTCATAAGTGTGAATAAAAATGCGCAAAAAGGGCCGACTTAAAAACAGGTGGTAAAAGAT
>OLRK01001408.1_pt1 | contig 20298 bp, 23 predicted proteins | sample 1672911 | NCBI WGS metagenome assembly OLRK01 (sample SAMEA3136736, study PRJEB25190) | human gut metagenome | biome: human gut; feature: human-associated habitat; material: faeces | place: Austria | collected 2013 | reverse complement strand
TCGGCTCAAAACCGGCGCGAGAGTTCGAATCTCTCCATCTCCGCCATGAGGTCTGCCAGCGAAAAGCTGGTAGACCTCTTTCCTTTTTATGGAGAAACCGCCGATAGGTTTTGTAGCATGGGCGCCACAATGTCCTGCTCAATGGCTGCGGCGGATTGTTTTTTCGTGGCATATTGCAGATGCCCGTAAATATCCACCGTTGTCGAGATCTCACTGTGTCCCAGCCACTCCTTTACCTGTTCCATCGGAACACCGTTGGCCAGCAAAAGCGAGGCACAGGTATGGCGAAGATCGTGGAAACGAATGTGCCGTAAATTGTTCTTGGCAAGCAATTTCCCAAAGGTCGAGGACACATAGTTGGGTTTAATAAGATTGCCGATCACATCGACACAGACATATCCCAGATATTCTTTGTTGTAGGAGCGCCCGCACAGTTTGCGATTTTCTTCCTGCTGTTTCTTGGCCTCCAGCAACCGCTCTTTCAAAAAAGGAATCAACGGATAAGTCCGCAGACTGGATTTGTTTTTTGCCTTGTCCTTCTTAATCGTGACCCGTTCTCCCTTTACATTGCAAGTTGTTACCGTATGCCGGATGGAGAAGCAGTCATGGTTGAAGTCAAAGGCACTCCATTTCAGACCGATGACCTCACTGCGGCGCAGGCCGTAAAAAGCAGTCAGGAGGACTACCAGTTCGATCTTATGCCCCTTGATGACTTCAAACAGATTCAGGACTTCCGAATCCAAGTAGTAGTCACCCTTGAAGGGTTCAGGCTTGGAAATGATAATCCGGTCAGCCGGATTGCTTGGAATCAGATTTTTGTCAACCGCATAATTCAACGCCCCATGAATCAGAGCGTGGTAATGTTTAACGGTGGTCGGCTTGACCCGTTCCAATTCTTTCTCATAAAAAGCGAGAATATCTTGTTTGGTAAGGTCACAAAGGGCGACAGGATGCTCTCGGAAATACGGGGCGATGGGGTTATTAAGCTGCTGTTCGTATCCCGAATAGGTCGAGAGTTCGATGGGCTTGCTGTCCATCACCCGTCCGGTAGCAGACTTGTACTTGTACTCAAGCCACTGATACAGGAAATCCACAAAGGAAATCTCTGCGGATGATGGGCCAGACGGAGAAGCCGACTGCTGTGAGGCCGTAGCCTCCTGAAGCAGCTTTTCCGTCCACTCCTTTCGGATGGCGGGAAGCATATTGTTTGCCCAGGTCTTGTTGCCCTTGACTTTCTTGTGGGTGGGAATCCATTTGGGCTTTCTCTTGCCGTTCTCATCGGTAAGATTCAGAACCCAATAGAGATACCCTTTTTTCTCGGCCACATGGCCGGAGATTAGTTTGCTGTTTCCTTGCAGGTGTACCGCTGGCATACTGATCTGTTCCTCCTTTTGCGGTATTGAGTTCACCTACCAATGACACCTTTATTGTATCATCGGACAGAACAAAACTCCAGGTAAATCCGCGTCAGAATTGTTAACTTTCTGCGTCTATCCGGTGAAGATCGACACCATAGCCTGCTACTCCGCCAAAGTGGAGCAGGTGATTTTCAAATAACGAAGAATGTGGGCTTTGGGGATGCGGTAAGCCCGTCCAATTTTCAGGTACTCAATTTTCCCGTCTTTCAGTAACTTGTACCCGGTTTTTGTACTGACGCCAAGCGCCTCACACATTTGACCAATGTCCATTACATCCGGGTAGTCTTTTAACATCAATCGGTAGGCATCTCTGGGAGAGAGTAGGCCGCCGTCATTTTCATACATTGTGAGTCCTCCTTCGTTGGGGTATCCTATGCCGATGCTGATTGCCAGGGCTGCATCTACCTCCAGCATTTTTTCTTTGCTGATACGCCCAATGTAACCACGGAGCCGCTTCCGGTCTATTGTCCGCAGTTGTTCCAACAGAAGCAGAGAGGTAGGCGCAAGCCCCGGCACATTCTCCAGAAGAATATGGGTAGGCAGACTGTTCTTCGCTTTTCTGCTGGTGATGGCTGCCGCGACAACGGTAGGACTAAAGTGATTTCCTACATCATTTTGGATTACAAGGACAGGACGGATGCCGCCTTGCTCGGAGCCGACCACCGGGTTCAGGTCTGCATAGAACAGATCACCACGCCGGATAGCCTTTCGCATAAACTGACCTCCTGAATATTAAGTAAGCCGGAAACAGGGCAGGCCATAAGACCTGCCCCATTTCCGGCGAAATACAAAATCCGATTTGTTTTCTTGCTATGTGCCATTTGTCCTTGACACCCCGCACATATTGGGAAGTCATCAGCGACCGGCAGCGAACCGGCCCACGGGAATCTCACCCCTCCGAGGATCTCTCCGAGCTGCCCCCATTGCGTGATCCTGCAACCAGATGGTTTCCAAATGTTATGGACTACTCTGATCTTAAGCAGGGCTGTGGCTGGACAGGAGTACCATTATACCCCTTTCCGGTCATGGCCGCGCCGGGTGCTGCCCGGTTTTTACAGGCTGCCGTTACTCGCTCATACGGGACAAGATTGTATGCAAGACCAATTATGATAATCAGGTGGGATCTGCTCATCATGTCCGTATATCATGGCGCGGCCCCTGAATCGGCTTTTGCTCCTCGCACTGGAAAGGGGGATGTTACTGATGAATGAGTATGCGGTTGTCAAGGTACAGGCGAAAGGAGAACACTCGAAAGAATGCCTTTCACCTATCGTCCTGAAACCGCAGGGGTGTCAACCCTGTGCCGAAAAATATTTTTTCAATTTGGCAATCGCCAGGTTCAGGGACTTGGCAACAGCTTGATGGCTTGTCCCTTCCATCCGACCGATCTGCCGGGTAGAGAGTCCCTGAAAAACATGAAGCCGGAACCGCCGTTTCTGAACCTCGGTCAATGCACCTACTGTAAAAAGCTGCTCCAGGGCTTTCCAGGCATACTTGCGGTTCTGTACGTCCACAATTCGTTCTTCCCATTCTTCGTCCAGTGAGCGAGTAGCACATTGCACCGTTTCCTCCAGACCATGAATTGAAACATCCTTGCGGGTCTGGGCGCTTTCTGCCCGATCCTGCTCATAGTAGATTTGATCGGACAGGGCTTTCAGCTCTGCAAAGTCATGTTCCGTTTTGTCAGGATTCTCCTTCAGATAATCCTCCGGTGTGATTTCTATGATTTCGTTATGAAAGCGATAAACGATATTTGGGCTGTTTTTGTTTATCGCATAGTCGCTTTTGCGATAATTTTGCACCTCTGTTACCTCCGATTTGTTTTTTGCGGAAAACAAATCGGAGGTGGCGGCCCTCTTATCCTTAGTTCAGGGAGCCTTAAATGAAAGCGGCTGACTTTGTATTGGAATACAAAATCAGCCGCTTTCTGGATATGTGCATTGAGAAGTCCAAGAGGGCAGGCAGCACCGGCAGGCGGGGGTTTGTCCCCACTTGGGGAAAACTCCCGCGCACAAAAACGCAGACCAACGCCTATTGAAATTTGTCCATTGAAAGCCGTGTGTCGTTGATATGGGACAAAAAGCAACTTCTCAATGCTGCGGATTTTCTGATCCATAGCACTGTTACTCCTTGTCCGCTGCTATGCGGACGGCACACAGGCGGCTGGCATCATCCCCTTTCTTCCATCAATGTGGCAGTTCTACGCTGCCGCCTTTGCTGATAATTTTTAATTGTAAGTTCTAAATTTGGGGAACCTTGACGGTTTTCCTCGGAATTTGTCGATAGCATAAAGAAAGGCGGCCCTTATCCATAAGATAAAGACCGCCGTATGCGCTGATTATGTATGATACTGTTTTTGCAGCCCCTCATCGGCCTCACCTCACTTTTTCCCAGGGGATGGGTAGACTGTCACAGTAAGAGTTTATCTTGGAGAAATCATCAGGACTTCATCAAGAAATGTAAAATAGAAATATACTGCAATGACATCAAAGACGGCAGGATAACGGTTGCCCGCCATCCTGCCGTCTTTGATCTTAGCCGATATACGGCCTTAGAAGGTTCAATAGGAAAAGTCCCACAAAAACGGAGGACAGAACAATGAGTATGTTAATTAGTGTGTGAAACACCTTCTTGCTGTTCAGAACGGCAATAGAGATAGCCATCATAAAAATGAGCAATGCGAAGAAAGGATAGTATAGTTTGCTTTGAACCTTCAAAAGTGAGTATAGTAAGTATTCTGTTCCTAAAAAAAACAGGGAAAGTGTTGCAACGGCTGCAATAAAGTACCAAACTTTTTTCATATTAAACTCCAATGATGGATTCCTGAAGGATTTGTTTGTGCATTGCAATCACAAAGAATATAAATATCCGTAGGTGCCTGTATGCCACTCTCCGTAGGTGCCGGGGAAGGGATTCTCAAAGGTATGAGAAGAAGGTGTGTATTCGGTATAAATCCGGTTTACCATGTTGCTTGCATACATGAACTGCACTTTCATATAGTCATTCCTACCCATATCTTCAAAACAATTATACATATTCGCACGGTCAATACTGGTTAACCAATTCCAACCAAAGGAAACTGCTATACCTACCGCAGCAGATGTGACAACAGCCGGGGTGCCAGTCAAACCAAGAGCTGCACTGATGATTGCCCCCAAAGTTGTCCCAGATGCGCCAATGGCGACCTGTTCTTTAAGATCTTCAAACACATCATAATCAGAAGATGCTGCAAGAATAGTTGAAGCAGTATCCCAAGAGATGTAATCCACTTCCAGCGTGTAAACACCAGATAAAAGCTCACCTAATGTGAGAGGAGAACCACTACTTGTAGTATCACGAGTCCATGCCAAACCAATAGATCCATAATAAGTTTTATTGGCTGTTGTTGAACTGGCATTGGTTGCTCTTGTTGCATCCGTTTGTGCGGCAAGGTTCATAAATGTTTGAAATTTTAATGCAAACGCCCAACCATCGAGGACAGTGCGAACTTCGCTTTCTGAAAATTCCTCAGAAGATACAGGGAATGCTTTTTCAAACAGTTCACGGGCCTCACTTTCAGATAATGCAGCAATTTCTTCATCTGTCAGTTCCACCAGTTCTTCAACATAAGCTGCTTCGATAGAGTAAGGATCGGTGGTTGCTTCGGCGGCAAGAGCTGAAACACATAATGTCATGCTCATACACAGAGCAAGCAATACGGCGATAACTTTCTTTAACATACGGGATAACCTCCTATCAGAATGTAATTGTTTCATTAGGCGCATAGTATTAAAATAATAAACTATGCGCCAAGATAAGAGATTTTAATCCGCTTCCTCCAAGTTTTGTGGAAATGTAGTTTTACTGAGATATATAGTTTTAGAAAGGGACAAAAGCAATCTAAAATCACATTATTTACATTCACATTTTCTCCCCCCCTTTTTTTCGTTTATCTATAACGAATAAGGATGATGCTTTTGGACACCTCACCACAAATTTTATTTTTCAATTTTATATCCCACCCGAAAAACGGTCTTGATGTAGGTGGGGTGCTTTGGGTCAGGCTCCAGCTTGTTCCGCAGACGCCAGATCGTGTTGTCCACCGTATTGGTGCCTAATTCATAGTCCTCGCCCCAGGCCGCATTGTAGAGTTGTTCCCGGCTGAATACACGGCCAGGGCAACGGGCCATGCAGTAAAGGATAGAGAACTCTCCGTAGTTTAGGTGAATCTCCGCACCGGCCTTTGTAACCCGCCGCTGCTCTGGGAGTATCTCAATATCTCCCAGAGTCAGGGCAGAAGGCTCCGGGACAGCAGCATGAAGAATCTGAACATCTTTTCCCTGTAAGGCTCCCAGAATGGAACGAAAGACGCTTCCATCTGGATCAGAAGTACGGATGACAATAATCTCTTTCATACAATTTCCTCCGTGGGCCGCCGATCCTGGTATCATGCTCCTTCAGGTATAAAAAAGCGGCGGCCTTTCAAAGCCGCCGAAAGGCCGAGTGTAAGGCATGGCGATTGCCTGCTGAACGACGGCTTTTTTTCTTTTGCCGTCGTCCTGTTAGCGTCCGGCGAAAACAACCACTCCGGGTCCATCGAAAACAACCAATTTTAGTCCACTGAAAATAACCAATCGACATTTCCACAAGTTCCTTTACACTGGGGGTGTAGCCAACCTTCAGTGAAAGGAGCAAACATGAAGAAACCCAATTTAGTGGCCATGACCGCAGAGGTGGCGAAAGCCATTGAAGAGATGATGGCAGAACAGGGAGAGAAGTTCTCCTTGGAGACAGTCAACCTCGCAGAGCTGGCTCGGCGTACCGGCCTCTCGCGCCAGAAACTGCGCCGTATGAAGGCGCACAATTTCGAGGATACACAGCACGCAGCCAAGGGGCGAAAGTCTCCTACAACCTTGCTGAGTGGCCACACAGGTCTGCTGGACGGGCTGCTGAGAAACGGCGTGACCAATTCTGCTGTGTGTTTAAGCAGGCTGAAAGAAAACGGCTATACCGGCAGCCAGACCACCATTAAGCGTTATATCGCCTCGCACCAGCATCTTGTGCCGGCTCCTCGCTACGCTGTTGCCCCCCAAGGAAACCGTGGGCGCAGGTATCTCACTGCACCCGGCGAGGCGTACCAGATGGACTGGGGCTTCGTGACGGTGGACTCATATAACGGCCAACAGTACCAGGCAGCGTGTTTTGCAATGATTTGCCACCACTGTGGCCAGCGGTATATTGAGTTCTTTCCCAACGCCAAGCAGGAAAACCTGTTCATTGGCATGGTTCATGCTTTCCGCTACATGGGGGTTCCCAAAGCTGTTCTCACAGACAACATGAAGAGCGTGGTGATCCGACGGAACCATGAGGGCAAGCCGGTTTGGCAGAAAGATTATGAGCAATTCATGAAAACCGTGGGTTTCCAGACGAAACTCTGCAAGCCTCGCCACCCTTTTACCAAGGGGAAGGTGGAGCGTCTTGTCCGATTTGTGAAAGACAACTTCCTTGCGGGGCGCATTTTCTGGAATGTGACTGACCTGAACTACGCTGCGCTGGAATGGTGTGCCGAACAGAACACAGCTTACCACAGGGGACTTGGAGTCCCAGAGGATGAGCATACCAGCCGCTGTGCGGATGTGGTGGCAAAGCTGGATGACAGCATGGAATTGCTGGTTTACCTGTGCCCCGAACGCCGCATTTCTTTTGATGGCTTTGTGAACTACGAAGGCCGCCGCTTCGGTGTCCCTTACACCTATTCCGGCAAGACGGCTCGTGTTATGCGTGAGGCTGACCGGTTGTATATCTACTCTGCGGATCTGACACTGCTCCTCGCTGCCCATGATGTGACCTGGAGCCGTTATGACAGCTTCTGCAAAGACCAATACGCCCTTCCTGAGCAGCCGGAGGAGTATCCCTCTATGCCCGTAAAGACGGTGATCAAGCAGCTTTCAAGCCCTCCGCCCGATCTCTCCTTTGAGAAGTTCAATTTCAGCAAGGAGGACGACTGGGATGACTGATTCGCTGTTTGAAGGCGTTGCTATGTGCAGCAAGGAGTTGATGAAATACGGTTTTTCTGCGGAGGAGTTTGCTGTGCTGGCACAGAAAAACGGCATGACCGACAGTGAGATCCTGGCTGTTTCCAAGACATTTGAGTATCTGAGAGACAAGAAAAAGCATGAGTCCGTGGAGTTCCTGCTGCGTACCAGCCGCCTGCCGCTGAAGGTACCAAAGACCTTTGACAACTTCGATTTCAACCGCATTACCGGGAAGAATGTGGAGAAGCTGCGTAGCCTTTCTACGCTCTCTGCGCTCTACGCCCACAAGAATCTTGCCTTTATTGGCAAGCCGGGGACGGGAAAGACCCACTTGGCCCAGGCATTTGGCCGTGCCTGCTGTGAGCAAGGAATGAAAGCCTACTTCATTAAAATGACGGAACTGAGAGACCGTATGACAGACGCACGGCGTACAGGCCGTGAGGGAACGCTGCTGGCGTCTCTTGTGCGGCCTTCCTGCCTGATTATTGACGAGGTGGGGCATTGCGAATTTGACAAGGAGAACACCCGGCTGTTCTTTGACTTGGTTGACCGCCGCTACCAGAAGGATGGCTATTACAACATGGCTTTCACCAGCAACCGGGACCCCGCCCGGTGGCAGGAGAATTTCAGTGAGAACGACTCTCTCCTGTGCGCTCTTGACCGCATCTTTGATGACGCGATTGTCTTCGCGATTAAGGGAGAGAGCTTCCGGGGAAAGCGACTGGAAACCATCTCCCTGCGGATGACCGCTGCTGTGGCCACCGCCCATGCCGAAAGCAGAAACAAAGATTAATTCACATTCCAAGTGAGGGTTGGCTACGCTTTCTTAACTTGGATTGGTTGTTTTTATTGGACTAAAATTGGTTGTTTTCGATGGACCCAAAATGGTTGTTTTCGCCGGACCCGAACAGTCCGGCAGATAGCGAATATTGCATTTCATTTAATCCTGTTCAAAGCATAACAAATTTAGTTTACAAACAGGTGAATTTCGGCTTACAAAACTGTAAGCTTACGAAAAAAGCAGACGATTTCGTATCGAAACCGCCTGCTTTGTAAATATATGAACTAAATTTATTGCGCGCTGATCGTGTCAACAATGGACATCTTGCGTATTCTCTTGATTGGCCCATACACGGCCAGAATTACAGAAAGTACGACAATTAGGAGAATAATACCTAATTCCACAAATGGAATTGTCCATGCCTCACCCCAATTAGAGCTTATCAGCAAACTAAAGAGGAGTTTATGACAGATCAGCCCCAGCAAGGTGCCAATGATACAGCCGGAAACAGCATAGGTGGCTGCCTCCGCAATCACCATTCTGGAAAGCTGGTGGGTACTTAAACCAATCGCCCGAAAAGCCCCATACTGTTTTGTCCGAGCTGCTACACTCAAAGCAATGCTGTTAATCACATTGAAAATGGTAATTAAAGCAATCAAGGCCAAAAATCCATAGAGGAACAGCCATACACAGTAATAAACGCCTAATGTACTGCTGTTATCCATCCGCTTGTCAACGAAATTGAATCCTGCTCCATAAGTGCGATGGATAGCATTTACATCATCGTCTGTGGCACTGGTAGATAGCTGCATATCAATGATGGTATAGTTTTCTTCCCCGGTGATTTGCCGGAAAGTATCTTCGGAGCAAATGATGATTGCAGAATCTCCTGCACTATTGAATGGGTTGGCAGAAAGAAGTCCGGCAATCTCAATTTCGACAGACCGGCCATCAATCTCCATCGTAACTTTGTCGCCTACTTGCATGGAACCTTGCGAATCGAACACAGTCAAACCAGTATTCAGCTCATTTTGCACAGCTTCTAATGAGCCTGATTGCAGATAGTCGGCGGCCCATTCAAATTGTTGCTGCTCATAAGAAATTAAGACAACCGTTTTTTCTACCCCATTCACCGTGGCGGGAACATCGTATGCAAACATCCGGCCATAGACCGCATCTACAACAGGATTTTCTTTCAACTCGTCTACAAAAGTTTTATCAACAGAGCAAGTGTTATCTGGACTAACAATGGATATATCCGGCGCCCACGGATACAGCGGCGTCAAAGTGTGATTCATAAAGGTAATCGTCACAGAAAAGGAGAGGAACAGGACGATACTGAGACCAAAAGAGGCAACCATTAAGACATAATTCTTGCGGCTGGATTTAGCATGATGAATCCCCAGCGAGGCGTCTACTTTCAGCCATTTTGTATTTGCGGCTTTGCGGACTGGCTGCAAAGCATTGGCATTGCCGGAAACCGCCGCCAGCGGAGAAACTTTTGAGGCCCTTTTTGCCGGAGATCGAGCTGCCAAGAGAACGGTAAGCAATCCCACAATAATTCCTGCCAGTATGCTCGGTATGCTGATACTAAATGCGGGCATAGCACCAAAGTATTCCGGACTAAGAAACCGCAGAACAAAACACAGAATCCATATCACAACCACACCGCTTAAAACTCCTACGGGAATCGCAAATCGACACCAACTAAGGGCCTCTTTTCTTACTAAGCGCATGACCTGTTTGGGTGTTGCACCAATGCAGCGCATCAGGCCGAAAAACTCCGTTCGCTGGGCAACATTACTATTCAGACTGCTTGCAATCATCATAATGCCCGCAAACAGAACCAAAACGAATAAAACACCGGCGGCTGCATAAACCTGCATCATAAAAGAATTGCTGCTTTGTCCAAGCAAACCAAGTAACTTTGTATTTTCAAAAACCTGTTCATTGCTTAAACCAAATTGTGATTTCAAATCCAAGATTTCACTTTGGACATTTCCTGTGTCAGAAAACTGAACATAAAAAACCGTACTGCTGCCAAGCGACTCTCCATTTCCAGTGTCCGCCGAAAGAGAACGAAATTTTTCTGTCGTGATAAATACCCCGTAAGAATCGCTGCTCATAAGATTGGCAGTATTTTTGACAAATCCAGATATACTAAATGTATGCTCTGTCCCGTTCGGCATATCAACAACGATATGATCGCCGATAGATAAATTGAGCATATCTTTGGCATTTTCAGTTACCATAGCTTCATCGCTACTTTGCGGAAAGCTGCCTGTCGCGATCATATTTGAAAAGATTTTTGTAAACAGGATTTCGTTTCCGCCACAAATAAGCGTTTCCGTCCCATTCACGGTGTACCCTTGGTTGCTGTTATAGTTCAGAACATCATAGGGGGCGAGAGCCTCCACATCAGGACGCGCGGCGATAATGGCTGCATCTTCATCCGTAATATTTTGTACTCCAATATGCCAATTTCCCGTTTCTGTCTGTGTTTTGATAACTTGGCTGCGAATAAACATATCCGCCATACCGAAGATAGTAGTCATCAGAAATACGGCCAGCACAATACAGAAAATGGACATCCGGCTTTGCTTTTTATGAATTTTTGCGGATATGGGAACAAGGTCAAGATAACGCTTCATCTGTTTTCCCTCCCAAGTCCGTGAGGACACCATCGGATACCCGGAACACCCGGTCAACAGATGTTGTCAGGTTTTTGTTGTGGGTAATCATTAGGATTGTTTGCTGATAACGGCGGGATGCTTGTGTAAGCAGCGCAATAACATCCTGACTATTCTTGCTGTCCAAATTGCCCGTAGGTTCGTCTGCAAGAATCAGTTTAGGTTTGGTGATTAAAGCCCGTCCAATAGCGACGCGCTGCTGCTGGCCGCCGGATAGCTGACTCGGCAGATGGTGCCGCCGTTCTGTAAGGCCCAACAACTCCAAAATTTCGTTTACCGCTGCCGGATCGGGCTTGCGGTAGTCCAACAGCAGAGGGAACATGATATTCTGCTCTACATTTAGTTCGGAAACAAGCTGAAAGGATTGGAAAATAAAACCGATGTTGCGACGGCGGAAGATCGTGCGCTGTTCCTCTTTCATAGAAAACAGGTCTTGCTCATCCACCCAAATGTGGCCGGAAGTAGGAGAATCCAACGCACCAACACAATTCAGCAGAGTACTTTTTCCAGAGCCGGATTCTCCGACAACAGCGGCAAACTCTCCTTTGCTGAGTGAAAAGGATACTTTTTTTAAGGCGTCCACTTTCGCTTCGCCTATCCCGTAAGTTTTACATAGATCTTGTACTTTCAAAATTTCCATAGTGGTTCGTACCTCCTTTCCTAAAAGGATAACAAGAACAGCTTACAATCAGGTGAATTTGACCTTACAATTCCGTAAGGAACGATAGCGTGAATGTCGTGCCATTCCCGATTTCACTTTGTACCGCGATTATACCGCCTTGCCCCTCGATGATGGACTTAGCAAGGGGTAGTCCCAGCCCGATTCCCTGTGTATCAAGAGAATGTTTACTGCGATAAAAGCGTTTGAAAATATGGTGAATATCTTCCGGGGCTATGCCGGTTCCATTATCTGAAATGAGAATACGAAACATAGCAGGAGTGCGCTCCCATGTAATATGGACAATTCCACCATCTTGTGTATGATCCAGAGCATTTTTTACGATATTTCCAATCGCTTCACTTGTCCAGTTCATATCACAAATAAGCTGTTGCTCATCATCACCCGCTATCTGAATTTCTTTGTTTTCATTTTTGGCCCTTGTGGTTAATTCATTGACCGAATGTGCAATCAACTCGGACACACGGCACTTGTTTTTCTCAAAAACGATGTTTCCCGTATCCAGCCGGGTTATTTTCAGCATTGATAAGATGAGCTGCTCCATGCGTTTTAGAGAAATCCCCATCTTAGCCGCAAACTGCTTTACCGTTTCCGCATTGTCCGGCTCGTTCTCAATTATCTCTTGATACATGGCGAGGGCCGCCAGAGGTGTTTTGAGCTGGTGGGATATATCCGATATGGTATCTTTCAAAAACTCTTTTGCCTTATGCTCTGTTTCATTTTTCGATTGGAGCATGGTTGCAAGCTGTTCCACAGAGGAAAATATTTGGAAAATGCCTCCCTCGTAATTCTGTGGTAAATGACAGGAGTAATCCCCATTTATATAGTTCGTCAATACTTTATCTGCCTGTTGGTACAATCGTTTCCTTTTCCAGAAAAAAACGAACATTCCTATGGCAAGCACAAAGAGCAAAAACATCACAGCACAGAGCGTAATACAGAGAGTAGATTGTTGAAATTGATTGAAAAAGGGCCGCATACCGCTCTCTGTCTGTTTTCCCAAACCCGCAGCCGCTAATAATGACTGGCCATCTGCGCTGATTTCTGTGTTCATAAGGGCGGTTACAATCGTTTCTTTGGAAACACCCTGTTCCAAAAGCGAGGATACAACTGCCTCATCGTGTGTAAGCCACTGAACTTCCATATCATTCACAAGATGGATAGCTAAGACGGTTCCCGTGCCAACAAACAACAGGGCAAACAAGAACAGAAATAGCAAGAAATCTTTGATTTGTTTATCGCGGCATAAGCTCATACAGACACCTCTTTCCATTGGTAGCCAAACCCACGGATTGTTATAAGGTGTTCAGGGTGTGACGGATCAGATTCCACTTTCTCACGAAGCCGTCGTACATAGACGGACAAGGTGTTATCATCAACAAAATTTCCCGCATCATCCCACAGCTCATTTAGAATGATGGCCCTTGTCACAACACGATTGGCGTTTCTTACCAATAGACAAAGCAAACGATATTCGGCACTTGTCAAATCCAATGCTTTTCCCTTTAAGGTTGCACGGTTGCCTAATAGGTCAATGAAAATATCGCCACATTCAATAGAAGTGGTTTTTTCGCTTTTGGAAACTCCAGCCCGGCGCAGCAGAGCCCGGATACGGGAACACAATTCCCCCAGTTTGAAAGGCTTGGTGATATAATCGTCCCCACCGCTATCTAATCCACGAATTATGCTGACTTCTTCATCCGATGCAGTCAGGAATATTATCGGTATCTGCTGATTTTCTTTTCTTACTCTTTCGCATACGTCAAATCCTGTTCCATCTGGCAGAGTAACATCCAAAATCAATAAATCGTATCGGTCGAGTTCGGATAAGTATTGTTTTGCTTCACATACTGTACGGGCAACTTCAACATCAAATTCATTCTTTTTCAAAGAGTAGACCAAGCCATCTACCAGACTGACATCATCCTCCAATAGCAATATTCTATTCATGTTTTAATTCCTTTCCTTGTTTTGTCCTCATATCCACGGGCTTCTCCGCGTCTTTCGGGATCAGCCAGATTGTAGCCATCTTCACAGCGTCAGGAATACGGCCACCGGCGCAATAATAGTTTACCCGTCGAGGGGTCACACCCCATTTTTCACTTGCTTCTTTCAAGGTCATATACTCCATAACGCACCTCCACATGGTACATTATAGTTCTGTCGCTCGAACAAAGCAACGAACAGAATGTGAATTATTATATAAAAGCTCTTGTTTGACTGTTCGGGTGCATGATATAAAAAACACCGGGTGTAGGACCGATAAGGTCACACCCGGCGCTATTATGCTATTTCTTAATTTTATACCCCACCCGAAAAACAGTCTTGATGTAGGTGGGGTGCTTGGGGTCAGACTCCAGCTTGCTCCGTAGGCGCCAGATCGTATTGTCCACGGTGTTAGTGCCTAATTCATAGTCCTCGCCCCAGGCCGCATTATAGAGCTGCTCCCGGCTAAACACATGACCGGGGCGGCGGGCCATGCAGTAAAGGATAGAGAACTCTCCGTAGTTCAGGCAGATCTCCGTACCGGCCTTCGTTACCCGCCGCTGCTCTGGAAATATCTCAATATCTCCCAGAGTCAGAGTAGACGGCTCGAAATCGGCAGCATGGACAATCTGAACATCTTTTCCCCGTAAGGCTCCCAAGATGGAGCGAAAAACGCTTCCGTCCGAGTCAGAAGTTCGTATGACTATAATCTCTTTCATATTGTTTCCTCCCTGGACCGCCGATCCTGGTATTACACTCCTTCAGGCATAATTAAGAGCGGCGGCCTTGATTGTGAACCGCCGCTGGTCGTATGGGCGTGTCAAAAGACTGCTGTGCGACGGCTTTTTTTCTTTTGCCGTCGTCCGGCAGATAGTATTTATATTTGGTTGCTGACTAAGGCTTTTATTTTCCCAACTAAATCAAAATCCGTTTTGCAGCAAAAATCACCATAGTACAGCTTGGCCTTTTGCTCTAACGCCCTACTGTCATCGCCAGACATGAGCAGGAATGGCATTTTCAAACCTTGTTGACGGATTATTTCAAGTAAATCCAGCCCTGTTCCATCTTTCATATTGAAATCGGAGCAGACTGCATCAACTGTGACTGCTTGAAGTATGTCCAATGCTTCCTTGACGCCCGTGGCCTTAATCGTATCAAAATCGCCCGATAACACAGATGACAGGACTTGCAGATATTCCGTGTTATCATCCACTACCAATATTCGTTTCATATCATTCTATCGTTTATCCCACAGTAATCTGGATCGCGCCCGAATAGTCTGTGCCGGTGATTCCGATGTAGTTCGCTCCAGCTTGAAGCTGAACGGCAACGCTTCCGCTGGCAGATTCAGAAAGCACTTGCTCCTCCAAGTCCGGGGAGATGTAAATGAGTTGACAGTCCCCATCAAGAGAATCGAACTGGTATCGGATTACAATTTCACGGCGCTCATTTTCCTTGAGGTCGGTGTCAGCAACTAAAATATCCTGTCCGTTAAATCCAGTTACAGAAGCGTCATAGGTGGCCAGAAAAGCATCGTTGTCCGAAGTCCGGCTGCCCTCAAAAGACTGATAAGGGGTTATAAGAGCGTTGCTTTTTCCAATCACTACATCATCACCTAATTGCTCTGCTCCTTCCTTGAGATTTTCACTTAACCTATCGAGGCCGGAGCAGGCAGTACAGGCCAGTAAAGAAACAGCAATCAGGCAACATCCAATAATTTTCCCAATTTTCCGCATAGCAATTTCCTCACTGAACGAAAGTAAGGAACATGGCAAGCGCAACAATTCCCACCATCAGTAACGCCCAAAACGCGCTGATTGCCGTGGATGCGATATTGATAACGCTGCGGCTTTCCTTGCTCCGCACACATACCACCGAAAGGATTAGGCCCAGCAGGACAAAAACGATATTGGCTCCGGCCCAAGCGGTTCGGACTCCGTCCGACAGCGAAAGGTGCAGAAGCGATGGGGCAAGAGCCGCCAACGGTAGGATGCTCACAATGAGCGCAGCGATACTAACTGATTGAAGTTTTTTCTTTTCCATAGTTTTACCTCATTTCTTTTTTCCCAAATTGGGTGACAGCCAGCGCGAAAAACAGGCCAAACACTACAATCGCGCACGGCAGGAACGGAAACACCGAAAACGAAAAAGCGGCGTCGGAAGTTTCTGCTGTAAAGTCATGGAGAGAGCAGGAAACGAGATAACCGCTGTAACAGTACGGGTAGGCGATCCACAGCGGCGTATTCGCAACCAATACACCAGGAATCACAAGCAGCAGATTTAATCCCACAGAAAGAAGCGGCTTTTCAAACAGCACAGTGATGGCCCACATAGCCGCAATGCACGGCAGCATAGTCAGAAACAGCCCCAAGCACCATTTCAGAAGATATAGGATCGGCAGGGTTTCTGTTACTCCCATTGTCTGTGTCGCAATCAACCCAGCGATTACAAATACGACAAGAAACACCACCATCTCCATAAACAGATAAAAGGTAAGCACACAGAATTTGGCAATGGATAATGCGCAGCGGCTGACCGGCAGCGCCAGCATTTTCAGAATCCCGTTATTTCCTGTTTCTCGTCCTGCGATCATCACGCAAACCACGATCATGCTGAATGGAAGCAGATAGTAGGCGTAAACAAGCGCACTTTGAATAAACATGGCAGGCCACGCATTGGTGTATTCCGGTGTAAAGTAGTTGCTCAAATTCGCAACCCCGGAAACCACCACCAATAAAGGTGCAATGAAAATCAGGGGTACGATTTTGGAGCGTTTTACTTTCATAAACTCGATTTTGAGTAAATCCAAAAAACTCATTTCTTATTATCCCTCCTTACTCGTAGCGTCTGTACTTCGCCAGCCACAAGCCCACAGCAAGGAACAACAGTGTTTCCACCAAAGCGACAAGGGCAACCGTCGAATCAGGCTGGGCGCTCATGGCTACTGCTGGTTTCAGAATAATCACAAAAGGATGCACCAGCAAAAGCGTCAGCCCCGAATTTGCAAGGGCCATACCACTCAGAAAACCGGCAACACCAATTCCAAGCGGCACCCACATATTTTCAAAGCGCGAGGAAATCAGCAGCATAAACGACAGTACCGGCATGGATGTGAGAAAAGAGTATCCGGCAAAGCGTACCAGCGTACCCATCTCAAACGCTCCGTCCGGCAAGTCCGTCATTCCGATCTGTGCAAGTGCCAGGTTTTGCAGCACGATAGCAACCAAAAACATGACCGTCAGAATCAGAAATTTGCACAGATACATGGCCGGGACGCTGATGGGAAGCATATACATCTTCTTTACGGCACTTCCCTTAAATTCCATGTTGTAGATCATGCAGGTAGCAACCACGATACCGAACAGATTCAGCACCATAATCATGCCGTAGAGCTGGGTCAACAAGACATCCATCGGGGCCAGCGGCAAATTCAGAAGTGTGTCTTTCCGCACAATGAAATTGACAAATGCGTAGGCGGCTCCCAAGACACCAACGGCCAGCAGCACGGGAATCACGCCGGTTCGCTTTCCTTTCCGAAGTTCGATTGCCAGCGTTTTCATAATTTTGCCCTCTGCTTTCTGTCCATGTTATCTTTCTCAACCATAGAAAGAAACACATCTTCCAGATTGTCCGCAGCGAAGCCGGATTGCAGGGCGTATTGACGCAGATCATTCATGCTTCCCTCAAACAGCAGCCGCCCGTGGTTGAGAATCCCAATGTCATCTGCAATCAATTCGATTTCAGACAGCATATGGGACGAGATCAGCACCGTGCAGTCGTAAAGGCTGGGCAAGGATTTTACCAGATTGCGGATTTCGTGGATACCAGACGGGTCAAGACCGTTTGTGGGTTCGTCCAGAATCAGAATCGGCGGACGCCCCAAGAGCGCCCCGGCAAGGCCCAAGCGTTGCTTCATTCCCAGCGAATACTGTTTTGCCAGCCGGTCGCCAAACTCGGTCAGCCCTACCAGTTCCAGAGCATCTTCCACATCAGCTTTCGGCAGTTCCAAAATGCGGCGGATAATGTCAAGATTTTCCCGCCCGGTGAGATTCGCGTAGAAAGACGGCGCTTCGATGAAAGAGCCGATCTCTTTGAGAATGGCAATACGATCCTGCGGAAACTGTTTCCCATCAATGGTAAAGCTGCCTTTTGTGGGAGCGGTCAACCCCAACAGCATTTTCATGGTAGTGGATTTGCCTGCCCCGTTCGGGCCAAGAAAACCATAAATGCTGCCCTTGCGAATATGAAGCGAAACATGATTGACCGAAGTGAAGTTCTTATATTTCTTGGTCAACTGTTCCGTTGTAATGATATAGTCCATAGAAACATCTCCTTTCGATGCTTCTATGGTACAACTTCAACCTGACATCTACATTCTCCCGTCCTTACTTTTACCTTACTTTTTGAGGATGCCCTCCGCAGACTTGAAATCCTATGTTATAATACTTTCGGGAGGTGACGCTATGGACAACTCTTTTCTGCATCGGAAGAAGCTCTTGCTTGTAGACGATGAGCCAGATTTGCTAAAAATGGTATCCGATATTTTAAGCGATGCTGGTTTTGAAACGGTACTTACTGCCGCAACGGTAAAAGAGGCTATAATAACGGCAGAAAAAGAAAAACCCGACTTGATGGTTTTGGATGTCATGCTGCCAGATGGGGACGGCTTTTCCCTGATGAAGCAGCTCCGCACTTTTACAAATGTGCCAATCATCTTTCTGACTGCAAAAGACGAAGCAGCAGACAAGTTGGCCGGTCTTGGCCTTGGAGCAGACGATTATATTTCAAAGCCGTTTATGCCGCAGGAGCTATTGCTGCGTGTCTATGCGGTTTTGCGCCGAACTTATAAAGAGGACAGCCCGCGGGTTTTCCTGGATGGATGTACGATTGATTTTAGCCGAGCAGAGGTCAACAAAGGCGGCGAGATTATTCCCCTGACCGCAAAAGAGCATACCTTGCTGGAAACGCTGGCCCGCAACGAGGGAAAGATCGTTACGGTTGACGCTCTTTGTGAAGCATTATGGGGTGACAATCCTTTCGGCTATGAAAATAGCCTGAATGCCCATGTACGGCGGATTCGGGAAAAAATTGAAGCCGATCCCTCAAAGCCCGTTTCCCTGATTACGATCAAGGGGCTGGGTTATAAACTGATTACAAGGAAGTGACGCCATGAAATCTTTTGGAACCTATATTTCAAAGCACTTGGCGTCTTTCGCTGCATTTCTTCTGATCCTGGTAATTGTCAATGTCGTTCTGTTTGGCGTGACATTCTATCACACAGTTTCAGAGGATTACGGAGAAGCGTCCCCGCGCGCCATGCTTGAGCTGACCTCTACTGTGGCTACCACAGAGGGTTTGCCCGATTACGCAGAGCAGAAATTGCGCCAGTACAATATCTGGGCAATGTATCTAACGTCAACGGGCGAATGCTTCTGGCGGCTCGATGTGCCACAAGAAGTGCCGCAACATTACAGCATTCAAGAGGTAGCTTTATTTTCCAAAGGCTATCTGGAGGATTATCCCGTTTTTGTCTGGAGTACAGAGGATGGATTGTTAGTTTTAGGGTATCCAAAGAATAGCTATATGAAGCTCACCAGCAACTATTATTCCATGGAGGCTATTCAGAAAATTCCCCTCTATGTGATAGGAATGTTGGGCATGGATGTGCTGTGCCTGTTTTTGGCCTACTATTTTTCAAAACGCAGGATCATCCAGAACACGGAACCGATTGTAGATGCCATTGAAACATTGGCCGATGGCAAACCCGTTTCTCTCCATATTGATAGAGAGTTATCCGAAATTGCGAACAGCGTAAATAAAGCCTCTCTGATATTAAGCAGGCAAAACGAAGCCAGAGCCAACTGGATCAGCGGGGTCTCTCATGACATCCGAACTCCGCTTTCTATGATTATGGGCTATGCAGACCGGATCGCCGCAGACAAAACAGCCAGTGAGGGGGTAAAAGAGCAGGCTGTGATCGTGCAAAAGCAAAGCGCCAAAATCAAAGAACTCGTGCAGGATTTGAATTTAGTGTCTCAACTGGAATATGAAATGCAGCCGCTTCACAAGGAGAAAATACGCCTGTCCAAACTCCTTCGTTCCTATGTGGCGGAACTGCTCAATTCCGGGATTTCGGATGCCTATACGGTTGAAATTGAACTTGCGCCAGAAGCAGAAAATGCCAGGCTGGAATGTGATGCCCGCTTGATTTCACGGGCAATCAACAACCTTGTGCAGAATAGCATCAAACATAATCCAGGAGGCTGCGAAATTCGGCTTGATCTGGAAAATGCACATGATGGTCTTACGCTCTCTGTTGCAGATAACGGAGTAGGTCTGTCTCCTGAAAAGCGACAAGAGCTAGAAGAAAAGCCGCACTACATGGAAAGTATAGATGAACGTCTGGACTTGCGGCATGGATTGGGGCTTTTGATTGTTCAGCAGATTGTGGCGGCACATAAAGGCACAATGCAAATCGAAAACGTAGTGCCACATGGATGTAAGACGATATTGACATTTCCGAATTCTGATTAGTTCACAGAAATATGAAATATAAAGTTTAAGAAAACTGCATATGGCATCATTCCACGGACAATCTATGAAATATAGAATGTATGTGGGTGATGCAATATGGCAAAAATCGAAGATTGCCCTGGCTTTGAAACCTTCGGTGCGGATGTAAAAGAAGCACGGAAGGCGAAGAACCTTGCACGAAAAGATTTAGCCGAAA
>OLRK01001401.1_pt1 | contig 20373 bp, 21 predicted proteins | sample 1672911 | NCBI WGS metagenome assembly OLRK01 (sample SAMEA3136736, study PRJEB25190) | human gut metagenome | biome: human gut; feature: human-associated habitat; material: faeces | place: Austria | collected 2013 | reverse complement strand
GCACATCATAAAAATGTACACTCTTATTATTTCATCTTAACTTAATGACATTGGGAAGATTCCGGTTTTTTTTTGAAGTCGCTTTGCATAACAGTTTTGTTATGATTTGTAAGATTTATATACAGGAAATATGAGAGAGTATATACTTTTGGATAATTAAAGGATGGTGAAAAGTTATGAAAAAAATAGGATACGGCAGCATGGTCGCCGGCATTTTGCTGTTTGTGATTTCTTCCATGGATTTGATCAGCATTCTTTTGATGATCGCAGAAACACTTTTCTCGCTGCATTTGCATGCTTCTTTCTTCGGCTCATTTATCTTCAGAGCGGCCTTATTGCTGGCAGGTGCCTTATTGTTGCTGATCGGAGCGTTGCTGTTAAAGCATGTGGAAAAAACGTTGCGTAAATAGGGCGTTTCTTTATTTGCCGGCGGCTGATACGTCCGTCGGATTATCAGAAAAGGATCGGAAATTGTTCATGAAAAGGAAAAAGAAAATTATTACAGTGTTTATATTGCTTGTTTGTCTTTTTGCGGGCTGGATCATAAGGGATAATGCGACGATCGGTCTGACCCGGTATACGGCAGCGGGAAACCGCGTGCCGTCATCTTTTGACGGGTTTAAGATCATTGTGCTCTCATCCTGATTTTGAAAAAGCGGAAAGCCTGATGCGGCATCTTGTCAAGATTGCTCCCTGTTATTATGTAACGGGAAATCATGAAGCCTGTCTTGGTGAGCGATATCTTGAATTTGAAAATAGATTAAAAAAATTATCGGTTGCGATCCTTCATGATCAGGTCGTGAAACTGTCCCGAAACGATGAGACGATTCAGATTGCCGGTTTGGATGATCCGGATTTTACCGAGCGTGATCCTTCACTTCAGCAAAGCATGCAGGAGACAAAACTGCAGCGAATGCATGTATCAAAGGAATACAGTATCTTGCTGACTCATCGTCCGGAGAACTTTGATGCTTATGTCAACAGCGGTATCGATTTGGTATTCAGCGGTCATGCACACGGAGGACAAGTCCGGCTGCCGCTGATCGGTGGACTGGCTGCACCAAATCAGGGCTTTTTCCCGTTACGATGCCGGAATGTATGAGAAAAAGCAGACATCCATGATCGTCAGCAGAGGCATCGGAAACAGCATCATACCGGTAAGGATCAATAATCCGCCTGAAATCGTCTGTGTCCGGCTAAAACATCTTGAAAAATAAAAAACCATGTTTTAAAAGCGGCTTTTCGCTGATTCGCCAAACAGCAGCATTCAAAACCAAGATGAGGCGGAAAGATATTTTTCATTGCAGATACAATTATTGTTTTGCCATTTCCTTCAGCGTATTTCCGTCAATGCGATAAACTGTCCAGTCTGACATTCGCTGTGCACCTAATGATAAGTAAAAATCAATGCTCGGCTGATTCCAGTCCAAGCACCACCATTCGAGGCGTCCGCATCCTCTTTCCACGGCAATGGCAGCCAGTTTTTTTAATATTGCTTTTCCATATCCCTTGCCGCGATATTCTGGTTTTACGTACAGATCCTCCAGGTAAATGCCGGAGCGCCCCAGAAAAGTGGAAAAGTTATGAAAAAATAAGGCGAAGCCGGCTTCTTTGCCATCGTCAAGAACAAACAGCACTTCGGCCTTTTGTTTATCGAAGATCCAGGTTTCCAGTGTTGCTTCATCCGCAACGACTTCATCCAGCATCTTTTCATAATCCGCCAGTTCTTTAATGAATTGCAGGATCAAAGGAACATCCTCACGTTTTGCAGATCGAAACTGAAATGATTGCTTCATCAGTAGTTACCTCCCTGTCAGATTTTATCTGACTTCCTGTTATGCTTTTTGAGCTTGTTAACATTATCGCACGAAAAACAGGATGTCTCAATCGGATTCTGCCTATATAAGAAAAAGGGCTGATCACTGGATCAGTCCTTTTTAGTTATGCCTTGAATTACATTAATTTTCTGAACAGATCTTTGAGATCTTCCACAGTAGCATCTTTTGGATTGCCCGGAGCACAAGCGTCTTTATAGGCAGATTCGGCAAGGAAGTCAAGATCTTCTTCTTTCAGAGCTTCCAGTTTTTCCGGAATGCCTACATCAATAGATAACTGTCTTACAGCGTCGACTGCGGCTTTTCTTACTTCTTCCAGTGTCATGGAGTCCGTATTTTTTACGCCCATTGCCCGTGCGATCTCACGATATTTTTCACCGGTGCATTCTGCATTGTATTCCATTACGATCGGAAGCATCATGGCACAGGCAACACCATGCGGTGTATCATAGACGGCACCTAATGTATGTGCCATGGAATGGGCAATACCTAGGCCGACATTTGAAAATCCCATGCCGGCGATGTACTGACCAAGTGCCATGCCTTCACGTCCTTCTTTTTCATTGGCCACTGCGCTGCGCAAAGAGCGGCTGATGATTTCGATCGCTTTAAGATGGAACATATCAGTCATTTCCCAAGCACCTTTTGTTGTATATCCTTCAATGGCATGTGTCAGAGCATCCATACCGGTAGAAGCAGTCAGTCCTTTTGGCATTGATGACATCATATCCGGATCAACAACAGCGATGATCGGCATATCATGAGGATCTACACAGACAAATTTTCTTTTTCTTTCCACATCGGTAATGACATAGTTGATCGTAACTTCTGCCGCTGTTCCGGCAGTCGTAGGGACAGCAATGATCGGAACACAAGGTTTTGTTGTCGGTGCCACGCCCTCCAGTGAACGTACATCCTCGAACTGCGGATTCGCGATGATGATACCGATTGCTTTTGCTGTATCCATTGAAGATCCACCGCCGATGGCAATGATATAATCTGCCTGAGCAGCTTTGAATGCGGCAACTCCGTTCTGCACATTTTCAATTGTCGGATTGGCTTTGATATCAGAATAGATCGTATATTCCAGCTGTGCCTCATCCAAAACTTTTGTTACCTTGCCTGTTACACCGAACTTGATCAAGTCAGGATCAGAGCAGACAAATGCTTTTTTGAAAGCTCTCGCTTTTGCTTCGGCAGCAATTTCCGCAATTGCCCCGCTGCCATGATAAGACGTTTCATTCAACATGATTCTGTTAGCCATAGTAAGTAATCCTCCTTAATGTAAACGCTTCATCATCATTTTAGCAGTGATTGATCATAATGGTAAGTTACAAAGAACAGAATGTGTAACATTACAGCATGTGCAGTTCTGCGAAGATGTTTTTTACTTCATCCGGCATGGCTTCTGTCAGCTGTCGGGCCAGTGTCTGCGGCGGCAGCAAAGCTCCGCTGAAGAGCCATTTCGTTGTCATATAAATGGAACCCTGACAGTACATCTCCAGCTGAAACTGCAGTTTGTCAGGCAGTTCACCTCCCAGTTTTTCTTTGATGCGTGTTGTGTAAAAAGCCAGGATCAGCTGAAAATCATGATCTCTCAGATTGTTTTGTTCATCGTTTTTGAATGCTTCCGCAAAAAACACCTTTTCCCTTTGTATGAAAGAAAACTTGTTTACCAGCCCTTCGTAAATCGTTTTTCCTTTGCCCATATGACGAAAAGATTCTTCCAGAATGACTTCAAAGTACCAGTTGACCAGATTTTGTTTATCCTGAAAGTGACGGTAAAAAGTCTGTCTGGAAACACCGCAGACATCGGTGATGTCTTTGACAGTAATTTTGTCCAACGGGGCTTTGGTCATGCATTTCTTTAAGGCAGCTGCCAGCATATAATCGGTATCCATAAGTTCCTCCTGATAAAGATGATCACCGCAGAAAACATTTGTTGAAAAGGATATCACATACAGTCATCTTGTATTGCTTTCATTATATACCACAATAGGAAAGTAATACAGAGAAGATAATAAATGACAAGGCATCTTATTCAAATGAGAAGCTTGCATAAATATTATTGATTAATATAATTTAAAGTAGATATACATTAAACTAAATGATTACAATTTATGTATAATTTCTGTTTTCATGATGCATGGGAAAGAAGGGGATTTATATGAAGAAGAGGGCATGGCTGATCCTGGCAGCTTTTGGTTTTGCGCTGCTGATCGCTGTTATGCTTTATGTCTCGCTCGCTCCTGCTATTACAAAAGAAACGTTTACTTTTGAATACGGACAAAAAATCAGTCTTTCATCAGAAGACTTGTTTCCCGACTCCAAAATCATCCCGGATCAGATTGATCTGGATCTCTCTGCATTGAAACTGGAAGAAGAGGAGAAATATCCTCAGATAGGAACATATACGATTCCTGTTACATATCATGTCTGGCTTTGGCATCAGACTGAACAGATCAAGGTAAAGATACAAGATACGACCAAGCCGGTCTTTACCAAAAAAAACAGATGAGATCACACTTGAAGAGGGAGAGGACGATGTAAATTTTTCTGTGTATTTTAAAGCAGAAGATCTAAGCAAAGTGAACCTCGTCTATGTAACAGATGAAGTCGATTATGATACGCCGGGCACATATTCTGCCATGGTCAGGGCAGTGGATGCCAGCGGCAATATCAGTGAGCAGTCATTTCAGATCATTGTGGAAGAAAAAGAAGAGCCTGTTTCTTTGATCACTGAGGAGGCACAGGCTGTTTCAGATGATTCTTCGCTTTCTTCCATCATCAACAGTTATTCCGGAACGATCGGCATTTACTATAAAAATCTAAAGTCGGGTGAATCTTATATTTATAATGATATTGACTTTTATCCGTGTTCAGTCATCAAATTGTGTGTGTTGTTGACAGTATATGATCAGGCAAACCGTGGAAATATCAGTCTTTCCCAATGCCAGCCTTATCTTAAATCCATGATCATTTACAGCAATAATGATTCTTATAATACATTGCTGCAGATGCTGGGAGCTGGGGACGGCCTGTGTGGACTTGAAATCGTAAATGAATATCTGGCTTCGATCGGTATCAGCCGTACGCGCATTCACCATTCTCTGCAGCCGGCTGCTGAAGAATTTGGTGATGGTTCCTCCAATGTGTCCTGCCCTTCGGATATCGGCATCTTATTTGAAAAGCTTTATCGTTATGAGTTGTTTTCTTCGCAGCAAAGCGAAGAAATACTTTCTTTGCTGAAACAGTGTGCAGATGCCAATGCAATTTGGCAGGGATTGCCGCACGGTGCCATGTTCGCGCATAAGACCGGATGGGCTTATGATTTGTATCTGGATGGCGGAATCGTTTATCGGCCAAGTTCGGATTATGTTCTTGTCATCTTTACAGATAATGTTGCTTATCGATCTTCATTCTTTCAGGAAATTTCTTCTTATTTCTATTATCATTGAATGGTACACAAGGCAGCGCAGCAGTGCGTATCGTGAACGGATGCTTCTGCTTGATAAAGTAGTCAGTCATCGGAAATATTTACAAAATCATTGAAATTTATTATAATTATCCCGCATTTGAGAAAATGACTGTCTTTATTTTTTATTAAGTGGGAGGAGAATTTTTATGATTCAGTTTTTTCAGAAGAACATCGAACCTGTAAAAAAACTGAGAACTGTCGAACTGATTCTTTTGGCAATTCTCATTATCGGTTCTATCGCTTCATTCGGCATCGGTTTTTCAAAGGTACATTCAGATGTAGGTGAGCTTAAGTTTATCCAAAGCATGGAAATGCAGCGTGATACCAGTCTGGAAGACTATGACGGAGAGGAAAATTCCGTCTGTGATGTTACTTATCGAAACCAGGATAAAGAGCTTGTTGTTACTTATTCATATGAGGAATATGAAAAACTGGACAGCAACACGATTACAGCTTATGAGTTTGAGGGGGCAAAAGGTACTAACCTTTATTTTGACCATAAAGATGTAACACAACAGGAAGCACAGTATGCATATGAGCAGCTGATGGCCAACCAGTCGATGGCAATCTTCAATTTTGCGAATGCGTCAGTGATCCTCGCTTTATCTTTGCTGATCATGACTTTGTTTGCAAGACAGTTTACTACATACGAGAAATCATGGTTCATGTCAATCATGGTTCTGGCAACGATTTTCTCGGTATTATTTCCGGAGGAAAGTGCGAATGGTGTCAACGGCATCATTATCATGTGGCTGTATCTGCTGGATACATTCCTGAATATTCTTTGCGAGCTGCTGATTTCAAAACAGTCCAGATACAATTTCCTGGTATCGGTATTTGTTGAAATCGTGGAAATCACCATTTCTATCGTATTGATGTATCGTTTCGCAACACTTGCGACGACACTGCTCTTCTGGCTGCCAATCGATATCATCAGCTATATTAACTGGTCCAGACATAAAGACGAAGAAGAAGACGAATTAACGGTTGTAAGACGTTTAAAAGGATGGCAGGAAGTTCTGGTCATCATCGGCATCGTCGTATGGACACTGGTCGTTGGTTATCTGATCAGCGGATTGGACATTACAACGGATTTCTATCACAATCAGACGATCGAAACAGCGGTAATTTATATTGATGCATGTGCTTCCGCAGTCGGTATTGCCAACGGTCTGTTTATTTTCTTCCGTTTCAGAGAACAGTGGATCGCATGGTATATCTGTGCAGCACTGGAAGCTGCAATCAACATTATCTCCGGACAGTTTGTCCTGCTGATCTTAAAGCTCGGTTATTTTACAAACACGACATATGGCTATATCAAATGGACAAAATACATCAAATCGCACAAAGAAGAGGAAAAATTATCGATATTCTGATAAAATCTTGAGGATATCCTATAATACTGATACAATATAAAAGATAAATAAAAAAGAAATAGGAGTGATAATTATGGCAATTTCAGCAGGTGATTTCAGAACAGGCTTAACTTTGATCGTTGACGGTGATCCTTGGCAGGTATTGGATTTCCAGCATGTAAAACCGGGAAAGGGTGCGGCAATCCTGAAAACAAAAATGAAGAACCTGAAAACAGGAAATACACAGGAAAGAAACTTTAACGCATCCACAAAGTTTGAGCAGGCAAACATTTCTAAAAAAACTGCACAGTATTCTTATTCAGCTGATTCTACATATTATTTCATGGATATGGAAACATATGAAACATATGAACTGACAGAAGATCAGGTTGGCTTCAATAAGTATTTTATCGTAGAAGGCGCTGAAGTATCTTTGATTTTCTTTGAAAGTTTACTGCTGTCTGTTTCTGTTCCTGAAAAAGTGGAACTGACAATTGCTGAAACAGATGCGGCAATCAAAGGCGCACCATCCAACCAGACAAAGGATGCTGTTACAGAGACAGGCTTGTCACTGAGAGTTCCGCAGTTTATCGAACCAGGTGAGAAGATCGTCGTATTCTCTACAGATGGAAAATATGCAGGAAGAGCTTAATCGGCTCTTCTTTCTGTATTATGAGCAAAGTAGTATTTATCACAGGCGGTGCCTGTGGCATTGGGAAAGCCATTGCTTTGGAGCTGGCAAAAAACAAATATGATATCGTTATTAACTATCTGACTTCCAAACAGGCAGCTGCCGATCTTAAGAAAAAGATCATTGAAACGTACGGTGTGCGTTGTCTCACTGTCTGCGGTGATGTATCTGATGTTGAACGGGTCGATCAGATGATCAATGAAGTGGAAACACAATTCGGCGGAGTCGATATCCTGATCAATAATGCGGCAATCGATCTGTCCAATCTGTTTCATCTTAAAAACGCCGAAGAATTCAGAAGGACCATGGATGTCAATGTGGTTGGTGCATTCAACTGCAGTAAACGTGTGTATCGTCATATGCTGGATCAGGAATATGGAAGGATCATCAATATTTCTTCTACTAACGGTATTAATACGTACTATCCGATGTGCATTGATTATGATGCATCCAAGGCGGCACTGATTTCGGTCACTCATAATCTGGCATTTGAGTTTGCACCTTACATTCATGTGAACTGTATTGCACCTGGTTTTATCGGTACTGAGAATGAGCTTGACGGTTATGATGAAGAATTTCTGAAAGAAGAAGAGGAAAAAATCATGGTCAAGCGTTACGGAAAACCTGAAGAAGTGGCTTATCTGGTCAGATTTCTGATTAGTGACGAGGCTGACTATATTAATAACACCGTGATTCGAATTGACGGCGGACAGCAGGGAAGCTGCTGAAAGAAAAAATGACAGCGATGCTGTCATTTTTTTATAATATGCAGAAATTATTTATTCATATTCGTCAAAGCTAAAAGAATCGAAAGTTTTCCGTATTCGAATGTTAATCCGCCCTGCATATACAGCGTGTAAGGTTCGATAACAGGCGCATCGGCGCTAAGCTCGATCGTACTGCCCTGTGTAAAGCTTCCGGCTGCCATGACTTCATCAAAAGGATAACCAGGCATCGGTGCAGGCAATACACGAACAAAGGAATCAATCGGGCTGGTTGACTGAATGCCTTGTGTGAAATTGACAAGGTTTTCTTCGTTCCCTAATTCCAATGTTTGTATGATATCTGTTCTTTCTTCGTTGTAAGCGGGTGATACATTTTTATAGCCTAGTTTCTCTAACATATATGAAGTGAAGACGGCGGTCTTTAATGCGCTTTTCACGGCATTAGGAGCCATAAAAATGCCTTTGAAGAAAGAAATGTTCAGGTTGAAGTTGGCACCTAAAGATTTGCCGATGCCAGGAGCAGTCAGTCGTTCAGCGACCATGCGGATCAAATCACTGTTTCCGGCTACGTAACCTCCTGTAGAAGCGATTCCGCCACCCAGATTTTTCATCAGTGATCCGACAACTACATCGGCACCGACATGGCCGGGCTCCAGTTTTTCAACCAGTTCACCATAGCAATTATCCACCATGATGATAACATCCGTATTTACTTCACGGATTTTTTTAATGATCCGTTCGATTTTCGCAATTGTTAAAGAGAGTCGGTGAGAATACCCTCTGGATCGTTGTATTTCTACTAACTTCACATTGTTTTCTTTTAATCTTTCAATAATTTTATCATCATCAAAATCATCGTTGACTAAATCAATTTGTTCGTATTTTACACCGTTTGCTTTCAGTGACTGTGTAGAATTGCCATACAGCCCGATCATTTCCTGCAGAGAATCATATGGATCACCGGACAGGGAAATCATCGTATCTCCATGTTTTAATAGTGCGGAAAGTGTTAAGTACAGTGCATTTGTTCCGCTCATGATCTGAGGACGCACCAGTGCATCTTCACACCCTAAGACAGATGCAAAAATATTTTCCAGTTTGTCACGTCCTTCGTCATAATTTCCATATCCGTTCATATCGGCAAAATCGGAATAAGAAACCTGATTTTCGATAAATGCAGATAAGATACGGTTGGAATTATATAAGCAGATATCATCGATTTCCTGATAAATATCCTTTAATACGGCATCAGATTCTTTTGCCATATCTAACAGCTTTTTATCGATTTGTTCTAAAATCATAAAAATACCTCCTAAACCCGTATTTTTTATTATACATGATTTATAAAGAACAGAAAACAAAAGTATTGCATTATTATGTTTAATTTGTTTTTTACGTGTTTAAACGAAAATTGAAATGTAAAGTGAATTAGAATATCGGTATATATTGTTTGTATTTTTGGTGAGAAAATACATGATAAAAGAAAAAAGGTCTAGTGTGATTACTAGACCATCCTTTGTTATAGCTCTTTTGGTATTTCTTTGAATCTTTCCGTATTTTTATATAGTCGGTATATGACTGTTCTTTATGAATGTGCTTAAATATATAGTTTGATGCATGCAAAATAACCTATGATGTTGAGAATAGTTGCTATGCCCAGACCAATCACGGCCCAATGGATCGGTGAGATTTCCAAAAGCTGATTAATTCCGATAGAGAAATTGCTGATGATGTAGCTGACTGCAAGTACAACGAGCAGAACTATATAGAGAATTGTTCCTTTTTTGTTACCAAGCCAGAAAAAACCTACATTGTTGATGGGGAGCATGATCAGGCTCATGATCACGCCAAATAGAAAAATCCACATTCCGTTTTGGAAATCGGCAATTTGATAAATGCATACGTAAATCAATAAAATAGGAAGAGAAATACAAAAGTTGGATAAAGCTGCAAAAATATAAGTCCCTAATAATTTTGACGAAACTATTTCTTTTCGAGTCAATGGAAATGTCAGTAATATCTTGTCATAGTTTGATATCTCATCCTGTTCCAGTGAATACTGTAGAGGAGAGACCGAGATCATCGGTAGAGTGATGACGATCATTAAAACCAGGGCATACATATTTTGTACAAAAATAGTCAGGAATATCAAACAGGCGATACTGAATAAAAAGCCAATCAGATTTTTTTTGATACAGAAGATCTCATAATAATCTTTTAAAATAATACCTAACATTTTTAATTTGCTCCTTTCGCATAGAACAGCATGATCTCTTCAATTGTCGGTCGTTTGATTCCAAGGTCCCTGAATGTTTTCTGAACAGCATATCGATTTTTGATCAGAACACAATAGTGGTATGGTTCTTTGATAACACTGATGATATCTTCCTCATTCAGTGCTTCTAAAAGCTCTTTTTTTGCGCTAAGAATACCATAATCTTCGTGCAGTTCTTCGTAAGGTCTCATGAATAAAAGTTTTCCTTTATGGATATACGCAATATAGTCCGAGATTTTGTCTAGATCGCTGGTAATGTGTGAGGACATTAAAACTGTATGATCCTCATCTTCCGTAAACTTTCTGAGAAGGGAAAGAATCTCATCGCGTACAATGGGATCTAAGCCGCTTGTCGCTTCATCCAGTATGATCAGTTTAGCATCATGACTGAATGCAATCGCAAATTCCATCTTCATTTTCATTCCTCTTGAGAATTTTTTAATTTTTTTTGTAAACGGAATGCTGAATTGTTCCAGATGGTGACGGTAAGCGTTCATATCCCAGTTTTGATAAATTTTACTAAGAATCGTACCAATCAGCTTTGGGGAAAATTCCTGATTGAAATGTGTATCTTCGAAAATGACTGCAATGTCATTTTTGATTGTTTTTTCGTTTTCCTTAAAGTTCTTTCCCAAAACATTCAGCTCGTCGTATGTTGCCCGGGTGATGCCTAGGAGAGAACTGATAAAGGTTGATTTGCCAGCGCCGTTTTCTCCGATTAATCCTACGATACTTCCGGAAGGGATTTCCAGGGAAATATTACTTAACGTGAAATCATCATATTTTTTTGTTAAATCTTAATTTTAACAGCTGTATTTGTCATTGTTTAATCTCCTCATAAATAATTGCCACTAAATTTTCAATTTCTTTTCGTGAAACCCCGTTTTGCTTTGCCAAAAGGCACACACTGCGTATTTCTTTTTCTATTCGCTTTAAGTTTTCCTCTCGAATAAAATCGTTGTTTTGTTCGGAGACAAAAGCACCTTTTGCCGGTATTACAGTAATGAAACCGTCTTTAGCCAGTTCATCATAAGCTCTTTGTGTAGTAATGATGCTGATATGAAGATCCTTTGCGAGCTTTCGCATCGAGGGAAGCGATTCTTTCGGCTTCAAGGTGCCATTCATGATCATTTCCTTGATCTGAATGACAATTTGTTCATAAATTGGTTCAGAGCTTGAGCTGCTGATAATAATTTCCATATTTAAGTCACCTCGTATCACAGCGTTTACTGTAATTATCTTATATATACAGTAAATACAAATTTGTTATATCTGTCAATGTCGTATATATACAGTTTTGTTTTGAATCTGATAAAAGGGGGAAATAACGATGTTAAAAAAACTAAAATAAAAAGAATGCACCCTGTAAACTACAGAGAAACATCCCTTTTGTATTAGAATTTGCATATTTTTATGTTTAGGAGTCTTGTATCACTTCAATTTTTCCTGTTTTCTTCCATGGTGCTGTTATTTTTTTCGGCCATGAAATTCAGGTAATCGTGACGCAGCCTGCGGAAATGTTCCTGATTTTTCATTTCGATATACATGGCACATTGTTGTCGAAGCTGTTCTTCTATGTACTTTGAAGTCAGTTCAGCTTTTCTTTGCTGACTTAGATTATACAATATTTTTATAAACACAATTCCTAGCACGACATACACTGCCGAATAAATGAAGATGATAGGAAAAGACACATTATAGTAATTGAAAAAAATGATGATGCAGCTGACAACCTGAAGTGAAGTCAACAGAATTTCCCAGAAGATGTACTAATTATTTATTTTTTTATCAGGTCCGTATTTAAAGATAAAGAACGAAAATAACAAAAACATTAGGATATACTCAAAAATATAGTAAAAAGGGTGATACTGTATACCCATGCTTACCTGATGAAGCTTAGTGTCAGAAAGCAGGAGAAGGGTTAAGGTGATAGCTTCACTGCAGACTAATACACCCTCATAAATCAAGGCTGCCCGAGCACAACGCAGCCGGTTTTCTTGTCGAAGCAGAATACGGAGCATCAGATAGATCAAAAAAAGAGTTACAGGAATGATAAGAAAAGAGGAATTTAACTGCACGGCCAGCGGAGAGATAACAAAATTTATGATGAAGAGAATAGAAATAAAAGTCAGCCATTTTCTTTTGTTCTTTAAGAAGAAAGTGAAAAAATATGCAAAAGAGGTAGACTGTATAAAGAAAACGATGAAACCAAGCATAAAAATGTAACCTTCTTTCTATAAGAAATCAAACAGTGGAAAAAGCTTTTAATGATTTAAATGATTCTTTTGATTCATAAAGTTTAGATAGTCATGACGAAGTTTCCGATACTGCTCCATATTTTTTAATGCAACATATTCTTCACATTGCTTCTGAAGCTGTTCCTGCAGAAGTAGGGTCGATATTTCCAATTTTTTTCTTTGCACTTCAGAGTAGACGGTATTCAGTACGATTATCGTCATGGTAAAATATAGAACAAAATATATTGTTATAATTAATGGATTCGGCTGGTAGTATCCAAAAGAAAGAAATAGAAAAGAAAGAATCTGGATGATCATCAGATATATTTGCCATAACATGATGCGGTGGGGATGGTGATGAGGATGTCCAAAATAAAGAATGATGTAGGCGAAAAATGAAATCAACATGATATAATGAATGACATAAAAAATGGTAGGATAAGAATACTCTATTGTGGCCGGAAGAAGTTCCAAGCCCGAAAACAAAAAAAGAAAAAAAGTAAAAATATCAGCGGCTAATGAAGTCACTGTATATAATATGACTGAAAAAAAGCAGTATAATTTACTTTCTTTTGGAAATAACAGGCGCAGTGTCAGATAAATAATAAACAGGTTTATAGGAATAATGAGATAAGAGTTGGAAATGAGAAGTGCTATCGGAAGAAGGATGAGGTTGAACACACACAGCATGCAGGCAATAGTAAGCAGCTTTTTTTTGCCTTCAAAGAAAAAAGCAAAGAAACAGGATAAAGCTATGCTCTGAATAAAAAAAATAATAAACCCTCGAAGCATGCTATCTTTCTTCCAAACGCAGTGTTGCCGTGCAGATTACACAGGAAGCTGCGGCGTCATATTCGTGATAAAACTTACCGTGATATTTTTTGCATTGCTGGTGAATGATTTCAAGTCCTATTCCATGTTCTCCCGGATTGTTCTTACTGCTTTTTCCTACTGTCATTTCGAAATTTTGTCGTACACTGTTTTCCACCTGGATGATTAAATAATTTGCTTTTGTGAAGATGCATACGTCAACATAAGGCTTTTTTTCTTTTGACTGAAGTGCGGCTTCCAAAGCGTTATCGATCATGTTGTTCAAGACAGTCAGAACAGCGAAATCATCGATTTCCAGCTGTTCTTTTACACTGGCTTTTACATAATAATTAATATGATTTTTTTTCATGATCAGTGATTTGTGGTATAAGATAGCGTCTACGATCTTATTTGGACAGTAAGAAATGAATAAATGATTCATCTCTTTTTGAAAATCAGGATCAACGCTGTCTGATGCACTGTTTTTTATTTGTTCAAATTTCTTTGATAACTTATCAAAATCCTCTTCGGCCTGCATCATGGCAAGCAAATGTTCTTCTTGTATTTTCTTTTGGTGATACAGACTTGCACGTTTAATGTCTTCATCAGCTTGTTTCTGCAGATTTTGAAAGATACTGATCAGAAAATAAAATGAAAGACATTCCAAAAAAACCAGCAGGATGCCCGTAACGGTTTTATTAAAATAATCCTCAAAGAAACGCATAAGGATCGCAATAAAAAAAATAATAAAATTAACAATCAAAAAATAAATGCTGGGATATTTTCTATTTAACAGATGAGTTAATTTGTTCATAAGAAAGCCTCCTTTGCATCAGGAATGATAAAGTGACAGGATGTTTGCTTATCTATCTGATTATTATTTTGTTTTTGACAGAGCAGATCATCGTATGACGGCAAAAGCGTCAAAATATCGGATGCTATTGTAAACTCGCATAGATCCATCTTATTTATTTTATCATAGAAGATGATCAGTCTGTTTGCAATGTTGAAAAGAAAACAGCTATACGGCCTAGATATTTAGGAAAAATCATATTGAAATGGAGGTGAAGCAGTTATTAATATGATGACTGTTTGAGCGTATCAGCAAATGTTTTATCTATTTAAAAGATAAAGCGAAAAGGATGTCAAATACTTTTGACAGCTGTTTACGAGGTTCTGTGGTATGTTTACTGTGAAAGGAGAAGACAGAATGAAATTGGGTAAACAAATCAGGAAACTGCGTATGATGCACTCTATGTCACAGGCTGAACTGGCAGTAAAAATGTTTGTATCAAGACAAACCGTTTCGAATTGGGAGACAGATAAAAGTTATCCCGATATTCACAGCTTATTGCTTTTAAGCCGGCTGTTCTCTGTTTCGATTGACGAACTGATCAAAGAAGACATCGATGAGATCAAAGCGGCAGTCGATCAAAAGGAAATCAGAAAATTTCGACGGCTAAGTTATATTTATGCGGTATTGTTGTTTTTGGCAGTCTTTTCTTTGGCTCCGCTTGTTCATTATTTATCTGTTGCCGGTTTGGTTTTATGGATCTTGTTTTATGGTTTTGTATTTTATATCGCCTCTATGACTGAGAAAGAAAAGAAACGATTGAATCTGCATACGTATAAAGAAATTACCGCATTTCTGGAAGGAAAGCAGTTGAGTGTGATCGAGCAGGCAAGAGAAGAAGGAAAACGCCATTATCAGACAGTTATGTATATGATTGTCATGGCTCTGTTCGGCTTCGTTGTATGTTATGCGATGCTCGTGATCTTATCTTGATCATTCTTTAAGAACCGTATGTTTTTTCTATCCGAACGGTTTTCGCGGATCGTGAATATGCTACAATAAATACAGAATATGCAGGCAGGTGATCAAGATGTCAAATGTCGTTTATCTTCGCCAGGATCAGCAGAATGTAAAAGAAATAAATATGGAAATGCTGAAAAAGATGGTAATAAAAGAACACTTGTATTTCGGTGTGATGAATGAAATCTTTGTTTATGAAAACTATGCCGGCAATGGCTCTGATATCCGTGAAAAGTATTTTGTGCTGTTTGACAGAAGCCTTTACGGACGCGGTTTTGAGCTGTATGTTGGCGATGATTATCATGTGGAGCTGACCCTGCATGCATTTTCCACTAAAATCGATATTGCAGCCTACTATACGTTTATCCGTGACTTATGCAGAGAGCTTGGACTTGATGAATTCGAACAGGAAGGGGAGCGATGTTTTCTTGACCAGCTGGATGATCTTTATAGAGAAGCAGTCTTATATCATCGAAAATTGATCAAAGAACAACTGAAGCCGAATATTACGGTTTTTGGCTGTATTTATCCGATCGAGATTGATGAAAAGCTGACAGACGGCATCCGGCTGTTAAAGGAAGAAGCGGCCCATGATCTGTATGAACGTTATCTGGATGAAAGACAGAAGCAGGATCTTTATTATGCAAAGCCGGTTTTATTCAAAGGTCCGCCGATACACGCACGTTATGCAATCGTGGAAGGAGTGCCCTCTATTTTGCCGAATAAGGCACAGCTTCCTGCTGTTTATCAGCTTCGCTTTAAAGAGGAAATCAAAGAATGGTCGATTCTTTTATTAAAGAAAAAGGAACAAGACTACAGTCCGGAAGCGGAAATCGATTACGACGACTTTTTACATATGATCCGTGCAGCTAAATGTCCGCGGTTTGATGCATCCCATCTGATTGTGACTTATGATGACAGTCTGGATGAAAAGGTGCAGCAATGGAAGATACGAAAGGGCAGGGAAAGACTGATTTTATGGCTCAGAAAGGAGCATGGACCGGTAGCAGATCCCCCAAAAATAGCTTTCGTAAAAGAGATTCGAAATGAAGCGGGAGAAACATGTGCACTTTATAAATTTAAGAAGAGTTGGCTGAGCAAATGGCTGCTGGGCATTGTAACAGAGAATGATTGTTTCAGTGCGTTTGAAGAATATCATGCAGAAAATGATATACAGGATGCGGAAAAGCTGTGGATGCGATTGAAAACAATTTGGAAACAAACAACTGAAAAGACAAAACATTAAAAAGATCAGACATTGATCTTTTTTGCCATCTGGTAACCAAGGATCGAATGAGATTCTGTGTTATATAATGGATATGTGAAAAGAGGGATCATAATGAATGATGGGGAAGTCTTGAATGACATGAATGAAGTGCCGGAGGAGGAGCCTCAATGGAGCAATCAGAATATATGCCGGTTCTTGTCTTATTTTGAAAGAAGACCAATGATGACAAAATGGGTATGCCCGATCGAGGAACAGGAGACCATGAAATTTTCAATCTGGGAAAAGCTGCAGAATACTTTTGATATCAAGGCAGTGAAATTTTTCTCATTTACAGAAAAAGACGAGGTATACGTGTATCCGCTCATCGAAACATATGAGGGGGAGCGCTGTCTGATCACAGAAGCGGAAGATAAATATTACATGTATGGGGTTTTCTGCAGTCAGGATCTGCATGCTCTGTCAGTCATTGCTCTGCAAAATCGCAGTATGATGAGCAATATATGGTATGTCATCTCATTTTTTGCCAGTTATGTTCCGCTTCTCTTAACAGAGGACGGGAATATCAGACGTCTGTGCATGATCCTTTTGTCAGGCATGATTTGCCAGTTGATCCAGTATTATATGACATATAAGTATTTTTGTGTCAGACAACAATGCTGCAGCGAAAGCATTCCTCATGTCCGTACTTTTTTGAGGGAATATGTATGGGCAATGGAAACGCGGAATCGATTTTGGATGATCTTTTTTCTCGTGATGTTTTTTATTAATACGTCTGTTTCTTTTTTATTTTTACAGAGCGGTGTATTACAGCGTTTTACCGCGTTCGCCATCGCTTTCTTTCTATCCTTTAGCTTTGCCTTTGATCTGGTGATTGAAGATGAAAACGAGCCTGAAGATGAAAAAGGAAAACAAGAACGGCAAAATAGGAGCTTTGTTTATTTTTTTGCCTCTTCCTGTTTCTTGCTTGTCTGGATCATCGTGATCAATTTTGTCATTCCTGACGCTTTTTATCGGCTTTTGTTTAGATCTTTTATCGATGTTATGCCTGCTTTTATACAGAAACTGTCACAGATTTATTTTTTTGAAATTCTCTTTTTTATCATAAAAGCCGTTTTTTATTTTGCTTTGCCGCCCGCAGCGGCAGGAAAAGTCGCTCAGCTGGCATATTTATTTGTTCGCAGACGCAGAAAAAGGCTGTTTCAGCAAAATGAAAATCATGCAAACGATCTGCACTGAACACATATCGGAAAGGAGAACGGAAATGATCTATATTACAGGAGACTGTCATGGGGACTTTAGGGATATCGAATATTTTGTGCAAAAACAGCAAACGACAAGAGAAGATATTTTGATCATATTGGGAGATGCGGGCATCAATTACTTTGTGTATCCGAAAGCTTCCGGTTATGTGGAGGATTATCTATGTACGAGCCTGAAGGAAAAACTTGCGCGGCTGCCGCTGACATTGTTTTGCGTTCACGGAAATCATGAGGCAAGACCCCAGAATTTCATCGATTATGAAGAAAAGACCTTTCACCAGGGGACGGTGTATGTTCAAAAACGATATCCGAACCTTTTGTTTGCCAAAGACGGAGAAGTGTTTGATTTTAATGGCAAGCAGTATCTGGTTGTCGGCGGCGCCTATTCCATTGACAAAAAAGAAAGAATTTATCAATATACGCGCGGCAATATCTTCTATTTGTGGTTTCCGGACGAGCAGCCCTCTGCTGAAATTAAGAAAATCGTGGAAGCAAAACTGATGTCGCTGGACTGGAAGGTAGACGGGATCTTGTCGCATACATGTGCATATTCAGATCGTCCCAGCGAATTGTTTTTATCACATGCGGATGTGTCTGATATTGATACATCAACCGAAGAATGGCTGGAAACGATCAAAAACCGTACCAGTTATGAACACTGGTATTTCGGGCATTTTCACGGAGATAAAGAGATCGATGCCAAAACGACGCTGCTGTATCGCAGCATAATAACGCTGAAATAAAAGATCTGCGTGATGAAGATTGCTTCACGCTCTGCGGTATATTAAAATGATATTGATTAAAATTCAGAGGGAGAGGAGGTCTTTGCAATGGAAATTCGAGTCCTTCGTTATTTTTTGACAGTTGCACGGGAAGAAAATATCACAAAAGCGGCAGAAGTACTGCACATCACTCAGCCGGCATTGTCACGGCAGCTGGCTCAGCTGGAAGAAGAACTGGGAGTAAAGTTGTTTGATCGGGGGACGCGTAAGATTACACTGACCGATGAGGGCATGCTGCTTCGCCGCCGCGGTGAAGAAATCGTGCAGTTGGTTGCGAAGACAGAAAACGAACTGATCGAACAGGAAAGACTGCTGGAAGGAAAAATTACGATCGGCTGCGGGGAAATGGCAGCTGTTACGCTTCTTCCGGATCTCTTTCGCAGTTTTCATCAGAAGTATCCGCATGTTACATTTGATTTGTTGACGGAAACCGCAGATATCGTAAAAGAACAAATGGATAAGGGACTGGTTGATATCGGATTGCTGCTGGAGCCGATTGAGATCGAAAAATATGAATTCATCCGTTTAACGAAAAAAGAACGCTGGGTAGCGCTTCTTCCACCTCATGATCCGTTAGGAGAAAAAGAGGCAGTCACGGCGCAAGATCTAGCTTCACTGCCGCTGGTGCTGCCGCGCCGCACAACGATCCGGGGTGAATTAGCCAACTGGTTTGGTGAATACTATGATCATCTGCAGATCTTGTTTACCAGTAATCTGAATACCAATGGGGCTACCATGGTCAATCACGGTCTGGCCTATTCGATCGTGATCGAAGGAGCAGTGGCTTACTGGGATCCTTCAAAGATCATGATACGTCCGTTGAAACCCGAGCTGACGTCCACTACGGTCTTTGCATGGAAAAGAGGACAGCCTTTCAGTCCTGCTGTTCGGAAATTCATCGAGGAGATCAAGGCGGCATTCCATAAAAATGTAGAGTAACGCAGCTTCTGCGCCAGTAATGAAAAGAGGCAGGATCATTTGAAGACATCTGCTGTATTGCATGTTTGCAGCGTCCTGCATGCATCTTAAAAAAGGAGCTGTAACGAACAAGTGATTTTTTGAATATCACTGGAGCGTTACAGCTCTTTTGTTTTGCTTATTCTGTTATTGGATTATTTTTTTCTTCATTTTCTCTTGCTAGCTTATTTTTGTGATTATTTCTCGCATTTTGCACCTGGTCCTATGTCAAGATTTAGCACAAGTTAAAATGATGAATATTCCGGTGTGGTGAGCGGAATACTCAAATGAGAAATTTTTCTCATATTAACTTACTAAGAGCAGTTCGTTTGTCTGTGTCTGCTCATATAGTTTTTCAAAGTCATTTGGCGACATGAAATCGCAATGACTATGAATTAATATTGTATGAATCCGTTTGGTATTATAAAAGGCTTCAATATACTCGAATATCAGACGATATGCCTGCTGATAATCACGTATTTTAAATCGATTCAGCCATTCCCGTTTGATAAGCGCATGAAACGATTCGATACATGCATTATCCCATGGGAAAGCCTTTTTCGAGTAGCTGCGCTGCATTTTTGCAGTAGCTTCCCGATAAGCCCGGGATACATACTGACTTCCTCTATCACTGTGGATAATTAACGGCAGCTCTGTATTCCGTCTGGCTTTCGCTTTATTGATGGTATCAATCACACAGGATACCTCTAAAGTCTGGCTGAGTGTCCAGGCAATAATCTTACGGGAAAATAGATCTATAATGCTTGTCAGATAGACAAAGCCATCGGTCGTCCAGATATATGTGATATCGCTGCACCATACCGCATTTGGACGATCAGGAGTAAACTGTTCATTCAGAATATTTTGAAGTTCGTTGCTGAAATCGGAATCTATGGTAGTGATCGTCCACGGTTTCACCCATTTGGCC